>Ga0210398_10005149_pt1 | contig 12163 bp, 5 predicted proteins | sample IncBWC4OmetaG_FD_161047 | JGI IMG/M metagenome (GOLD analysis project Ga0210398, IMG submission 161047) | Forest soil microbial communities from Barre Woods Harvard Forest LTER site, Petersham, Massachusetts, United States - Inc-BW-C-4-O | ecosystem: Environmental > Terrestrial > Soil >... | reverse complement strand
TGCCACAGTCACAGCTCTGAACACGAACACAGGCGTCTCCAAGGATTACATCACCGATCAGGCAGGACTCTATGACACCTCCTCGATCGTGACCGGAGCCTACACCATCACCGTTTCCAAAGATGGATTCAACAAGATCGTCCGCGGACCCATCACCTTGCAAGTCGGCGTAACCACAATCAACGCGGAATTGAGCATCGGTACAGCCACTCAGCAGGTGGTCGTCAACACGAACGACGTTCCACTTCTGAATACCGAATCGAGCGAACAGTCGACGACTCTCGATTCCGTCTCGATGTCGCAGCTGCCGAACGTCGGCACTGACTGGGAAACGTTTTCGATTTTGCTCCCCGGAGCCCAGGGCAATACCCAGGGAACTTCTCTTTCTAACGGCTGGCAGGGCAGCAACAATCCTCAGCAGTTTGTCTCAGCTAACGGAAGCCTTCCGTATAGCGCCATTCTCGCCGACGGCGCCGTGACCACACTGCCTTCGAGTGGAAACGCCGATGTCTCCATCTTTGAAACCGTTTCTGAACTCCAGGTCATCACCTCCAACTTCTCCGCGCAGTACGGAATCGGCGGCATCGTCTTCAACCAGATCAGCAAAGGCGGCACCAACCGGTTCCACGGTTCGGCCTATGAATACTTCCAGAATGATGCGCTGAACGCCGCCAATTACGGCTTCGGCACCCCTATCGCCGTCACTCCCATTCGCTACAACAATTTTGGCGGATCGATCGGCGGTCCCATCCTCAAGAAGAAGATGTTCTTCTACTTCGACTTCGACAAGACCACCAACAACACCACCTACAACGGCTTCATCACCGTCCCCACGCAGGCGATGCGCAATGGCGACTTCACCGGATTGCCGACCATCTATGACCCCACCAGCCAGACGGTGGTCAACGGCGTCGTCAGCCGTAGGTCTTTCGCGCAGGAAGGCTACGGCAACACGGTTCCTTCCAACCTGATCGACCCTGTCGCGAAGGCGCTTATAGCCTATTATCCGCTGCCAAATGCCACGCCCCAGAGCTTTAGCCAGGGAGTACCGAACTCGAACTACTACTACACCGCTCCGGTCAAGCTTCCTTACACAAAGTACTTTGGTCGTCTCGACTACGACATCACGCCCAACAACCGGCTGACGATGACCGACACGCAGCGTGACAACCCCACCTATAACGCGGGAATTGGCACAGCCTTCTGCCCTATGGACTGCGTGGACGGCGACGTGGACAGTAACGCTGCCCAGATTTCCGACGTCTGGAACATCAACCCGACGACAATCAATGAAGCGCGTATGGGCTTCACCTCTGAGCTGAACTACTATGTCCCTGAGTCTCTGAACAAAGGCATTCCCCAGCAAATCGGTTGGCAGTATGCCAAGGCCGACCTTTTCCCCACTCTCAACATCTCCGGGGCTTGCTGTTACGGACTGAACTCCGGCTTCCAGGTCTTCCAGAAGGAATTCGTCTACGATCCATCCGACGTCGTCACCATGATCCGCGGCAAGCACATCATCCACTTCGGTGGAGAATTCCTGATGTGGCAGGCCAATCAGGCAAACGGCAGCGAATTCAATCCGGGCTCCTTTAACTTCAGCGGCGGATACACGCAATCTACTGTAGGCGACAGCACCACGGGTTTGGCCTATGCGGACTTTATGCTCGGACAGGTAAACTCCTGGAGTGCGAGCGTGCAGCCTGAGTCTGGCGCACGCATGAAGATGCCGCAGGCGTTCATCCAGGACGACATCAAGCTGCGTCCGAACTTCACCCTCAACGTCGGCGTCCGCTACCAAATTTTCCACGGCTGGAATGAAGTCAAGAACAACATCGCCGCCTTCGATCCCGAGGTCTACAATGCCGCGTCGGGTTCGAACGGCGCCATCTGGTATGCCTCTACGGCCGCCCACGGTCGCACATCGCTCCAGGCCGATGTCTACGGCACGGTGCTGCCCCGTGTCGGCTTCAACTGGGCACCCGATCCGACAACCACAATCCGTGGCGGATTCGGCGTTTACTCCTACGATTGGAGCACCAACGTGTACGGCGGCGGTCTTGGCAATGCCCTCATCACCCAGGGCAGCGCAACCGATCAAACGAATGGCATCACGCCCGTTGTTACCCTTTCATCCAGTGGCGCGAATCTTCCGTATGTCGCGCCCACGACCGACCCTACAGCGCTCAATGGACAGAGCGTAACCTACACTCAGTACCACACCCCGGTTCCGAAGATTTACCAGTGGAACTTTGCAGTGCAGCGCACTCTGGGCACGAACATGGTGGCTGAAATGGCATACGTTGGCAGCCATGGCTTCAACCTCAGCTTCCCAGTGGACATCAACCAGGTCCCCGAGAATCTGCTGGGCCCCAATGACAGCCCAAACTCGCGTCCGTACCCGGTGTACCAGAGCATTTCCGGCGATACGCATAACGCCGTCTCCAACTACAACTCGCTGCAGGCATCGATTACCAGGCGACTGACCGCGGGTTTCAGCTTTAACTTCAACTATGTCTGGTCGCACTTCCTCGACGATCAGGATTCGGCGGCAGAAGGCGGAATCGGTGGAACGCAGATTTACCAGAACTCCTTCAGGCCCTCCGACAACTACGGAGCATCGAACTTTGACGCCCGCAATGCTCTGAAAGGCAACATCGTCTACCAACTGCCGGTCGGCAAAGGCAAGACGTTCCTGAATAACAGCAGCCTGCTTGATGCGGTCGTCGGTGGATGGCAGGTCTCCTCCACCATGATCTTTAACTCGGGCAATCCGTATACGCCTTACATCAGCGGCTCCAACAACTCCTACTCTCAAGCCGGAAACTGGTATCCGAACGTAATCGGCAATCCCCTGCCTCAACACCGCACCATTCAGAACTGGTACAACCCGGCTGCCTTCGCACTTCCCGCCAACGGCACTTTTGGCGACATGCGCAGAAACAGCCTCGTGGGTCCGGGCCTGAGCGTTGTCAATCTCTCGGCAGGCAAGACATTCACCGTGCACGAGGGCGTCCAACTTCAAATCCGCGCCGACAGCACGAATGCCTTCAATCATCCGAGCTTCGGTCCGCCGAACCAGTCCTTGGTTCCCGATAGCACCCCTGGCCCTGGCGGAATCACAACCTTCTCGCAAACAGGAACCAGCATTTCACAGGTAACAGTTGGCGGACGCACCATGCAGTTGAACGCGCATCTCACCTTCTAAACCTACCTTTCAACGCACAACAAAAGGCCTGCTATGAATCGCTCATAGCAGGCTTTACTTCGCGCCGATGGATACTACACCACTCGAACAGCTAGTGGAAATTTTTCCAGAATGGCGCGCAAAAACCCGTCAACGGTCAAATACAGGGCTGATCGCTACTGATGTGGCCGGATGCGTTACTCAATGGAAGTCATGAGAGCTTAACGCCAATGCGCTGCCGGAAAGAGCCATGAGACGTGTAGCCTTTACATGGACGACATTGTCCCGATTCTGCAGAACGCCTTTGACCAATAGAAATTTGCTACGAGTAACCAACAGGCGGTCGCGGTCATAGAGGGCTGGTGTGATGATGACGTTGGCGATGCCTGTCTCATCTTCCATGGAAAGAAAGATAAAGCCCTTAGCGGTACCTGGCCTCTGCCGAGCAATCACGCAACCAGCCATGTGCACGAATTCCCCATCTTTGCGCCTTCCCAACTCCTCGGCAGACAAAACTCCTTGCTCGCGGAGTTCAGCCCGGCGATAAGACATCGGGTGCTTGCCGATCGTGAGACCGGTGCCTGCATAGTCAGCGACCAGGCGTTCCTCGGTGGTCATCTGAGTGAGCGGATGTAAATCGGATTCTTCGCGCAGCCATTCGCTTTGTTGACGAAAGAGTGGTCCTTCGAGTTTTCCAGCTCGCTCCACCTGCCAGAGAGCATCGCGACGATGCTTGATCCCATCGATTTCATTGAGCGCACCAACACTCGCAAGCATTTTCAGTTCTTCCTCGGTAAGTGGCGGGACGCGTTTGCAAAGATCTTCCACTGAGCGGTACAGACCTTCCTCGATACGTGATTGGACAAGGGCTTCCGCCGACAGCTTTCGCAGTCCTGTCACATAGCCGAGTCCCATGCGCAAAGACAGTGTGCCATCCTGCTCTCGCTCGACTGTGCATGGCCAGTCCGAAGTATGAACATCGATGCACTTGATTCTCAAATCGTGTCGCTGTGCATCTTTGACCAACACCGCAGGTGAATAGAACCCCATCGGCTGGTTGTTGAGAATAGCGCAGGTGAACGCTGCGAGGTATTTCACTTTAAAGTAAGCCGATGCATACGCAATCAGCGCGAATGAAGCCGCATGGCTCTCCGGAAATCCATACAGAGCGAAAGAACTGATGTTCTGCACGATCTGATCCTGCGTGGCAGCATCGATTTTGTTTGCCGTCATGCCGGCACGAAGATCGACCTCGAGGCTTTTCATTCGTTCCCACGACCGACGCATACCAACAGCGCGGCGTAATTCTTCGGCCTTTGCTCCAGAAAAATTGGCAACCGTCATGGCCATCCTGAGCAACTGCTCCTGGAACAGAGGCACGCCCAGAGTTCTCCTGAGGGCCGATTCCAGCAAAGGGTGTGGATAGGTAATCTCTTCTCGACCTTGTCGTCGTCGCATGTAGGGGTGCATCATCTCGCCAACAATAGGGCCAGGACGAATGATGGCAACCTGCACAACCAGATCATAGAACTCTTTCGGGTAGTTGAGCGGCAGCGACGCCATCTGTGCGCGGCTTTCCACCTGAAACATGCCAATGGTGTCTGCCTGCTGCAAAACGCGGTAGACCTCTTCGTCTTCGGGCAACTGCGCCAAGTCTACTGGGACACCATAGTACCGCGGGATTAATTCAAGGCAGTCCTTGAGAACCGTCATCATGCCAAGGCCAAGCAGATCGACCTTGATGAGTCCTAGAGATGCGCAGTCCTCCTTGTCCCATTGAATGACTGTGCGCCCTGGCATCGCAGCGCGCTCGAGTGGCACAACACGGTTCAGCTGTCCCTGGCAGATCACCATGCCGCCGGAATGCTGGCTGAGGTTCCGCGGCAAGTCCTGAATCCGCATCGACAGCTCGAGATATTTGGCAATGCGCGGATGCCGAATATCGAAGCCGGCATCCCGGAACGAATGCGCCATTGTGTCTGTCTTGCCGCGCCACGCCCATTGACCAGCAAGCTTCGATAAGCGTCCTAACGATTCCTCATCGAAGCCGAGAGCTTTTCCCACCTCACGTGCAGCAGATTTCTCGCGATAGGTGCTAACATTGGCCGTCATCGCGGCACCAAGTTCGCCGTAACGCTGATAAACGTATTGAATCGCCCGCTCGCGTTTCTCACCCGAAGGCAGATCAAGATCGATGTCGGGCCATTCGCCGCGGTTTTCACTTAAGAAGCGTTCAAAGAGCAGGTCCATGCCGACCGGATCGACGGCCGTAATCTCGAGTGCGTAGCAGACGGCAGAGTTGGCAGCACTGCCACGGCCCTGGATCAGGATGCCATTGCGTTTGCAGTAGTCGACGATATCCCAGACGATGAGGAAGTACCCAGCAAACCCGAGCTTTGCAATGAGCGTCAGCTCATGCTCAACCTGCTTCTTTGCACGCTCCAGAAGTGCTCGACTGTTCTTCGTTCCATAGCGCCGTTCAACGCCTTCTGCGACACGCTTGCGCAGAAAGCTGTCCATCGCCTCTCCATCGGGTACTGGATAGCGTGGAAACTCGTACCCAAGGTCGTTTAACTCGAATTTCAGGCGAGACGAAAGATCTACCGTTCGCTCGACAGCTTCTGGGATGTCACGAAACAGCGCCGCCATCTCGCGCGCTGTTCGAAGATAACGCTGACCATTGACGGCGAGAAGACGCCCCGCCTGATCGAGTTCGACATGATAGCGGATGGACGTAAAGAGGTCCTGAATCTCGTGGTCGTATTGTGTTGCATACTTAACGCCGTTAGTGGCAATTACCGGCAGGTTCAGCGAACGTGCGATGCGGATCGCAGCCTGGTTTCGCCATTCCTCTGTACGCTCCTGGTGACGCTGCAGCTCAACGTAGACGTTCTCGCGGCCAAAGATGCGGGTGAGAGTTTCAACTGTTTCACGTCCGGCTGCTTCGCCGCGCGTCAGTGCCGCGGCCAGTGGACCTTCATCGCCACCTGTAAGGCAGACCAGACCGGCTGCATACTGCTTCAGGTCGTCGCAAGTCGCGGCACCGTCGTTCTTGGTGGTTTCACGCATCTTGAATTGCGTGATTAGCTGGCAGAGATTCTGATATCCTTCACGCGACTCGCAGAGCAACGGCAGACGTGCCGGCTCGTCTTTACGCTGATGCGGCAACCAGGCGGGCGGGGTGAGACGTGACCCGAAACTTGCAACAGCAACTTCTGCACCAACATGCGCCTGAATGCCATTGAGCTTAGCGCTGGTATGAAAACGGGCCGAGCCGTAGACGCCGTTGTGATCGAGCAGCGCCATCGCCGGCATGTCCAGAGCATGAGCACGCTCGACTAAGCTCTCTGGAGACGAGGCAGCCTGAAGGAAACTGAAAGCGCTCGCCGCATGGAGCTCAACATATTGACTAGTCATAGAGAGCCACCATCTGCCACTGTTCCTGCATCAGGTCACGCATGAGACAGCAGCAAAGAGTTGACCCATCCTGGGCGCGCGCAATCAGGTCCCACTGCTCGCATTCCCAGAGAGTCGAATTCCACCACTCACCAACCGTCAGCCACGGACCATAGGCGCGCTCCACCTTATAGCTCCGTTCCCAAAAGACGAATGCCTTCGGACGGCCCCCCTGCGAGGTGACTGAAACCGTCTCCGGTGGACGGAGCTGTCGGATGGCAGACGGCAACAAAATTGGAGTGATCTCCGATGACTGCGCGGATGGAACAGCAAATGGCTCGAGATGAAATCCATCTGGTCGATGCGTGTCATTCAGTACAGCGCGACCAACATTTTCTTCACCGACGGTGGCGCGGATGCGCGCCACCGTTATATCGAGACGTGACGGTTCCGGCAACTGTGGGGAAAACAAACCGAGTTGCACCTTGCCGGTGCTGCCCGGCTCTGCCGCGAGCGTCAGCGCGAGAATTGCCGCCTGCGGTGGATGAGCTTCGAGATCTAAGTGGAGCAGCTTGATCCAGAGCTGCTTATCATTGGTCGGCAGCGCAGGCCTGACGGTGCGTGAGTGCGTCGCACCCCTTTCCAGCGTCAACGTAATCGTCACGGAGGCGAGCGCCAGAACGCGAGCTGCGGCGCGGAAGATAAGCTGCTCTAGCATCACGTTTACGACGAAGAGCAGCGCATCGAGTAATTCAACGGGCGTATCCAACTCCATGCGTTCTTCGAGCGTGAAGGCGGGCTCTACAGGTTGAAACAAGTGCGGCACCTCTCCGCGTGCTAACTGGCGAAGGCGTTTGCCGGATTGTCCCATGCGCGCAATCAGCTCTTTTTCCGGCAGAGCAGCCAGCATTCCCAAAGTGTGAATCCCCCACCAGGAGAAGGTTTCCGCCTGCTTTTCGGTGAGATCGAGGACGGCAAGCGGTAGTGAGGCGAGTGATGCCCTTTCTTCCCCTGGAGGAATAACTCTCACTATTTGTTGTGGTGACAGTCCCTTGGCAAGTGAGACCGCCGCATGAAAGTTCGTGCTAACGGAGATGCACGCTGTTACTCCAAGCGTTCTGACGCGAGTGAGGAGGCTCTGCGCCAGAGCATCAGGCGGCCCGAAGAGACTCGTGGTTCCAGCGATGTCGATGACACATAGGAAAGTACCGTCTTCGCTCCGATCCTCCACGCGCGGCGAAAATCCTCCCGCGCATTCAAGCAGGATCGATTTCGCTCCCGCCTCTTCCCTTTCCGAGCGTGCCAACACAATGGCTGATGGGAACGTGTCGACCTCTACCTGCGTCATGCCGTGAACGATGCCGAGAATGCGAGCCTTCTTATTCAGCGAGCAGACCTGCTGCAACGGCGGCTTGCCCGCCATTACGACACACGCCTTGTCGTGCAGGTCCGGTCGCAGACGCAGCAATACCTGTGCGGGAAATTCTCTGGCATAGAGGCAGGCATATAACTCTGCAGGCTTCGTCATTCAGCACCTGCCCAGCTAGTCCTGCTTCGCCAACTCGCTGTGTTTGTGCCCTGTGGTTTACGCAACGGAACTACATTTGTCGGCGCTTGCGTGAAACGTCGCCGTACGACTTCCAGACCATGCTCGATTCCGGTGAATACAGTGGTTTCGTCACAGCGTGCCCTACCCGGCTTGAATCGCAGCAGCAACTCCCCACTGCTCTTCGCGCAGGAATGTTGCGTCAGGAGCACTATGCTCGCCTGTGTCTTCTCCGCAGCAGAGCGGTAACGGAACCATGTTGCCAGGGGTACACGCGAGGCGTATTCAGACGCGATGCTGCCCATGTCCAGAACGATTGCGCTGAATCCTCCAGCCTGCAAAAGAAGATCTGTGACACGAAGCGCCTGATCCATGCGTGACAGTGGTTTGACAATTGGAGCTGGTCTTCCGCTTAGCCGTGCTGGTCGCTTTTGCGAGTTCGATTCAAAAGCTTCTTTTTCTGGTCGTTCCTTGTGCTGCAGTTCTGCACATCGCGGTGAGAATGTTTCGTGCTTTAGCAAGCCGCTGACTGCATCCGAGAATCCTTTAACTTCGTTGCGTGGATGCGGGCCGAAGCCACCACCATGCAACCCCTTCTTGATTGGTGGAGGAACCAGGTATTTCTCGGGAAGAGAGAAAGCAGGTTGCGAGAGCTGCACATGGAGCGCCGTTTGCACTCCGCAACGCACCCATAGAAGACGCGACAGATCCACGCCTGAGGCTGCCGCGGATTCGGGATGCAATACATTCGATACATCGACCCAGACGCAGACTTTTCCTGCCTGTGTCATCTGAGCAATAAAAGAAAGTGCCACGGAAGTGCGGCCGGAAGATTCCGGGCCCACCATCTCTGTGATGGCTCCCAGCGGCAGTCCGCCTTCGAGCAGGACATCGATTTCCGCTATGCCTGTGGTTGCAACTGGTCGTATGACTCGGGGCGACGGAGTCAGCGCAGAGGGAATGCGGTCTGCGAGTGCAGCCTCGATCTGGGCGCGTAGTAAGGAAGCGGAAGGCATCGAAGTATATTCGCCTTATGTTCGCCCATGCCGCCCCGATATCGCAATCATCAAAATGCACAAATTACGATGCAAGTGGCCCTATCTAAATGCAAACAACGGTCTTTTATCTACAAAAAAAACTTCCCATGTGCGCTCGAAAAGAACATTGCGACAATAAGAGATAGTGGAGACTCAATCAGAAGACATGATCGGTATCGACTTCGGCACCACGAATAGCTCGATCGCATTGGCACACAAGGGTCAGGTGCGCATGGTGCCGTTTTTCTCAGCGGACGGAGAGGACCTTCTCGTCTCGGTCACTGCTCTACCTCCAGAAGCAAATGCAACTGGCACGCAAGCCAGTCTCGGTCTGGACAGGTGCGGAAGGCATTGAAAAGTACCTTGAGCACGACAGTTTCAGCGACGAAGTGCAGGGGCGATTGATTCAATCCCTGAAGAGCTATTTGTCCGCCCGCAACCTCACCGGCACCGAGATCTTTGGAAGACAATATCTCTTCCAGGACCTGGTCGCGCGCATCCTGAGCGACCTCCGCATGCGCGCAAGCGAATGGCTTGGTTTTGAGGTAAAGCAGGCTATTGCCGGGCGTCCTGTGATGTTCGTTGGAGCCGACTCGGAAGACGATAATGCATTTGCTCTGGACCGTCTGCGGCAGGCGTTTCTACAGGCAGGCTTCACGCATGTGACATTTGCGATGGAGCCTGTGGCAGCAGCCTATGCCTACGAATCCACTGTTATCAAGGACGAACTGGTCCTGATAGGCGATTTCGGTGGAGGCACGACGGACTTTTCTCTCCTTCGTGTCGGGCCGTCTGCGCGAACCTCCCATGGGTTGCAGGTACTCGGAAACAACGGCGTCGGGATTGCCGGAGATGCATTCGATGCAAGAATCGTGCGCAGGCTCATCTCTCCCGCATTGGGCTCGGAATCCACCACCCGTACATCAGGAAAAATCATGCCGGTGCTGCCTGCTTGGGTGTACGCCAATCTTGAACGTTGGCATACTTTGTCCTTCCTGCGGACACGCACAACGATGGATATGCTTCGCACTGCGGAAAGGCGTGCTCCGGAACCGGAGATGATTGCCGCCCTGCTTACGATTGTGGAGCACGACCTGGGCTATCGGCTCCATCAGGCAGTCCAACACGTAAAGGTCGATCTCTCACATCAGGCAGAGGCGGAATTTGTTCTCGATACGGATCTCCTTCATCTGCGCGCGCAGGTGACTCGTGCGCAATTCGAACAATGGATCGCGCCCGAGCTCGCGCGGATGGAAGGGTGTCTGGAGGACCTTATGCAGAAAACGGGGATCTCTCCTATGCAGGTTGATCGCGTCTTCCTGACCGGAGGAACCTCGCTTGTGCCGGCAGTTCGAAATCTCTTCACTCAGCGGTTTGGAGAGGATCGTGTGCAAAGCGGAGAAGCCTTCACTTCTGTGGCATATGGGCTTGCTTTGATGGCTGCGGCCCGGCATAAAACTGCGGTCCCGGCGACGTTCCTTCAGGCTCCTTCTGCAAGATAGAAATTCTTGGCAAGAATAGCTTTCTCTCGACCACCGCTACTCGCTGTCCCCGGCTTGCAAACGTCCATGCCGAGAGGCTCGACCCGACGCCGCTGCCAATGATCACCAGATCGTATAGCAATGCCGTCGTCCGCATCAGGATTCCGAAGTATTTTCAAAGCTTCATGCAGTAGCTTAATTAACCATGACCTGGATTGTGGTTGTCGCGTTCGTCCCACCTCCGGAATTTGACGACGAAGCGCTTACGGTAAATACATAACTACCCGTTGTCGTTCCGCCGCTTGTATGACTGCCTCCGCCTCCACCACAGCCAACCAGAGCCGACACGACGATCCCGAAAGCAACCAGGCCAAGGACGGTGCGCCATGCTCTGCGGCGAACGGGTGCCACCAGCATGAAGACGCAGGCCAGCGCGGTTCCTGAAGCACCTCGGAGCAGGTCCTTCAATGGATAGAAAAGAGATCCACTCATCGGAGCGGTCGTACTCACCGTCATGGACGCGGTCGCAGCTGACGTCCCATTAATGAGTACGGAGGACGGAATGTTGCATGTCGGCAGATCCATCGCACCAGAGGGACTGGTTGTGAGAGCGCACTTCAGATTCACGGCTCCCAGAAAGCCTCCGCTTGGTGTCACCGTAACGGTAGACGTATTGCCCGTAGTGGCTCCAGCATTCACTGTCACCGCTGTACCGGACACGTTAAAGCTACCCGTTGAACTGCTGGCGCTCACTGTGAGATTCACGGTTCCCTTTGCAGTCGTGGAGCCGCTTGTTCCTGTAACCGTGACGACATAAGCGCCTGTTGTTGTCGTCGCGGTTGTGCCGATCGTCAGCGTGGAGGCACCGAGTGTCATACTGTCAATCGATACTGAAGTTGGACTGAGGCTGCAGGTTGGCGGGCTCATGGCGCCCGCTGGACTGGTCGTTATGGCGCACGTTAGAGCCACCATTCCTGTAAATCCGTTCGTGGGAGTTACGACCATGCTGGCGGTATTTCCAGTGGAAGCTCCGGCAACGACGGTCAGGGCGGGACTATTGATGGTAAAGCTGCCAATTGCACCGCTGGGGGTGACGGTAAGATTCAGCGGGCTCTTTACAGACACGGAACCGCTTGTGCCTGTAAGAGTGACAACATAAGCTCCTGTTGTTGTCGCCGCAGTCGTGTTGATCGTCAGCGTAGATTCTTGAATGGTCGAATTGGCCAACGATACCGAAGTGGGATTAAGACTGCAGGTGGGAAGGTTCGTAGCGCCAGACGGACTGGATGTGATGGCGCACGCCAGAGCCACCGTGCCGGAAAATCCGCCGGAGCCTTCTACAATCACGTCGGCGGTATTTCCAGTTGTCGCTCCGGCGGCGACGGTCACGTTCGTGCCGAAGAGGGTGAACGAGGGAGCCGTCACGGTAACGACGGTACTAGCGTTGCTGTTGGAGTAATGCGTGTCACCGGGATAGGTCGCGGTGATTGTGTTGTTGCCACTTACCAGCCCCGTT
>Ga0210398_10005147_pt1 | contig 12166 bp, 12 predicted proteins | sample IncBWC4OmetaG_FD_161047 | JGI IMG/M metagenome (GOLD analysis project Ga0210398, IMG submission 161047) | Forest soil microbial communities from Barre Woods Harvard Forest LTER site, Petersham, Massachusetts, United States - Inc-BW-C-4-O | ecosystem: Environmental > Terrestrial > Soil >... | reverse complement strand
ACATCGCCAACTCTCGCAGGCCGGAGACAGGATCTCCTCCCTCGTCATGCCAAGCTGGGCCCGCGACCCTGCAATCACCAACTCCACGTAACTGCCCTTCTCCGGCGCATATCTCCGGATCCGCGATTTGTGAAAAAACCACTCAATCGTCGTATCCAGCAGCCACGCATGGTCGAGGTCGGTAATCTCGCGATCAAACCAGAGCAGGATCGAAGTGAACGGCGAATGCAACTGCCGGGCCAGCTTGAGCTCCAACTGGTCCCGCGTATTGAGCGCCAAACCTGCGAAGTGATCATTCAGCCTCACGGCAGGCAGCAGCCTCTGGGTCTGCTCAAACGGCACTGCGAGCACGATGGAGTCGGCCACGTAGTCTCGATCCGCAACACTGATGCGCCAGCGGCCATCCGGCTGCTGCGTGATCGCCTCGACGCTGGCCCTCAGCTGGATCGTTCCGCCACGGACCTCAATCAGGCGGGCAATGGCCGCGTAAAACTCGCTCAGCGGGGCCGTGGGAATGCCCAGCCGGCCGCCCGTCGATGATTTAATAAAAAGCTCATGAAAGACCTTCCCTGCATAACGCGTCGAGCAATGCGCGGCTTTGTCGTTGAGCGTCGCCATCAGGACAGGGTTCCAAAAGTGCCGGATCGAGCGCTCCGTCTGTCGGGTCCGCTTCAACCACTGCTCCACGCTCTCGTTGTCCTCCGCGGGATAACTACGGAAGAACTCCGTCAGCCCGCGCGCCATCCCCAACTTGTCCTTCCAACCGAGGGTAGACATGCTGACAAAGCTCGGAGCAAAGTGCAACGGCGCCGGCAGAACGCTGGCAGCAATCGTACTCGACCTTCCATTCGGCTCCAGAAACGTCTGCTCGTCGTACCAGCGAATCTTGTCCGCACTCCCTGCCTGCTCACACAGCTCGATCAAATTGGTGCAGCAACCGAGGAGCACATGCTGCGAGTCAACCACCTCGCCAAGCGCTGGATGGTCATAAGAATAAGCGCGCCCGCCAACGTAAGGCTTCCGCTCGAGCACCGTCACATTCTTGCCCACCCCAGTCAGCGCAGCCGCCGCCGACAACCCGGCCGCGCCTGCCCCGACAACGATGACATCGCAGGTCTCCTGGTTCACAAGCTCACCCGATTGCGCACACCCATCCCTATCCCCTGCGCAAGGATCATCATTTTTTGGGAGGTCGGCACACTCACACGCTCAGAAAAGACGTCGTAGTTCCTCGCGATAATTCGTTCAAGAAGACCTCGGTAGATCTTCACCAGGACCCATAGTGCCGCTCGGCTGTCCCGATCGATCAAAGGCAAAAGTTTCTCGGCCGCGGCATAAAAGTTCTTTGCCCGTGAGGCCTCCAGCGCAAGCAGTTTGGTTACATTCTCAGGTTTCCATATATTCCGAGCAGCCAATACGATGTGTTCGACCGCGACCTGATTTGCCTCAAGGTCTTCCAATGGAAGATAGATCCTCCCACGCTCCGCATCTTCGCTCACGTCGCGCAAGATATTCGTCAACTGAAACGCAACGCCTGTCTGTTCCGCAAGCGTCTCTGCCCGAGGATCGCTATACCCAAAGATACGAATGCAGACGAGTCCCACTACAGACGCCACGAGATAGCAGTAGCGATACAGACCCTCAAAATTCTCGTATATCTGGAACGTTTGCGTTATGTTTCCATCTTTTGTAACCGCAGTGTCGTTCACAACAACGACGTCGGATTGGTTCTCCTCGAGGTCCATCGTCGTACCCCGAACCAGGTCTTCCAGCAAGACATCAGGAATTGCAAACGTCTTCTGCGTATCATTGAGCGCAAGGAACACGGGGTCATCAGAGACACCGCTTCGCCTCGCGTCCCGCCACGCCTCCAGCCATTGCGACATCACCTCACGCCGTTCTGTAATCGGGAGCGATTCATCATCGGAGATATCGTCCGCCCGACGCATAAACGCATACACCGCACACATTGCGTTCCGCTTATGCACCGGCAGCACGCGAAAGGAGTAGTAAAAGTTCTTCGCCTCCCGCTGTGCAATCGTACGGCAAACAGCATAGGCCTCGGCTGTCGTCACGTCGCCATCCCCGCGCGCAGCTTGCCAACGAACGCTTCCATCAGCAGCCCTAGTTTCCTTGCCTTCGACACGACCGGCCGTCCTCGCAGCACATCGAAATCCTGCGCCGTAATGCCGTTGAGAATCGCCTCCCCGCCTTTGCGAAACAGGTCGAGCACGACCGCCAGTTCCTTGTCGACATGCTTACTGATCTCCCCGCCTTCAAGTAGCATCTCGCGGGTCCGCGCCACCAGACTCTCGGTCATCGCGCGAAACTCCGGCGTGAAAACTCGTCCCTCAATCTGCCCCTCATCGACTCCAAACCACACCATCGCTTCGCCAGGAAGATAGCGCCTGCCGCGCTCCGCATCTTCCACTACGTCCTGCCAGAAGTTCGCCAACTGCAGTGCCGTGCAGACCTTGTCCGAGAGTAGACCGAGCCCCTCTTCCCTATACCCGCACACCCACAGAACCAGCCTTCCTACAGGGTTCGCCGAATAGTGCGAGTATTCCAACAACTCCGCCCAGCTCTCATACGCCGTCTTCACCTGGTCCATCCGAAAGGCATACAGCAGGTCTGCAAATAGCTGTCGAGGCGGACCACACTCGCGAACCGTCTCATGCAACGCCACGAAGACCGGATGCATCGACCTTTCTGGCGTGTCATAGCACTCGTCCAACATCAAGCCCCACGTATCAAGCAGACGAGTCGCAACCGCAGGGTCGGCGACCTCATCGCCCAGGTCATCGGCCACTCTGCAATACGCATAGATGCTCTCAAAGTGAGGTCGCGCCTTGCGTGGCAGGAAGAAGGTCGCGACGTGGAAGTTCTCATAATGCCTCGTCGCCAGATCACGACACCAGGCCTGCGCCTCCGCAAGTGTCGGCCGTTCCAACGGGGTCAGGTACTCCGGCGGTGCGCCCAGCAGCGCATGTTGCATCACAATCCCGTCGCTCACCGCGGCACCCCCCCTGGAAAGACCGCAGTCTTAATCTCCCGAGACCCGCCCCGACCCATCATTCGCGCAAAGATAGCAGGCACCTCGTCCAGTACCGCATGGCCGGTGATGTAATCAGAGCACTTGAACCGTCCACTCGTGACCAGGCCAAACGCCGTCCGGCACGTTGCCGGGGTATGGTGAAAACTCGCCTTCAGCGTGATATCGCCGTAGTGCAGACGGTTCGTATCCAGCTGCACCTTCGTTCCACTGGGTGGTCCGCCGAAGAAGTTGACGACCCCACCTTTTCGCACGATATCGACCGCCCATTCCCACGTTGCCGGGCTAGCCACAGCCTCAATGACAATGTCAGCACCACGTCCCTCAGGTGTCAGGGCGCGAGTCGCAGCTACCACGTCCTCCGCTGCTCCTACTCGCACGACGCTACTGGCTCCAAACAATTTCGCCGCACCAATCTGGTCCTCCCGCTTCACGACCGCAATCACCTTGACCCCGGCTAGCTCGGCGACATGGATGAACATGAGCCCGATGGGACCTGCGCCAATCACCACTATCGTGTCGCCCGCGTGAGCGCCACTCTCCTCCAGGCCACGGACAACGCAGGCAAGCGGCTCCGTCAACGCCGCGTGCTCCAACGGAACTCCATCCGGCACCAGCAGGGTGTTCTTCTCCACAATCCGCGCCGGAATCCGAATGAACTCCGCGTAGGCCCCGTTATTGAACAGAAGGTGTTCGCACAGGTTCTGTTGTCCCTGCCTGCAGAAAAAACAGACGTCGCAGGGGGCGGAATTTAGCGCCACAACCCTGTCACCCTCACGAAACGCCGTGACCCCGGCTCCCGCCTCCGCAACGACTCCGGCAAGCTCATGGCCAAACGGCATCGGCGGTTTCAGCATCATGGCATGGTATCCGCGCCGATAGACCTTCAGGTCCGTTCCGCAGGTCAGCGCGGCGCCGACCCGGACGACAAGCTCTCCCGGGCCGGCCTGCGGTACTGCCACCCGCTCCAGTCGAAGGTCTTCCTTGCCATAGAGTACTGCCGCCGTCATCTCAGCTATCATTCCCTCTATCTTCTCATTCCGAACCGGTCCGATGCACCTTCCGACGCCCAAGCGGTCTTTCAGAAAACCCGCGATTGCCAGCAAAGGTCACGCATCTGATAACCTGAGCCACATAACAAATGCCCTTTGTCTCTCCAGAGAGCTTCGCCAAGCAGACCATCGCCTCCATTCAGGACTATTCCATCCTGTGCTGGCGCGCGGTGGCAAATCTCTTTTCCAGCCCCCGTTATTGGGCCGATATATATACCCAGATGGACTCGATCGGGGTTGGATCCATGCCCATCGTGGTCCTCACCGGCTTCTTCACCGGGTGCGTTCTCGCCTTACAATCGGCGACCTCGCTCCAGGCGTTTGGCTCTGTCAGCCTCACCGGTAATCTCGTTGCCCTATCGATGGTCAAGGAGCTTGGCCCCGTTCTCACCGGCCTTATGGTCTCGGGACGCAATGCCTCCGGTATGGCCTCAGAGATCGGCTCCATGAAGGTCACCGAACAAATCGACGCCATGCGGGCCCTTGGTACGGACCCCATCCGCAAGCTCGTCACCCCTCGCCTCTACGCCACAGTCTTCATGCTCTTCTTCCTAACGATCGTTTCAGACGCGGTCGGTATTGCAGGGGGCGCCCTGGTCAGCGTCACCCTCATGGGACTCAACGCCTCCTCCTACTTCCACAACTCCTACCGTGCGCTCCAGTATGGCGATGTCGTCCAAGGCCTCACCAAGCCTCTCTTTTCCGGATTCATCATCGCCACCGTCGGCTGCTACTTCGGCATGAACACAAAAGGTGGCACCCAAGGCGTGGGTAAAGCCACCACCCAGGCCGTCGTCATTTCCTCAGTCTTCATCATCATTGTCGACTTCATCGTCAGCCGAGCGATGATCGGCATCTTCGGCAGGTGACCTGACCATGCCAGCAGATCTCGCCACCGGAAGCTTTACACAGACCCAGCAATCCCCTGACTCTGCAGAGCCAGTCGTTGTGTTCGAAGACGTCTCCATTACCTTCGACATCAAGCCTGTCCTCCAAAATATCTCCTTCACGGTCATTCGCGGAGAGACCCGAATTATTCTCGGCCCAGCCGGAGGTGGAAAATCTGTTCTGATGAAGCTTGCCAACGGACTCATTCGGCCGGACTCCGGCACCATTCGCGTGTTTGGCGAAGACGTCACCCAGATGCGCGAGACAGATCTCTTCAAGCTTCGCGCACGTATAGGTATGGTCTTCCAGGAGTCCGCCCTCTTCGATTCCCTCTCCGTAGAGGACAACGTGGCCTATCGACTCCACGAAGAACAGATTCCAGAAGAAGAGGCGCACAAACGTGTCATAGAGGTCCTCCAATTCGTTGAACTTGAGAACACTATCGCGAAGTTCCCCCCTGAGCTCTCCGGCGGAATGCGACGGCGCGTCTCCATCGCCCGCGCCATCATCACCAAGCCCGACCTTATCCTTTACGATTCTCCCACCGGTGGCCTCGATCCGATCACCTCAACCACGATCATCGATCTTGTCATCAAGCAACGCGACGTCACCCACACCACATCGCTGTTAATTACTCACCGCCTGCAGGATGCCTTCCTTCTCGCCAGAAACCACTTCAATCAGCAGACCGGAAAAATAGAACCGATTCGCGACGGCGGCATCGACGACAGCACCAAGTTCCTTGTCTTGAATGAAGGCAAGGTCGTTTTCGACGGCACGACCCACGAACTCGTCCACTCCGCCGACCCATGGCTCAAGGAATACCTCTCCTAAGGCCTAGCGGTTTCCCTTCTGCCACTCCTCATACGAAATACGCGGCATCGTCAGAAACGAATCCCGCGTCTTCACATACGAACCAAGCCCATTCATCCTGCCAATTGCATGCAGTTCTTCTGCCCGCACATACGGCCCTGCCGGATCGACAAACCTGTCTTCGATGTAGATCGAGACGACGCGGCCTAGTATGATCCGCGACCTGCCAATCTCCATCGTCGTGAACTCCCTGCATTCGAGCGCTGCATGGGCCTCCGCAATTCGCGGCACCTTCACCACCTGCGACGGCGCGGTCGTCAGCCTCGCCATCTCCAGCTCGTTCACCTCGGCCGGAAAGTCCGTGGCGCAGATGTTCATCCTCGGCATCAAGTCCTCGGTCACCACATTCACCACGAACTCACCCGTCCGCCTGATGTTCCTTGCCGTGTCCTTCGGCACAAACCCTCCGTTGTGGCGGTCCGTGACCCCCATGCCGATGATCGGTGGATCGGTACATAGGTAGTTATAGGAGCTGAAGGGCGCAGCGTTCAGCTTGCCGTCCACGTTCATGCTCGTCACCAAAGCAATGGGCCTTGGCGCGACCAGCCCGATCAGCAAGTTATAACCCTCACGCCCCTTGGGCTTCTCCATATCAAAAATCATTAACGGGCTCCCTCTGTTCTTCAGCAGCCTATCCTAGCTCACCCATACCTGCCACTTACCCATACCCCATCCTTACTCGCCACGACTATAATCCAAACGGCGCTATACCGCAGGCAGGACGGCACCCAAAACATCCAGGTCCGTCGGACAGACCCCATTCCGCTAACGCGATAGGACTTACTATTTTGCAGAGATCGGGTCGCTGGTCGCACCGGTGGTTGCTGCGCTTGCAGGCAGCGTGTAGATCACCTCGCCGGGGCGGGTGTAATGCAGTTCCTCGCGGGCTTGATGTTCAATCGCATTCGGATCGTTCTGCAGCCGGTCGACGTGCCCCTTTAGTAGACCATTCTCCCGTTGCAGGCTATGTAGTTGACGATCCAGGCTCTGCGCATCTTGCCGTTTTTGCTGATATGCTGTCAGTCCGTTCTGCCCAAAGATGACGTGGTACCCCATTGCGAGCGCCAGAAAAGCCGCAGTTCCCGTCGCGACCTTTCGCCAGCCCACCCGACTCCGCTCAAACAGACGCACGACGGCACTCGACTGCTTTACCTCCGTACGCACCTTGCTCGAACGAGTCATCTGAAACTAAGTACAAACTTCACATCCGCCACCGTCAAGTGGAAAACCTATTTCGCGCGCGCACGTACCTAGTTCATACAGCCGCACGGGCCAAAGCGCACGTGTGACAACCTCACCATCCCGAGCGGTTATGCACATAAACAAAACGTCGGGCCTTCCCAGTAATATCCAGCCGAATCACCGCGAACGATCGAATAAGCTGCACGAAGCCGTGCACCTTGATATCCTTCTTATGGCGCATGTATATCCTCTTTGCCATCTCGGTTCTCTGCTTTTTCGTGCTCGCGCTCAGGGCCCTCACCATCGCCCAGCATATGCGCTCCAGCCGAACATCGACTCATCGGCGACGGGACTTTGCCCAGCATCTCTTCGCCGACGCTGCAGACCAAGACTCGCGTAGACCTCGGCCCCTCGCACAACAAAGCGTGAAAGAGATTTTGACGAAAATGCGCTACCAGTTCCCCCTCTTCAGGCCAACATCGGCAACCAATTAACCTCCTCAAAGCCCTTCTAGCACGAAAGGACCTGCTTTATATGCAATCCGCCGCCTCCTCTCCACTGCTCACAACCCGTTTGGGATCGCTTCAGGATTCCCTCGCCGGCAAGGCACTCCTCGTCGTCGGCGCGACCGCCTTCGTAGCCGCCTGCGCTCACATCTCGCTCCCACTTCCCTTCACGCCGGTGCCTCTTACGCTGCAGACCTTCGCCGTCCTCATCGTAGGCATGCTTCTCGGCCCCGTCGCCGGCTTCTCCGCGATGCTCCTCTACCTCGCCGAAGGCGCCCTGGGCCTGCCGGTCTTCACCCCGTACGCTGCCGGAGGCATGGCACATCTGCTCGGCCCCAACGGTGGCTTCCTCTTTTCCTACCCGCTGGCCGCGGCAACTGCCGGCTGGGTTGTGCGTGCCATGCTGCGTATAACCACGCGCTTTCGAAGCGCCCTCGTCGCCTCAATCACAGCCACCCTCCCCGTCTTTTTCCTCGGTGCCGGTTGGTTGGCCCACTTTCTTCATCTCGGAACCTCTGCGACATGGTCGCTCGCCGTTGCTCCCTTCATTCCCGGCGAAATCGTTAAGATCACCGCAGCAGCCGGTATCTTCAACACTCTCCAGCGCTGGCGGCAGTCATAACCGCGACCCAGAATCTCGAGAGCCCCTCCCCACGCAGTGCAGTCACACGAACTCTCCAAATCTCACCACCTTTCACCTCCTCGAAGGATTGAACGCATCATGACTGCCACAAGCACCGCCATTCAAGAGATCAGCATCGCCCACAGCCCCGACTCCGACGACGCCTTCATGTTCTACGGCCTCGCCACCAATAAGGTGCGCGTCCGCGGCTACAAGTTCACCCACACCCTCACCGACATCGAGACCCTCAACCACCGCGCCATCAACGAGGCTTTCTACGACGTCACCGCCATCTCGTTCCACGCCTACCCCTATTTGCAGGACAACTACACCCTCATGGCATGTGGTGGCAGCGTAGGCGAGGGCTACGGTCCGATGATCGTCTCCAGCCGCAAGCTCACGCTGCCTCAGGTTAAGAAGACGCGGATCGCCGTTCCCGGCACCCTCACCACCGCCTACCTCACTCTCAAGCTCTTCGCTCCCGAGATCGAAACCGCCGTCGTTCCCTTCGACAGAATCATACCCGCTGTTGCGTCCGGCGAGTTCGACGCCGGCCTCATCATCCATGAAGGCCAGCTCACCTACGCCAACGACGGCCTCATTAAGCTCCTCGACCTCGGCCAGTGGTGGCTCGAGCAGACCGGCCTGCCGCTCCCTCTCGGCGGCAACGCCATTCGCCGCTCCCTCGGAGCCGAAACTCTTCTCACCACGACCAATGCCCTCCGCGACAGCATCCAGCACGCTCTCAACCACCGCGAAGAGGCCCTCGCCTACGCTATGCAGTTTGCGCGCGACCTAGATCCCAGTCTCGCCAACCGCTTCGTCGGAATGTACGTCAACGAGCGCACTCTAAACTACGGGCCGGACGGCAAAGAAGCCATCCACAAGCTCCTCGAGATGGGCTACGATCGCGGTATCATTCCCATTCGCGCCAAACTAGATTTTGTCGGTTAACTAACATCTTTCCTCGCATAACTCACGGCCTGCATGCGCATTTAAAAGCCTGCAAGCTGTGTTATCTTTAACTAGTCGACTGATTGCAGTCTTGCCCGTTTGGCGTCGTCCCAAAGGCTCTCATCGAACTCCTCCTCAAGGAGAAAAACCAAAAAGGACGCGTAGCTCAGCTGGTAGAGCATTCGACTCTTAATCGACTGGTCGTAGGTTCGATCCCTACCGCGTCCACCACTTTTCTCCCAATCTCTCAAGCACTTACCGTTACCGGCTCGTTTGCCCCTACGATGCGTTTTCCAAAACCTGACCAAAAACCTGACCAAACTTTTTTCGCCGGTTGCGCTGGTTGATCGCAACCCGCAGTGGTTCCAGTTCCTGGTGCTGATACGGCTCCATCGACTTAAGGTCAGCGTGCCCCATGGACTTGCTTACTGCGAAGGCATTGCCGCTCTTTTCCATCGTGTAGGTGCCGTAGGTGTGCCGTGCTGAATACGGAACCAGTTTCTTATCCAGCCCCGCCCTCCCTCGGGCAGCCTGAAAGCCCTTAGCAATCGTTGTGAGATGACCGCACTTCGAACGAGAGGATGGGAAGATCCATCCCTCTTTTCTCGATCCGCACCAGGCTCGCAACATGGTCTTCATTCGGTCGCTCATCGGCACAAAACGAGTGGCGTTATCCGTCTTGCCCTCCGGGACCCAAATCCGGTTCTGGTCCCAGTAGATGTTCTCGATCCGCATGGGAAAGACCTCGTCCGGTCGCATGCCGCTGTCCTGCAGAATGACCACGACCAGCCATGCCTGCTGCCTGAGCCGCTTTATTCTGCGATGCTCGACCGGATCTGAGTAAGCCTGCTCGAGTCCATCCTCTGCCTGCTCATCCATCATCCGATCCCGCCCAGGAGCCTTCGATAACCTGATCTTCGGGATATCCCGCAACAGCTTCCACTCGACGGCCTTGCTCTGCATTCGCTTCAGAGTACGCAGAGCCTGGTTCGTGTAATGGCCGGTGCAAACGATCATCTCTTTCTTTTCTTCATACCTCCCTTCCTCATTTTTCTTCCTCCTGTTCAACAACGGGCGCTCAAAGACAATCGATTCGGCCACGTCCTGCGAGATCTGGTCGATTCTCATGCCGGCGAGCTTGGACAGACGCAACAACCGCCATCCGTAACGGTAATATCGCTTTCCGTTGGGCGTCAGCTGCTGCGAATTGTCCACCCATTCCAGAAACCGTTCTGCAAGGTCCCTGAGAACAGGAGGTTTCTTTCTACCCAACTCGATGGCATCGCCTTCTTGAAGGCGCGCCAGCAGGCTGGCTTCAACAACCGCCGCAGCGGTCTTCTTGGTTTTCTTCGTGCTCTTGCGATACCGCTCTCCATCGAAGTAGAACGAGTACCACCAGTAACGACTATCTTTGGGACGAAATAGAGACAAGGTGTTCCTCCATGTGTGCCCGCACAGACGGAATACGCTCGCTCTCGTGGAGAAAATTCTCCACGTCGCTTTTATCATAACGAACGCTTCCCCTTAGCTTGTGCCATTTGGGACCAACCTCTGAGCAACGCCATTGCCGCAATGTTCCTTCCGGAATTCCAAGAAACTTGGAAAGTTGCTTCGTAGTCAGGAATCGCGCTGCATCAAGAGTTGTGTTCATGGCTATCTCCCGTTAGGTCGATGTATCAAGCCTTATGGCCAAATATGAAATAGCTCGGTCTTGAATTTCGGTCAAATTACCCCAGATAACCCCGACTTCTTGAGACTGGGATGTGATTTGTGATCGTCTCTTCCGAGAACCTCGACCAGTTCGCCTCTTGCGCAAGGAAAACACTGGTCAATGCACCGTTTATCCACAAGTTATTCACAACCAATATGCCTACCCAAGACCCGATGACCCCAGTCTGTACCCTTCTGCGACCGTCGTGGCCAGACTGCCGAATCAACCGAGCGCAGACATCATGAGATTGGGCTCAAATTCGGTCAAATATGAGATGGAGCGAGGTACATGCCTGACGGGTGAACCGTCGGAAGGAGAAATTTGACCGAGTTGTGAAAAGATCCCATGCTTGCGTCTCGTTTGGAGGAGTCGCTAATGAGAGAACGCGCAACGCGGTTTGAGATCGCAGTTCCACTAACGGCTTTGGACGTTGCGGTCTTTGAGACACGATCGATCCCCCGAGAGTCGAGGGGGGACAGTGGTGTTTAAATCCCTCGAAGAGCTTTCCTTCAAAATCGCGGCTACCGGGTATTTCGTCGACCCCGTGATGATCCAGGTCGTTTTCCTGGCCGCCAAACTCCAAAAGCCTTTACTGCTCGAAGGACCAGCCGGTTCAGGTAAGACGCAATTGGCCCTCTCAGTAGCTGCTGCAGCCGGCACCCACGTCGAGCGGTTGCAGTGTTACCGCGGCGTGAGTGAAGACAAGGCCATTGGGCGATTCGATGAAGGTCTCCAGCGACTTCACATAGAGTTCTCAAGGGGCCAACACAAAAATTGGCAATCCGTGCTATCTAGCCTGAAGGGCCGCGACTTCTTCCGGCCTGGTCCGCTCATGCGCGCGCTCGAATGCGAGCGGCCGTGTGTACTGCTGATCGACGAACTCGACAAGGTGGACGATGGTTTCGAAGCTCAGGCGTTCAAGCGGAGCTGTACGTGTTTTGGGCTGGGCCGTTACCTTTATAACCTCGCGGAAATGTGGGTGCCACTGAACGAACATCGTCAACCGCTTCAGGTCCCTACGCTTCCCCAGTGGGCGTCACCGAAGGCAAACGCGACAGCGGGAAAGAACAATCCCGCGACCGGTTCGAGACCGCTGGTGGTGCAGCGGGGTCCCATCGATCAGAAGATAACCGCGAAGATCGAGGGTTTCCGGCGCATCCTCGGCAATCCGATCTATCGGGAGATTCTCTGGCGCATCGCGCACGCGCGAAGGGCGAACGCCATACCGAACGCGCAGCTTCAGATCCATGTGATCAACGCGATGGAGCGGGCGACTCGGGGCATCCACAAGGCCAATTCCCTGGCCGAAGAGATCGGGGATACCGC
>Ga0210398_10005145_pt1 | contig 12170 bp, 13 predicted proteins | sample IncBWC4OmetaG_FD_161047 | JGI IMG/M metagenome (GOLD analysis project Ga0210398, IMG submission 161047) | Forest soil microbial communities from Barre Woods Harvard Forest LTER site, Petersham, Massachusetts, United States - Inc-BW-C-4-O | ecosystem: Environmental > Terrestrial > Soil >... | reverse complement strand
TCGTCGTACTTGACGCATGGCGAGGTGGTTTGGTCGAGGACGGCGGATAGCCGCCAAGCATGCCGCAACCTGAATTCGTCTTACCTTAGACGAAAAGCCCGGCAAAACGCCGCATTCGGCGTCCTATGGTCGTTTCACATCATTTTCGCCTTGACCGCGGCGCGTCGAGCAACGACATATCGCGTACCAAATTAGTACGAATTGCGGTGGCCTGGACGAGCGAATGATCATCCTCTCGAAACTCGCCGATTACGGCGTCATTGTCGCGACCCATCTGGCGCTCGCGCCCGAGCGGCAGGAGAACGCTGCCTCGGTTGCCGCGACAACGCGGCTGCCGCTGGCAACGGTCGCCAAGCTGCTGAAGGCGCTGGCCCATGCCGGGGTGGTGACGGCGACGCGCGGCGCGGCGGGCGGCTATCGGCTGGCGCGCCCGGCCGCGCAAATCACGATCGCCGAAGTGGTCGCGGCGATCGACGGCGACATTGGCCTCACCCAATGCTCGGTGCATGTCGACGAGTGCGCGCACACCAATTATTGCCCGACCCGGCCGCATTGGGCGGCGATCAACCGCGCCGTCGGCGAGGCGCTGCGCGCGGTGACGCTCGACGAAATGATCTCGCCCTACGCCTTCCTGCCGGTGGCCGTGATGACGGCGCATGGGGCCGCACCCAAGGGGACGGCCCAATGAGCGCGCCCGTCGCCACGCAAATCCCCGCCCTCAACGAGGGCTACAAGTACGGTTTTGTCACCGAGATCGAGACCGAGTCGGCGCCGCCTGGCCTCAACGAGGACACGGTGCGCTTCATCTCGGCCAAGAAGGGCGAACCCGATTGGCTGCTCGAATGGCGGCTGCAATCGTTCCGCGCCTGGGAAAAGATGACAGCGCCGGATTGGGCGAAGCTCAATGTCGCGCCGATCGACTATCAGGCCGCGACCTACTGGTCGGCGCCGAAGTCGAAGGATGACGCGCCGAAGTCGCTCGACGAGGTCGACCCCGAGTTGCTGGCGATGTACGAAAAGCTCGGCGTGCCGATGCGCGAGCGCGAGGCGCTGGCCGGGGTCGCGCCAAGGAATGTTGCAGTCGACGCGGTGTTCGACAGCGTCTCGGTGGCGACGACCTTCAAGGGCCAGCTCGCCGAGCTCGGCATCATCTTCTGCTCGTTTGGCGAGGCGGTGCGCGAGCATCCCGACCTCGTCCGCAAGTATCTCGGCACCGTGGTGCCGCAGAACGACAATTTCTTTGCTGCGCTCAATAGCGCCGTGTTCAGCGACGGGTCGTTCGCCTACATCCCGCCTGGCGTGCGCTGCCCAATGGAGCTGAGCACGTATTTCCGCATCAATGCCGCGAAATCCGGCCAGTTCGAGCGCACCTTGCTGATCGCCGACAAGGGTGCCTATGTCAGCTATCTCGAAGGCTGCACCGCGCCGCAGCGCGACGAGAACCAGCTCCACGCCGCGGTCGTCGAGCTGATCGCGCACGAGGATGCGCAGATCAAATACTCGACCGTGCAAAACTGGTACCCAGGCGACGCCGAGGGCAAAGGCGGCATCTACAATTTCGTCACCAAGCGCGGCGCCTGCCGCGGCAATCGCGCCAAAATCTCCTGGACCCAGGTCGAGACCGGCTCGGCGATCACCTGGAAATATCCGAGCTGCCTGCTCGAAGGCGACGACTCGGTCGGCGAATTCTATTCGGTGGCGATCACCAACAACCGCCAGCAGGCCGATACCGGCACCAAGATGATCCATATCGGCAAGAACTCATCGTCAACGATCATCTCCAAGGGCATCTCGGCCGGGCGCGGGCAGAACACCTATCGTGGCCTCGTGCGGGTGCAGCCCAGGGCCGAAGGCGCCCGCAACTACACGCAATGCGACTCGCTGTTGATCGGCGATCGCTGCGGCGCGCACACCGTGCCCTATATCGAGGTGCGCAACCCGTCGGCCAAGGTCGAGCACGAGGCGACGACCTCGAAGATCAGCGAAGACCAGCTGTTTTATTGCCGCTCACGCGGGTTGAGCCAGGAAGACGCGCTGTCGCTGATCGTCAACGGCTTCTGCCGCGAGGTCGTGAAGGAGCTGCCGATGGAATTCGCGGTCGAGGCGCAAAAGCTCCTCGCCGTCAGCCTCGAAGGCAGCGTGGGATAATGATGCTTCAGATCACCAATCTGCACGCGCGCCTCAAGGACGGGCGTGAAATCCTCAAGGGCATCGACCTTTCGGTCGAAGCCGGCGAGGTGCATGCGATCATGGGGCCGAACGGGTCGGGCAAGTCGACGCTCGCCTCGGTGCTGGCCGGGCGCGACGGCTATGAGATCACCTCGGGCAGCGTGACCTATCAGGGCCGCGACCTGCTGGACATGCCGGCCGACGAGCGGGCGCGCGAGGGCGTGTTCCTCGCCTTCCAATACCCGGTCGAAATCCCCGGCGTGAACAACATGTATTTTCTGCGTGCTGCCTTGAATGCCGGGCGCCGCCATCGCGGCGAGAGCGGGCTCGACGCCGGCCAGTTTCTGCGCACGGTGCGCTCGAAGCTGAAGCTGCTCGAGATCAGCGAAGATTTGATGCAACGCGCGGTCAATGTCGGCTTCTCGGGCGGTGAGAAAAAGCGCAACGAGATTTTCCAGATGGCGATGCTGGAGCCGCGCCTCGCAATCCTCGACGAGACCGATAGCGGCCTCGACATCGACGCGCTGCGCTTGGTGGCGAAAGGGGTCAACGAGCTGCGCGCACCCGGCCGCTCGATCGTCATGATCACCCACTACCAGCGCCTGCTCAGCTATATCGAGCCCGACCGGGTGCATGTGCTGCAGGATGGCCGCATCGTCGAATCGGGCGACAAGAACCTCGCCGCCGAGCTTGAGCGCCGCGGCTACGGCGCTGTCGGCGACGCCGCGTGAGGCATGCGATGAGCGCGGTTGTCGATTTCCCCGTGAAGCCCGAAGCACGGCCTTATCTCGACGTGTTCGTCGAAAGCGCGAGCGAGCCCGATTGGCTGCGTCGCGCGCGGCGCGAGAGCGTCAACCGCTTTGCCGAGGCCGGCTTCCCGACCCGGCGCCGCGAAAGCTGGCGCTATCTCGACCTGCGGCCGCTCGAGCAGCATCCGATGCTGCCCTTGGTCGTGGGCCAGCCGATGGGCATCCCGAACGGGCTGGCGCTCGATCGCAACGCCGCCCGGATCGTCCTGGTCGACGGTCGTTTTGCGCCGGAGCTGTCGCAGCTCGACCTGCCGGAGGGCGTCTGGTTCGGGCCGACACGACAGGCCATCATCGAGCGGGCAGATTTGGTGAAAGCCTTCGCGGCCGATGATGGAGCCAAATACCCGTTCGCCGCGCTCAACGCTGCGTTTTTCGACGATGGGTTCGTGCTCGAAGTCGGCTATGGCGTCGTGCTCGACGCGCCGATCGAGATCGTCCATCTCGCCTCGGGCGCCGGCGATGCATCGCTGCACACCCGCAGCATGATCGAGCTTTGCGCCGGCAGCCGGGCGACGGTTGTCGAAACCTATACCGGCACGGGCAAGTACTGGCGCAACGACTTCGCGCTGTGGCGCATCGAGGAAGACGCGGTGCTAACCCGCATCGCGCTAGTCGAGGAAAGCGGCGACGCTACCCATTTCGAAGACATCGATGCGGTATTGCTGACCGAGCGCGCCAAGCTCGATGCGTTCTCGCTGCTGGTCGGCGGCGGCACGGTGCGCCAAGAAATTTCCGTCGCGATGTCGAGCGCGAACGCCGAATGCCGGATCGATGGCGCTTTTGTCGTGTCCGGCCAGGAGGAAGCCAACATCGTCACGACGATCGATCACCAGGCCGTCGGCGGCACGACCAGCGAGCTCGTCAAAGGTGTCGCCGCAGGTCGCGCGCATGGCGCGTTCCAGGGCAAGATCATCGTCCGCGAGGGCGCGCAGCAGACCGATGCGCGGCAGACCAGCCGCAATTTGATCCTCGGCCGGCGCGCGGTCATCGACACCAAGCCCGAGCTCGAAATCCTTGCCGATGACGTCAAATGCGCGCATGGCGCGAGCGTCGGCGAGCTCGACGAGGCGGCGCTGTTCTACCTGCGCAGCCGCGGCATTCCGTCCGAGGAGGCGCGCCGGCTGCTGGTCGAAGGCTTTCTCGCCGAGGCGTTCGACGGTGTCGCTCACGTGGGTATCCGCCAGCACCTGTTGCGCCGGCTGAGCCAACGGCTCGCCCGGCTGGAGGAATGGTCATGAACGACTTTGCCGGGACCCGGCGCGCGGTCATCGACCCGCAGGCGCTACGCCGCGAGTTTCCGATCTACCAGAACAATCCGGGGCTGGTGTTCCTCGATTCCGGCGCCAGCGCGCAAAAGCCGGCGGTGGTGATCGACGGCGTCGCCGAGTTCTATCGCCGCGACTACGCCAATGTGCATCGCGGCGTCTATGAATTGTCGCAGCGCTCGACCGACGCGTTCGAGGCGGCGCGCGAGACGACGCGCGCCTTTCTCAACGCCGACGACGCGAACGAGATCGTCTTCACCCGCGGCACGACCGAGGGGATCAACCTCGTCGCGCAAAGCTGGGGTCCGGCGTTTCTGAAGCCCGGCGACGAGATCATCGTCAGCGACATCGAGCACCACTCGAACTTCGTGCCGTGGCAGATGATCTGCGAGCGGATGGGTGCCCGTCTCACTGTCGCGCCCACCGGCCCGGATGGCGGCTTCGACCTCGCGGCGTTCGAGGCGCTCTTGTCGCCGCGCACCAAGATGGTCGCGGTGGTGCATGTCGGCAACGTCACCGGCGCGGTGCTGCCTGTCGAGCGTATCGTCGAGCTGGCGCACGCGAAGGGCGCCAAGGTGCTGATCGATGGCGCCCAGGCGATCCCGCGCATGGCGGTCGATGTCCGCGCGATCGACTGCGACTTCTATGTGTTCTCGGGCCACAAGGCCTATGGCCCGTCCGGCATCGGCGTCCTGTGGGGCCGCTACGATCTGCTGGCGACGATGCCGCCCTGGCAGACCGGCGGCGGCATGATCACCCAGGTCACCGCGGCGCATACCGACTTCCAGGAGCCGCCGCACCGCTTCGAGGCCGGCACCCCGGACATTTCGGGCGCTCACGGCCTCAAACTGGCGCTCGAGTTTATCGAGGGGATCGGCCGCGAAGCGATCCGCCAGCACGAGGAAGACCTGACCGGCTACGCGCTCGACCGCCTGTCGCGCATTCCGGGCCTCAATCTCGTCGGCGGCGGGCAGCAGCGGCTGTCGGTGGTGTCGTTCAATCTCGACGGCGTCCATCCGCACGACGTTGGCACCGTACTCGACCAGCAGGGCGTCGCCGTCAGGGTCGGGCATCATTGCGCGCAGCCGCTGATGGACAAGCTCGGCGTTGCCGGCACGGTGCGCGCATCGCTTGGCGTCTATAACGACAGGGACGATATCGACCGGCTCGCCGCGGCGGTCGAGACGTGCCGGGAGATGTTTTCGCGATGATGGATTTGCGCGAGCTCTACCAGGACATCATCCTCGACCACGGCCGGCACCCGCGCAATTTCCGACCGATCGAGCAGCCGACGCACACCGCCAAGGGCCACAACCCGCTCTGCGGCGACCGGGTGACCGTGTATCTGCTGATGGATGGCGACCGGATCGCCGATGTCAGCTTCGAGGGCCGTGGCTGCGCGATCTCGACTGCATCGTCTTCGCTGATGACCGAGGTCATCAAGGGTAAGTCCCTGGCCGAGGCGCAAGCGCTGTTCGCGCAATTCCACGCAAAGGTTACCGGCGGCGAGGTTCATGATCTGCCCGAGGCGCTCGAAGACGACGCGGAGCGGCTCGAACCGCTGATAGGGGTCAAGGCCTACCCGGCACGGGTCAAATGCGCGACCCTGCCGTGGCACGCCTTCGAGGCGGCGCTGAAGGGCGGCGCCGCCGAGCCGGTCAAGACGGAGTAGCGACCAGTGTCAGGCGACCAGAACCACGACTATTTCGCCTTTGATGCGGGTCCGACGCCGCCTTCCGAGGAGCCGGCCGACGAGATCGCGCGCCCCGACGGCGAAGACGACCTCTCCTTGTTCGATCCGGTGATGGATGCGCTGAAGACCGTGCGCGACCCGGAAATCCCGGTCGATCTGGTCAATCTCGGCCTCATCTACGAGCTGATCGTCAAAAAGGGCGGCATCGTCTTTGTCGAGATGACATTGACGACACCGTCATGCCCGGTCGCGGCCAGCATGCCGGATGAGGTCAAGAAGGCGATCGAAGGGGTTCCGGGGGTCGGGGATGTGCGTGTCAAGCTGGTCTGGACGCCGCCCTGGACGCAAGACCGGATGAGCGAAGAAGCCCGGCTCGAACTCGGACTGATGTAGGCGCGATGCGCTTTCTGACGGTTCTGGCTTTTCTGATCGCCGCGACGACGCTCGAAGCGAGCGGTGATGCACTCGTCCGCAGCGGCCTCTTCGACCGCGCCGGCCTCGCCAAAATCGGTATTCTGCTGATCGGGGCCGTACTGTTGTTCGGCTATGGCGTGATGCTCAACCTCGCACCGCAGCCCTTCGAACGCGTCATCGGCCTTTATCTCGCGACCTTGTTCGTCGTGTGGCAGGTCATCAGCTATGTCGCGTTCCGCGCGGTGCCGAGCGCGCCCGTCCTTGTCGGCGGAGCACTGATCATCGCCGGGGGTCTGATCGTCAGCTTCTGGCAGCTGCCGCCGCAGACCTAGCCCGTCAGCGCCTGGTCGAGGTCATCGATCAGGTCTTGCGGGTCCTCGATGCCGACCGAGAGGCGCAACAGATCGCTCGGCACTGCCGTGCCGGCACCTTCGATCGAGGCGCGGTGTTCCATGAGGCTCTCGACCCCGCCCAGCGAGGTCGCCCGTTTCCAGATCTCGACCCGCGCGGCAGTCGCGATAGCGGCGTCCTCGCCGCCCTTCACCCGGATCGACAGCATCCCGCCAAACCCGCCGGTCATCTGACGCGCGGCGACAGCATGGCCGGAATGCCCCGGCAGGCCGGGATAAAGCACCTCTTCGATAAGCGGATGGCCCGCCATCGCCGCGGCGACGCGCTGCGCCGAGGCGCAGGCGCGCTCGACGCGCAGAAACAGCGTGCGCATGCCGCGCAGCAAGAGATACGCCTCGAGGCTGCCGAGGATCGCACCGCCGCTGCTGCGCCCGGCGACGAGCTTCTGCCAGAACTCGTCGTCGCGCGCGCCGGTGAGTGTGCCGGCTATCACATCGCTGTGGCCGTTCAGATACTTGGTCGCCGAGTGCATGACGATATCGGCCCCATGCTCGACCGGCCGGGTCAGCACCGGGCTCGCGGTGGTGCTGTCGACGGCGAGCAGTGCGCCGGCTTTATGCGCGATCTCGGCCGCGCCGGCGATATCGGTGATCGACCAGAGCGGATTGGCCGGGGTCTCGGCCCACACCAGCTTGGTGCGGCCTGGCTGCACGGCGTCGCGCAGCGCGTCGAGCGAGGTCATGTCGACAAAATCGGCGGCGATATGGCCGTCCGCCGCGTAAGCAGCGATCCAGCGCCGCAGGCTGTGATACATGACCTTGGGCCCGACGACATGCGCACCGACGGGCAGCGCACGGAACACATTCGCCGCCGCCGCCATCCCCGACGACAGCACCAGCGAGGCCGCTCCGCCCTCGAGCGCGGTCAACAGCGCCTCCGGCTGGTCGTAGCCGGGGTTGTCGGCGCGCGCATAATTGCGGCCGCGGCGATACTGGTTGTCGGGGTCGCGGATATAGGTCGTCGCCGGCTGGATCGGCATCACCACCGCGCCGGTTTGCGCGTCGGTCCAGCCGAGACCCTGCGCGGCGAGGGTCGCCGGGTTCGGCGGCTGGCGATTCGTTTTCATGCTCGGTTTCCTGCGTCTCGCGACATCGCGGCAATTGACCTTCCGGCGACGCTAGCATAGTGGAGCACCATGCCGCTGCGCCGTCACCTTATCGTCCTCGCCCTATTGCTCGCTGCGCTGCCGGCTTGGGCGCTCGAAACATTCGACACCTCCAAGCTCACGATCACGACGGCGAGCGGGCCGCACAAATTCACCATCGAGCTCGCGCTGAGCGATGCGCAAATGGAGCAGGGGCTGATGTTCCGGCCCAGCATGCCGGCCGATCACGGCATGCTGTTCGACTTCAAGGCGCCGACCAAGGTCATGATGTGGATGAAGAACACGATCATGCCGCTCGACATGCTGTTTCTCGACGAGCACGGGCGGGTCATCGACATCCACGAACACGCGGTGCCCTATTCGACCGATGTCATCGCCGCCACCACGCCGGCGCGCTATGTGATCGAGCTGAACGGCGGCACCGTCGCACGGCTCGGCATCAAGCCCGACGACCAGGTGACTTCGCCCTATTTCAAATAGGCGTTACTGGCCCCAGGTCGCGAACATCGCGGCGACCGTCAAGGTCATGACCGCGGTCGACAGCCAGCCGAGCGCCCAAAGCGGCCGCTGTAGCGTGAAATCGCCCATCACCTTGGGCTGCATCGTCATGATCATCATCACGATCATCAACGGCACCGCGACGACACCGTTGATGACCGCCGTCCAGAACAGCGCCTTGATTGGGTCGATCGAGACGAAATTGAAGCCGACGCCCAGCAGCGTGCCAATCGCGATCGTCGCGTAGAACGCCTTGGCCTGACGCGGCCGCTCGCTGAGGCCCGCAGGCCAGTGCAGCATCTCGGCCAGCGCATAGGCCGCCGAGCCTGCAAGCACTGGGATCGCCAGCAATCCTGTGCCGACAATGCCGAGCGCGAAGACAAAAAACGCCAAGTCGCCAGCGATCGGGCGCAGCGCCTGCGCCGCCTGCTCCGAGGTCTGGATGTCCGTGACGTTATGCGCGGCAAGCGTCGCGCCGGCGGTGACGATAATGCACCAGCTGATCAGGTTGGAGAGACCCATCCCCGTCCAGGTGTCGAGGCGGATGCGGCGGATTTCGCGCGGCGCCTGCTCGGGCGCGTCGACGAGCGGGCGCGCCTTGGGGTCGATCTGCTCATCCTCCGCTTCCTCGGAGGCCTGCCAGAAGAACAGATAGGGGCTGATCGTCGTGCCCAGCACGGCAACAACGCTGGTGAGGAAATCGGTCTTCCACTGGATGTGTGGGACGAAGGTGGCAAAAGCGACCTCGCCCCAGTGCACATCGACAATCAGCACCGTCGCGACGTAGGCGAACAGCGCCAAGGTCAGCCACTTCAGAATCGAGGCATAGCGCTGGTATTGAACAAAGATTTCGAGCCCCGCGCACAATACCGCCAGCAGCACCACATAAAGCTGCGCCGAACCGCCGATCACCAGCTTCACCCCGGCGCCCATCGCGCCCAAATCGGCACCGAGATTGATCGTGTTAGCGACGATCAGCAGCAGCACAATGAAGCGGAGCAGCCACGGCGAATAATGGTCGTCGACATTGCCGGCGATCCCCTGGCCGGTAACCCTGCCGATGCGTCCGCTGATCTCTTGGATCCCCGCCATCAGCGGAAAGCTGAACAGCAGCAGCCACGTCATGCCGTAGCCGAACTGCGCGCCAACCTGGGAATAGGTCGCGATGCCCGAGGGATCGTCGTCCGCCGCGCCGGTGATCAGCCCCGGCCCGAGAAACGCGAGAAAGCCGCGTCGCTCCTTGGCTTCGTCGACATCGCGCGCATGGCGATGCGGCAGCCAGTCGGGGCGCTGCCAATGGCGCCGTGGCCCTGAGCGGGCTATCGGCGCGTCACGCGGCATGGGTAACTAGAGGAAGTCGTGCAGCAGATCGAGAAAACCGTCGAGCCGGTCGTGATGCACCCAGTGGCCAGCGCCCTCGAACGATACGACCTTTGCGGTCTTGAAATGGCGGATGCGGCCGTCCTCTTCGGGGTTGGACGCCCAGCTCTCCTTGCCGTAGACGAGCAGCGTCGGGCAGGCGATACGAGCCCATAATTGCTCGGTCTCGGCTTGTGTCAGGCCATAAGGCCGGTCGGCGCGGACATAATTGTCGAATTTCCAACTGTAGCTGCCGTCTTCGTTCTGGTTGATCCCATGCTGGGTCAGGTGTCGCGCCTGTTCCGGCGATAGGAAACGGTTGGCCTCCTGCATTCGTTTCACCGCCTCGTCGATTGAGGCATAGCGGCGCGGCAGGCGGCCCGACAAGGCGCGCTGTTCCTCGACCCAGCGCCGCATGCGCTCGGCGATCGGCTGCTTGGCGCGCTCGACCATCGACCGCGGCGCGACGCCGAGCCCCTCGATCGCGACGAGCTTTTTCACATTCTCGGGATAAATGCCGGTGTAGCGCAGCGTGATCATGCTGCCGAGCGAATGCGCGACAATGGTCACCGGCGCCAGTTCCTGCTGATGGATCAGCTGCGCGAGGTCGTAGATATAGGCGGCCATCGAGTAGCTGCCGTCGGGCGACCACTGACTATCGCCGTGGCCGCGCAGATCGGGGGCGAGAATGTGCCAATCATGGCGCAGGGCCTGCGCGACCCAGTCCCAGTTGCGGCAATGGTCGCGCCCACCGTGCACCAGCAGCAGCGGTGGCGCGCCGGGATTGCCCCAGTCGACATAATGCAGCCGCAGCCGCTGCGAGAAATAAATGCGCGAGGTCGGCCCGTGAGTCTCGGCTTCGCCGGTTCTGCTCTCTTGCGCCGCCATAGCTATCCCCGGTCCAAAGACGACAAGACCCCCGCACGCATCATAGCGTCGCGGGGGTCCCTTTTGCGAAGCTGTCCTTCGCAGCCCGGCGTAACCGGGCTAAATCCTGGTCTTGGCGCTCTGTTGCCGATGCCAAGGGGTCGGCAACTGGCGCGCGCCCGGCGGAGTTATGTTCAAGAACACCCTCCTCGCTGGTGGTTTCCGGGTCCGCCGCGGCGTCGATCCCTGGGATAACCTCGGGCCGGCGCGTTGACGACAATCTGCATCTGGGTCTTTAGTCGCGCCTCGTCAAGGCCAAATTTGCGGGCATTTTCGATGCGGGAAAAACGCACGTTGCGGCAGTGGCTTGGCGTGATCCTTGGGCTTGCCGTCGGGCTCGCGAGCGGCGGCGCCACAGCGCAAGAGCTGGTGCATTTCCCCTCGCTCGACGACCAGCATACCCAACTCGACGGCTACCTCTATCGCCCGCAAGGCGCCGGGCCGCACCCGGCGGTCATCGGGCTTCACGGCTGCTCGGGGATGATGACGCGCGATGGTGGCATTCTGCCGATCGAGTTCGCCTGGGCCTATCGCCTCAACGCCGAGGGCTACACGGTGTTGCTGGTCGACAGCTTCGGCCCGCGCCGCCAGGGCGAAATGTGCTCGATCGCCGGGTTCAACCTCGTCATTTACCGCGACCGGCCCAAGGACGCGTATGGCGCGCTCGCCTGGCTGCAGGCGCAGCCCGATATCCGGCCCGACCGGATCGCCGCGATCGGCTGGTCGCAGGGCGGCGGGACCGTGATGTTCTCGATCGGCAACGATAGCCTGGGGCGTCCGCCCCAGATGACCGCGCCCGATTTCCGCGCCGCCGTGACGTTCTACCCGGCCGGATGCCGCACCGATCGCCATCCAGCCGGCTGGACGACGAAGATCCCGCTCCTGGTGCTGCAGGGCGCGGCGGATGTCTGGACGCCGGCGTATTTGTGCAAGACTTTTATCGACGACGCAGTCGCGCGCGGCGCTCCAGCCGAGATCGTCATCTACCCCGGCGCCTATCATGCCTTTGACGCACCAAACGTGTCGATCCGACAGCTGCCGAATTACGTCACCCGCGCCGGTGTGGTGCCGATCGTCGGGACCGACCCGGCCGCGCGCGACGATGCGATGAAGCGCGTTCCGGAATTCCTCGCGCGCTATCTCAGCGACTAGCGGTCATCGGCGGCACAGGCCGGGGTCTGGCGCGGTGCCGAAATCGTGCCAGAGGCAGCGCGACACCTCGATCGATGTCAGCTCGGGGTTGGCGAGTGTCTTCTGGGCCTCCGGATTGTCGAGCGTCTTGCCCATATGGAAACTGTCGTGCACTCCCGCCCCGTCCTTGTCGGCGTCGATCGCGTAGGCTTTCAGCAGAAACCGGCGCGTGTCGGCATCGGGGCTGCCGATCTCGGCGATATCGGTGACCACCATACGCTTGATCCCGGAAGAATCCGGTTGGAGCAGAAACGGCTGAACGACCGTCATGCGCTGGCCGCGCGGCAGACCTTGCGCAGTGGCGAGCAGCGACCATCCGGAATAGATCA
>Ga0210398_10005141_pt1 | contig 12171 bp, 12 predicted proteins | sample IncBWC4OmetaG_FD_161047 | JGI IMG/M metagenome (GOLD analysis project Ga0210398, IMG submission 161047) | Forest soil microbial communities from Barre Woods Harvard Forest LTER site, Petersham, Massachusetts, United States - Inc-BW-C-4-O | ecosystem: Environmental > Terrestrial > Soil >... | reverse complement strand
CTTTAACGCCACTCTGAAAAGGCTGGCGTCGGGGGTTCAACTCCCTCCCTGGCCACCATAAATACCGTAATTTCAATGACTTGCTTGACATCTCTCACCTGTTACATCCTCCCAATTTAAGGCCGGGTGGCTGAATTTGCAGTGACTGCAACTGCATAAGAAGTAAGGGCTTGTGGTTCGGTAGAGCGCAGCCCAGAAGGGCTTGGCGTCAGGGGGAATTGTGCGTTTGGTTTTACGATGTGTTGTCACTTGTGTTAATATGCCGACATATTGTAAAGAGAGATTATGGCTGTTTCGAAGGCAGAACTCGTAGCCCGCATGGTCAGGAAGGCCGGGGTATTCCGGCCGCGCGAACTGGATCGCGTGGGTATTCCCCGAGAATATCTCCGCCAGGCGAAAGACAGCGGACTCGTGCGGCAAGTAGGAAGAGGACTCTACGTGGCCGACGGCAGCCGGGTGACCGAGCACCACACTCTAGTGGAGGCTGCGAAACGCGTGCCCCACGGTGTGATCTGCCTGCTGTCGGCTCTACGCTTTCATGGGCTAACAACCCAAGCACCGCATGAGGTTTGGGTAGCCATAGCTCATAAGGCACGTCGCCCCCGTGCCGATTATCCGCCGATGCGGATTGTTCATTTCTCCGGGGAGGCCCTTTCTTATGGCGTCAAGGAAAAGAAACTCGAAGGCATTACCGTGCGAGTCTTCGATCCTGCAAAGACCGTTGCCGATTGTTTCAAATACCGCAACAAGATTGGGCTGGAGGTCGCTCTGGAAGCGCTGCGCGATTGCTACCGGCAGCGGAAAGCGACGATGGATGAACTCTTCATGGCGGCGAAAGTCTGCCGGGTGGCGCGGGTGATCCAACCATACCTGGAGTCGCTTACGTGAAAAAACCCGTTGCAAATCTGTCGGCTTCCGTCCGGCAGCGGTTGTTGAATCTGGCGACCGAACGCAAGGAAGATTTTGGACTGGTCTTGACCCGTTATGGATTGGAACGGTTCCTCTATCGCCTCAGCGTTTCTCCGTATCGAGATTCATTTGTCCTCAAGGGCGCGTTGCTACTGCAAGTCTGGACCGCGGAGACGTATCGTCCAACGCGAGATCTCGATCTGCTCGGACGCGGGGTTTCCAATACCAGCTACCGGAAGATCTTCTCCGAGGTGTGCTCACAAAAGGCGGAAGACGATGGCCTGACATTTCTTCCAGACACGATTCGCGTGGAGAGAATCCGTGATGACGAAGCCTACGAAGGAGTTCGAGTACGGTTGGCAGCACGGCTGGGCAAAGTGCGTATCGCCCTACAGATTGACGTGGGTCTCGGCGACACGATCGTTCCGGGACCTGAGGAACTGGAATATCCCACCATCCTTAAATTTCCTGCACCGAGATTGCACGCCTATTCCAAAGATAGCGTGGTTGCGGAAAAGTTCGAAGCAATAGTCAAACTGGGCATGGCGAATAGCCGAATGAAAGACTTTTACGATCTCTGGGTACTGGCACAAAGGTTCGAATTCGAGAGCGCTACCCTCGTTGCAGCAATCCAAGCAACATTCGAAACGCGACGAACGACCCTGCCGGCCACGTCGCCGTTGGCCTTGCGGTCCGATTTCTACGACCTTCCAACGAAGCAGGCGCAATGGCGAGCGTTTCTGCGAAAGAGCGGTCTCCGGGGAGATTCTTCTCTGAAGAAAATTATTCTAATCATTGAGATGTTTGTGATGCCTGCAGTGGAAGCTATTTTGAAAAATCATGTCGAAGCGAAGGTCTGGTCGTCGGGCGGCCCCTGGAAGGCACGTGGAAAACTCTAGTTATTTCCTCCCGCATGTTCATTTGGTTAGAACGCCTGTACGAAAGCGTAGGCAACACTCTGCCAGTGGGTTCTGGGGAGCCGACTTGTCTGCTGATGACTTCTGCTTTAGTGATCGCGGCGGTACAGCGTGCTGCGAACTTCCGGAGACATTTGAGTAGTCTGCAACCAGCGGTTGCAGAGTTAGCAGGCGTGAAGCGGTGGAGCGAGCCTTAGAACTGAACCCGAACCTCGCACAGGCCCACGCTCAAATGGGACGGATTAAGGAACAAGTCGATTTCGATTGGGTTGGAGCGGATGCTTCCTGCCAGAGGGCGGTCGCTCTCGATCCCGGAAATCCCGAGGTCGTAAGGACGGCGGCTCTCCAGGCAGCCTTTCTCGGCCGCTTCGACGAAGCTCTTCAAATGAATCGCCGAGCCGTTGATTTGGATCCGCTCAATGCAGACAGCTGGGAGCTTCTCGCAGAGACCAAGTCGGGAAAACACTCTCTTGATATGATACCACCTGTGGTGGTATATTTTATGGAGGAGATCGTTATGACTGAACTGTTTTCTGTGAATGAGGCGGCGGCCATTGCGGAAGTGTCGCCCGAAACGATTCGGACGGCACTGGAAAAGAAATCAGTGAAGCCGTCGCACAAACGAAAAACTGGCAAGGCGGTGCGGCATCAGTTCTCCGTTGGCGATGTACTTCTTGTAAAGCTGTTGGTTGAATTCCCTTTCCCCTTGAGCCGGCAGGACAAAGAATCTCTAGCACAGATCTTGGCGCGCGGAGACACGAAAGCATCACACTGGTCTAAAGAAGGCGCTGATATTGTGTACCGCTCCGGGAAAATCCAGCTGCTGGTTGAGTGCAAGTCATTCCGGCAAACGGTTGCCAAGAATTTGGCGGCCTTCCGCTGGGGCAGGCGGCGTATCGTCTCCTCACCCGAAGTTTTGGGGGGAGAGCCGGTTTTTCGTGGAACTCGAATTCCAGTACAGCATGTCGCGTCGCTCTTTCGAAAGGGTGCTCCCGAACAAGAGATCGTGGAAGATTTTCCCAGCCTCAGTGAGCGAGATCTAGCATACGCTCGCCTATTTTCTCGCTTTGGTGAAAAGCCAGGACGCCCCAGAAAGCACCTGGCCATTCACAGGAAGCGTAGGGCCACGTAGTCATGCGCCTGCTCCTAGATGAGCATATCTCGCCGGCGTTGGTCGCCAGACTGGCCGAGGTTGGCATATATGCTCAATCCGTACCGCACGTCGGCTTAGCTGGTCGAGCGGATCATGAGATATGGCAATATGCGCTTGATCACGATTTTGCAGTTGTTACGACAAATGCGCGAGACTTCATCGAACTCCTCGATGTGGATGTACATCCAGGGTTGATCGTCTTGCGCGAGAGTGGATTGAGTCGCGACGAACAGTGGAGGCGCATTGTGGCAGCAGTCGATTGCGGAGCACTCGCTCGTAACCTCTGATTGTCGTGTGTGCTTTTGGATGGATAGATTCGGTGGGTTCTACGAGTTCATGTTCCGCATAGTGATGTGCCAGATCCGCAAAAATTACACATCCGCGGAAATCCATCTGGTTGATGTGGAGATGCTGCCTTTCGACCTCTTCCCATGCAGAGTTTTTGCTAGAGAAGTCTTTGACAAGACCAATTGGAATCTTGTTCTCGACTCGCTTACCGTCGGATTTCCGAACTGTACGAAAGAACAGCACCCAGGAGCCGATTTCTGGAACGTCTCCTAAACCTTCAGCCGAGAGCCGTGCATGCCAACTGCCAAATTTACTTCTGGGGTACGGCTTGGGCGGATTCAGACCATCAGCATGTTGTTTCCGATCCTACGCACTTGAAGCGTCAAGTCTGCAGAGCGCGAGTGCGTGCCAAAGAAAAACTCAAGATGCACTTTCCAAGACACAAGCTATCCTAAATCTGGCGTTTCGCGCGTCAATACGTAGTCAGAGAGAACTCCCAGTGGATAGGCTTTGCGGGTGTCAACGAAAAGCTCTTGGCTTGAAAGATCAGGTGCATGGGAAGAGGCCCACGATCGCCGCGGCCCATAGGGTCATTCCCGGTCGCGTAGGTGGAGATCTCGATGGGCAGGTTCGAATTCTTGAGTTGTACTTCCAGCGTTTTACTTTCTGAGATCAGCCGATCAACTCTCGTGCCCTGAAGATAGGAGGTTTCGAGATGCTCATAGCGGATGGGAATGGCAAACCAGAGACGACGGACGTCTAGAGACTTGGAGGCGGTCAGCGATTCACTTCTTTGAAGCGTGTTTCCCTGAAGGCGCCAAGTTACTTCCGACATCAGGCCGAGATCGATGAGAACTCCGGCTTTCGCGCCGACAACCACCCAGCGGTTCCAGACTGCGCTGACGCTTTTGCCATCGGCGGCGGGCTCGATCTCGTCCGCACCGTCCACGGCGGCGATGGTCCGGCCGTCTTCCAACTCCAAGAACGGAACGAGACATGGATAAAGCTTCTCCACGGGGACTGCGAAGCCGGGAAATCCATCCGGCGCGGGTTCATAGTCCGAGGTCGCCGCCTTTGGTCCAGTCACAAATGGCAATGCGAAATGTAGACTGCCATGGCGAACAACCCAAACTCCAAACTTGCGGCCAGGTCCGTTGTGAAAATACTGAAAACGAGCGACGTCCTTAAGGCCCGGTCGTGAAGGGAAGCTCCTCACTCCTTCCCTTTCGAGAGTGTCCACGAACCTCTCGTTGGCATTGATCACTTTTCCAAGAAAGGTTGTGGTTTGTTGCCACTCGCGTTCCCTGGTGATGTAGGCATAATCGCCTCGGCCGAAAGCGAAAACAGAGAGCAAGTGCGTTTGATCGTTGAAGTCGTTTCGCAACCACGACCAAGCGGCAAAATAAGCGGATGCCAACTGAGGAAGCGGCGCTGGCCGGAACTCGGGGTGAAGGCCGAGAAAGGCGGCGATCTCCAGAGTATCCATATAGCTGATTGCCCCCAGGCTTCGCCCCCAGGAGTATCCGTAGCCATCCTCCGAAAGTAAGTCCCACCAGAGCTTCATCTGTTCCTGCAATGAAGGCGCAACGGCCTTCATGATGTCCTGGCGGCCTGCGAGTTCCGCGGCATCGTAGAGTCCTCTGGCGTATTCGTTGGAGTAACGATCATACCGGCCAGTCGGCAGCGCGTCGTCGGCAAACAAGGCTCCATCGGTGAATTGTTTGGCGGCCCGGTTCAGCAGGTCATCCAGAGCGGCGCGGTCGTTGTTAGGGCCTAGGTTAAGACCGAACTGGTAGTCGATCGCCGCAATACGGGCAGCCACGCCAAAGTAATTCTCGGGAAGGTTGATCAGGGTGTGAGTCTTTTCATCATAAAACCGGCTGGGGTCTAGCAAGGTTCGATACAATCGCCTCTGTTCGGGAGTCAAGCTCTGCCACAAGACATTTCGATTCAGGTCCGTTCCGAGGCTCTGCAAGGCCATCGCCGCGTAAAGCTGCGCCCAGGATTTTCCTCCGTGGCTCAGTTCAATCTGGGCCATCCTTCCAATCATTCCGGGAACGTCATGCCCAGCGATCGTCTTCGTCCCGAAATACTCTGAGAAGGCGCCAAGTGTGCGCATGAATGTTCCCCAGGAGAATTCCCCGGTCGTCAGCGCTCCGACCACACGCTCCGGAGGAGGATCAAGAGTCTTGATATCAGCAACGTGTGCGGTTACTTCTCTCTGGAGAAAGCCCCGAACCTGCCGATTGAGTTCGGCAACGTCGATTTGCGTGGCAGCGGGCTGAGTCCGCGTGAACGAACTGCAGCTTACGGCGAGGAATCCGCAAAGAATCACCAAGAATCTCTTCTGCATGGGACTCCGATTTTCTCTAAGAAATGCAACTCAAGCAATGTAGTCTTCCCGGCACGGCGTAAAAACATCGAGCACCCTCGAATCCTCGATTGCCGAGGCGCCATGTTCCACCCCGCCGCGAACCAGGAATGTATCTCCCGGATGAACGTCGAACGTGGAGCCTTTGCACGTGACCCGCAGATGACCGTGCACGACATAGACAACCTGGTCGTGCGGGTGGCTGTGCACCTTACCAACCCAACCTTTCACCATTTCGTGCTCGGCAACAAATAGCTTGTCGTTGTATGCCAGCACACGGCGCTTCAGGCCATCCTCTGGTTCCGATTGCTTGCCCTGGTCGTGCGCAACCACGACAAGGTCCGGAAATGTTGTTGTACGCGTTTGCATTTGCTTCCTCCATTGAATGGGCTTTGAGCAACTGGCCGCGCTCAGGCCGCGATTCGATTGCGCGCATCCTTCACCAGTTCGACGAATTTGGCCGCTAAGCCAGAAATGACTTCGGCTTTGGGCGCCTTGAGCGCGTCCTTCGGGATCAACTCCCCACCCACTCCGAAAGCGGCCGCGCCGGCTCGAATGTAGTCTGTCGCTGTGTCGAGATTGACTCCACCTGTTGGAACGAGAGGAACCTGAGGTAGCGGCCCCTTCAATGCCTTGAGGTAAGTTGCGCCTCCCACGTTGCCGCAGGGAAACACTTTCATGAAATCCGCTCCGGATTTCCTTGCCGCCATTACCTCGGTTGGTGTTAGGGCGCCGGCCATGAGCAAGCCCAAGTTTCCGGCCTCGACAACCGTCGGTTTATCGAAACCCGGAGTGACCAGGAACTGAGCGCCGGCCTCCGCACATTGGCGCGCCATCGTTTTGTTGAGGACTGTTCCTACGCCGACGAGTACTTCGGGCATGGTCTTTGCCAGTTCCGAAATTACCTCCAGCGCTCCCGGCACGGTTATGGTGATTTCCACGATCGGAATCCCACCTTGGCAAACGGCATCGGCAGCAAGGCGCGCTTCCTGGGAAGAAGAGGCCCGGATCACCGGCACGATGCCTACACGCTCAATTCGATCGCGTACATCTTGCTTTTTCATTGGACGTGTCCTCCTCTTCTTTCCTTAGCGAGCGATTCTGGCACCCGCTCCTTTCATCACCTGCAGCACTTCGGCTAGCGTTGCCACGGACGTGTCGCCCGGCGTCGTCATCGCCAACGCGCCGTGAGCAGCGCCACACTCGACCGCCCACTGGGGGCCGTTCCCGGCAAGAAAGCCATAGATAAGCCCTGAAGCAAAGGAGTCACCACCGCCAACACGATCGAGAATCTCGAGGCTCTCCCGGCTTTTCGATTGGGAAAAATTGCCCTCGCAATAACAGATCGCGCCCCAATCATTTCTGGTTGCAGTCGTCGCCTTGCGGAGTGTTGTGGCTACTGCTTTGAAGGGAAAATCCTTCACGACCTTTTGAATCATTTGCTTGAAGCCTTCCGGCTCAAGCGCGGAAAGATTTTCGTCCATTTCAGGAACGTCGTAGCCCAGTGCGGCGGAAAAGTCTTCCTCGTTGCCCAACATCACGTCAACGTAAGAAGCGATGCGACGATTGACCTCCTGCGCGCGTTTCTTTCCGCCGAAAGATTCCCAGAGGGAGTCCCTGTAATTCAAATCGTAGGAAACCACGACGCCATGCTTGCGTGCAGACTGCATCGCCTCCAGCGCGACTTCAGGAGTGCTTTCGGATAAGGCGCGCACTATTCCGCCAGTATGAAACCAGCGCGCGCCCTGGGAGCCCGCGACCTGGGAAGCGAAGATCGAGTCCCAATCAATCTCTCCCGGTTTCAGTGCGGACACTGCGGTGTGGCCTCGGTCGGAGCATCCCAACGCCGCGCGCGCGCCGAACCCTCGCTCGGTGAAGTTCAATCCGTTGCGAACTGTCTGGCCAACTCCGTCATAATCCACCCACCGGATTAACGAGGAATCGACACCTCCCTGATAGATCAAATCCGGCAACAATTGACCAACCGGATTCTTCGCAAATGCCGTGACGATAGCTGTATCCAAGCCGAAGCAGCGCTTCAATCCGCGCGCGACGTTGTATTCACCGCCGCCTTCGCTGACCCTGAAATTTCGCGTGGTCCAAATCCGGTATTCTCCGGGATCGAAGCGCAGCATCACTTCGCCCAAAGTGACCAAATCCCAACGGCACCCCCTTTTCGGCTTGATGGTGAGAGGCATAGTTTCCTCAGCGTGCCAGCCAGCCTCCGTCCACAACAAGAATGTGTCCGTGAACGTAGTCACTAGCGGATGAACACAGGAAGATTGCGGCGCCGGTGATGTCGTCGGCTGAGCCCCAGCGGCCCGCGGGAATTCTGTCGAGAATCTGGCGGCTGCGCGCGGGGTCGTTTCTCAGCATTTCTGTGTTGTCCGTCGCCATGTACCCCGGCGCGATCGCGTTTACGTTGATCCCCTTCGAAGCCCATTCGTTAGCCAGCGCCTTCGTTAGTTGCGCGACACCGCCTTTCGCGGCCGCATAGGCGGGAACTAGAATTCCTCCCTGGAAGGCAAGAAGGGACGCAATGTTCAAGATCTTGCCGCCGCTGCCCCGCTCGAGCATGCGCCGTCCGGCATGTTGCGACAAGCAAAAAACGGCAGTCAGGTTCACGGCTATTAATTCGTCCCAGAACTCCGCCGGATACTCCGCAGCGGGGGCTCTTCGGATCATGCCCGCGTTGTTCACGAGAATGTCGATGGAACCAAACTCAGCGATTGTCTTCTCGACAAGATTGGCGGGCACTTTTGAGTCCGCCAGGTCGCCGGAAAAATAGAACGTCTTACGACCCGCAGCCAGGATTTCGTCGCACGCGGGACCTGGATTGGCATGTCGTCCGTGGCAACCTACGTTTGCTCCAGCCTTCGCCAAACCTACAGCAATGGCAGCACCCAGCCCTTTGTTTGAACCTGTTACCAGCGCGTTCTTGCCGGTTAATTGGAATGAGTTCAATTGAAATGATTGGAGGCTCATCGATTCAACTCTCGCCGATCCGCGCGGGTACGAGCTGGGGACTCAGAAGATGTATGAACAACAACGCGATCAAATAGGCTGATGCCGCTATGAAAAAAGGAACCATGTAGCTTCCCGTCCACTGCAGCACATGGCCTACGATTTCGGCGATCAGCATTCCACCAATCGCCCCGGCCATGCCTCCAATTCCGACAACAGATGCCACGGCGCGGGATGGAAAAAGGTCGGACGAGAGCGTGAACAAATTTGCAGAAAAACCTTGATGACCGGCGGCGGCAAGCCCAAGCAGAAGTGTAGCGGACCACAATCCGGAAAGCCGGTAAACAATCGCAATTGGCAGCACGCCCAGCGCGCAGAGAAACATCGCCCACTTCCTCGCCGCGTTCACCGAGACTCCTCGCCGAATCAAACTCGATGAAAACCAGCCACCGCCGATACTTCCAAGATCGGATATGACATAAATGAGGAGAATCGGCAGGCCGATTTGCGTCAGATGTAAACCATGGTTTCTCTGCAGATAGTCCGGGATCCAAAAAAGGTAGAACCACCAGATGGGATCAATCATGAATTTTCCGGCGGCGAACGCCCAAGTCTGACGGTGAGGCAGAAGCTGGCTCCATGTGATTTTTCCTGCCGGCGCCACAGGGTCGCTTTGAATGTACGCTCTTTCGGCGCTGGTGCAGTAGGGATGTTGTTCGGGATTGCGATAGAGCCATAGCCAGAGAATGAGCCAGACAAAACCCAGAGCGCCAGTGAGCAAGAATGCCCAGCGCCAGCCCAGATCTACCGCAATCCAGGGCACGATGAGTGGCGTAACGATTGCGCCGATGTTGGTGCCAGCATTGAAGATTCCGGTTGCCAGGGCCCGCTCTTTTTTTGGAAACCATTCCGCAACGCACTTGATGCTCGCCGGGAATACTCCGGCCTCACCGAATCCCAAGGCAGCTCGGGCTGCAATAAAACTGGGAAGCGAGAACGCGATGGCGTGGCCCATCGACGCCAAGCTCCAGAAAACCATGGCCACGGCATAACCGATGCGCGTGCCCACGCGGTCAATCAGGCGGCCGACAAAAATCATACCCAGCGCGTAGGCCGCTTGAAAGGCGAACACGAGGTTCCCGTAATCGATTTCATTCCAGCCGAACTCATGCTGCAGCGGCCCCTTGAGCACACCGAGCACCTGACGGTCCATGTAATTCTTGGTCACTCTGAAAAATAAGAGCCCGCAGATGACCCAGCGGAAGTTTCCCGCGAAGACGCCTCCGCCCCGTGATTCAGGTGGTGAAGATGCAGAAGCGTGACCGGGTCCGCTTGGCTCGTCTGCAACGATCAAGTTGGGATCCACCATTGGCTTTTACTTTCCCTAAGCTTTACCAAGCCGTTTATTTCCGTGCCGCGTCCAGGCCTGAACCACCTTGCTGAAATCCTGGCTGGACGTTAACCACACCAAATTGCCGGTCTTCGACTTCCCGGTGCGCGGCCATGGCCCAGAGAAAAGCAATCCGGTGTCCCGGTACGGAAACGTTGGGATGATAGCCGCTCGGCATCAATACGGCATCACCGTCGCGCACCGCGGTCACCAATTCCGGATATTGAGTGTCGTTGTATACCAACTGAAGGCCATAGGCCGGCGCCGGCATATCAAAGTACACATACATCTCCTCCAGCATTTTGGCGTGCTCGTGGGGCGGCCAGCTAGTCCAATTCCCTGGATCGGAAGACGTGAAACCCGCGATCAGACGGCCTGCTTTCACATTGTTGGAAATAAGCACATTCAACTCGCGTTTGGACCCGGGGCCCCCAGCGACAAATTTCATGCCGGGATCCTTGGCGACGTCGGCGTAGCGAACGACTTTCAAAGGGTATTTCCCTTCGACGTCGGCCGAAAACTCCGCGAAATCGACGGAACTTTTCGTCGACACTCCAATGGAGGAATCCCGGGGGATGTAGATGGCATCGAACTGTCCCAAATTGAATTCGTTTCCTGCAGTCTTCACCGCGCCATTTCCCGCGAGGCATATGAGTGCTGTTTCCTGCGCTCCATTGGAGAAGGACGCCTGTGGCGTTGCAGCGTTCAAAATGATACGACCGTAGGATAAGTGGCGCATTGCGCTGTTTGCCGGCGTCACCGCGAGATAACGCCCCGTTTGAGCGTTGGTTTTGCGAAACACCATTTTGTTGATTGGAACTGCAGACTCCGTACTCATGGAAAACTCCTTATTGGTTGCACCCAACTTATGAAAACGGCACAAGCTAAGGCTCACAAACTAAGACTAGCTCAATCTGCCGCCTTGCTTCGAACTAGACTCGAAACGAGAACCGCTGCGCTTCAAAACGCGAAACGCAATCGCCGCTCTAGAATGTGAACCTCGCGCCGATCTGGATCAGGCGGGGGCTTGCGGCAGAAGTGACTTGCCCGTCCAAGGCTGACTTCAGGTTCGCCGTAGGCGCATTCAGGCTGACCAGGTTGAAGGCATTGGTGGCCTCGCCGCGGAGCTGAAATGTGAATCGTTCGAAGCGGAAGTCGCGGAACACTCCAAGATCGATATCGCGGTAACCCGGCGCGCGCAAATAGTCCCGCGGAGCATTGCCGTCGGCCCCACCAGGGCCGAGGCCTCCTGCCACTCCTGGTCCGTTTTGAGTGAACGCTGCCGGGTTGAACCACTCCTTCGCGGCCACAAAGCGGTTTCTGTGAGGGTCGAGGAATGCGCTGACTCCCGGAACCAAGTCGGGGCGGTTCGCATTGGCACTGTCGAAGTTGTTGTTGGTGCCGCTCACGATACTGAAGGGTGCGCCGCTTTGCAGGGAGACAATCGGCGAGATCGTCCAGCCGTTGAGGACCTGCCTCATCAGGGAGTTGGTACCGCCGTAATAGTCGAGGTTCCACATGCCGGAAATGCTTGCCACGTGCCGGCGGTCATTGTCCGTCGGACCTCTTTCCTCCCACAGATTGTCGAAATCCTGGGCGACTGCCTGGCCTATCGCCGACTCGTTGACGCTCTGGAAGGAATGGCTGAAAACATAGAAGCCGTTGATCATCAGGTTGCGGGTAAGACGCCTGTTGGCCGAGATCTGGAGCGAGTGGTACGACGCAGTCTCGTTGGATTCGTCGTAAGTGATCTGGCCCAGGATGCCTGGATCGTAGGGACGGCGAGCGTTGATGCTGGTCTGCGATGTGCTGGCTCCGGGAGCATAGGGGGCATAATTTTTATCCAACATGAACGGCAGATGATGCGACAGCGTGCCGACATAGGCGACGGTGAGGCTAACATTTTTGGGCAATTGGCGCTGAACCGCCGCGTTGAGCTGGTAAACCAGCGGCCACTGATAGTTTTCCGCAATGGTTTCGATGCTTGCCGCAGGCAGGAAGCGGGGACTCGCCGGGCTATAGTGGTAAGGAAATGGGTCTCCGTTCGGAAAGGAGGCCGGATTCCCGTAGACGTCGGATAGAGAAGTGATGGAGTTGAAGGTTTGCCGGACGGCAAAGGGCTGTGCATTGGCGGGCTGGTTCCATTCGTTGGCGCTGACGCTGCCATAGAAGAGGCCCG
>Ga0210398_10005140_pt1 | contig 12172 bp, 7 predicted proteins | sample IncBWC4OmetaG_FD_161047 | JGI IMG/M metagenome (GOLD analysis project Ga0210398, IMG submission 161047) | Forest soil microbial communities from Barre Woods Harvard Forest LTER site, Petersham, Massachusetts, United States - Inc-BW-C-4-O | ecosystem: Environmental > Terrestrial > Soil >... | reverse complement strand
TTTGTTACCAAGACCCTTCTCACCCGCCGCCTGATTGTTCCTGCAATGGCAGTCGCGCTGGCGTTGTCGTTAGCCACTTACCAATTCATCAAGCCGGCTTACGCCAGGGGAGCGGCTGCCTCTCCCACCGCGATGCCGCTCGATGACAACAGCGTCAGCGCTCTGCTCTCGCTCGATCAGGCAATGGAAACACTGGCTGCGCGCGTCACGCCTGCAGTGGTAAACGTAGCCGTCACGTCGCATTCGAAAACCGAAGTGGCGGATGGCCAGATGCCGGACATGCCCGAGGGCATTCCGCCGATGTTCGCGCCGTTCTTCAACCATCCCGGAAGGCAGCAGTCGCAGATTGAGCACGGCATCGGCAGCGGCGTTCTGATCTCCCCCGATGGATACATCGTCACCAACAACCACGTGATCGACGGCGCGGTCGATATCCGCGTCACGCTCAAGGATCGGCGGATTATGACGGCCAAGCTGATCGGAGCCGATCCACTCACCGATCTCGCAGTGATCAAGGTCGACGGAACCAATCTTCCGAATGCGCCCTGGGGGAATTCGACTTCATTGCGCCCGGGACAGACCGTTCTTGCCTTCGGCAATCCCTTCGGTTTCCGCTTCACCGTGACTCGGGGAATCGTCAGCGGTCTGAATCGTCCGAATCCGTTCTCCCGCAATGGCCGTGCGCCGGGAAGTTTCATTCAGACTGACGCCGCCATCAATCCCGGAAACTCTGGCGGCCCGCTGGTTGATGCCCGTGGTGAGGTCATCGGCATCAACACTTTCCTCGTTTCGAATTCGGACAGCTTCTCGGGCATGGGCTTTGCAATTCCCAGCCAGATCGTCCAGCCTACCGTGGAAGCTCTGATCCGAAGCGGCAAGGTGCATCACGGTTACATGGGTATCGGAATCAGCGACGTGACGCCGGAGAACGCGAAGTTCTTTCACGTCGAAAACAATGAAGGCGCCGTAGTCACTCAGGTCGAAGATGGCTCTCCCGCCGCCAAGGCGGGTTTGAAGATCGGCGACGTCATCACCGAACTCAATGGCCAAAAAGTCAGCGATGCCAGCCAGCTGCAGATCGAAGTCGGACAGAAAGAACCCGGTTCGAGCATCAGGCTGGGAGTTCTGCGCGATGGCAAAACCATCGACGTACCCGTGATGCTGGAGGAAATGGGCAGCCGCGACCATGAAGGCAAGGAAGTTGGCAGCAACAGCAACGGCAAGCCGCGCTGGGGTCTCGGTCTCACGGACATGACGCCGGAACTGCGCGAGCAGCTGCAGGCGTCCGGTGACGTCCACGGCGCGGTCGTCGAGCAAGTGCAACCCGGCAGCGCCGCCGACAATGCTGGTCTCGAACGCGGAAACGTGATCGTGGAAGTGGATCGCCATCCCGTGCAGACGGCTGCCGACGTTCAGAAGGCCTTGGCCGCAGTGCCCAAGGGACAAGACGTCCTGGTGCTGGTCTGGTCTAACGGCGGAAACACCTTCCGCGTGCTGCACTCAGCCGAAACCGCGCCGGGTATGTAGGCGCTGCTTCCAAAACGGCCGGAGGCCCCAGTTCTCGCGCGCTTTTTGCACGAGAACTGGGGCTCTGTGGCCTTTTGGAGCTGTGGGAGGAAACAGTTTCAAAGCGCTTACCGTATCCGCGACCAGACGCTTAAGATAGGGTCCTTACAACAAAAGGAGCGCACCTGCGCCCAGTCCACCACCCCGGCCGAGTCGCCTGACTCTGGTACCTGCTACTTGTCATCCCTGGCCCAGGATCGCGGCAACTACGCACCAGCGAATCGGCAGCGCGCGATGGTATCCTAGTTGAGATTCATCCCCCGATGAGGCTGTAAACCTTTCATGCCGAATTCAACCATTCCCAAGCAAGACATTCCTGAAGCGCAATCCGCCAACGAAGCTACCGAATCCTTTAGTGACATGCTCTCGCAGTATGAGAAGAGCCACGTGCGCAAGCGCGAAGACGGCAGCAAGCAGATCCAAGGCACCGTGATCACCGTTTCTGCCGACTCCGTATATCTCGACATCGGCTTCAAGAGCGAGGGTGTTCTGCCGCTCGCTGATTTCCAGAACGCCGGAGAAACTCCAAAGCCCGGAGATAAGCTGCCGGTCTCGGTCAAAGGCCGCGATCCGGAAGGCTACTACCAACTCACGCGCGCCAAAGTCGAGCGCCCGAAAGACTGGTCGGCGCTCGAGAAGGCGTTCGCGGAGAAGGCGACGATCGTCGGTACCGTCACCGGCGTGATCAAAGGCGGACTCAGCGTCGATGTTGGAGTGCGCGCCTTCATGCCCGCCTCGCGCAGCGGAGCGCACGACGCCGCAGAGATGGAAAAGCTGGTCGAGCAGGAAATTCTCTGCCGCATCATCAAACTCGACGTCGCCGACGAAGATGTTGTAGTCGACCGCCGCGCGGTCGTCGAAGCAGAAGAGCGCTCGGCCAAAGATCGCCGCTATTCTGAGATAAAGGAAGGCGATCTCGTCAGCGGCACGGTTCGCACCCTCACCGACTACGGTGCTTTTGTCGATCTCGGTGGCTTGGATGCATTGCTGCACGTAAGCGATATTGCGTGGAGCCGCGTCGGCAAGCCTGCGGATGTGCTTTCCGTCGGCCAACCGGTCGAAGCGAAAGTGCTGAAGATCTCGACTGACGCGGACAAGCGCCGAATTTCTATTGGGATGAAGCAGTTGTTGGCTCATCCCTGGGATGCCGTCGCTGAAAAGTACAAAGTTGGCGAGCGCGTTCGCGGTACCGTAACCCGCGTTGCCGAGTTCGGCGCCTTTGTGGAACTGGAGCCCGGCATTGAAGGCCTGATCCACATTTCGGAGATGTCGTGGGGCAAGAAGTTGAGAAGCGCGAGCACACTGGTCAAACCTGGAGAAAGCGTGGACGCAGTAATCCTGGGAGTGAACGCGGCCGAGCGGCGAATGTCGCTGGGACTGAAGCAGGCGCTGGGCGATCCATGGGCCGATGCGGCGGAGAAATTTGCCGCTGGTTCAGTGATCGAAGGCCCGGTTGTCAGCCTCACCAAGTTTGGCGCTTTTGTGCAGCTTTCCGAAGGTGTGGAGGGCATGATTCACATCAGCGACTTGAGCGCGGAGAAACGAATCAATCACCCGCAGGAAGTGCTGAGGGTCGGACAGATAGTCAAGGCTCAGGTACTGGCCGTTGATACGGGGAAGCGCCAGTTGCGCCTGGGAATAAAGCAACTGGTTCCGAGCGGTCTCGATGAATATATCGCCGAGCACAAGCAAGGCGATGTGGTTACGGGCCGCATGACGGAAGTTTCGGAGGGGCACGCCCGGGTGGAGCTAGGCGATGGCATTCAGGCATCGTGCCGAATGGACGCCCCCACGCAGTCGGACAGCGAAAAACGGCCGCCCGCATCGGAGCCGTCAAAATCCAACGCGCAGCCCGACTTGTCTTCGCTAGGCTCCATGCTGCAGGCGCGCTGGAAGGGCCGAACGCCCTCGGCTGACGCGAAACCGGAGCCGGTTCGCGCCGGACAGATCCGCAAGTTCCGGATCGCGAAGCTCGATCCAGCTAGCAAGAAGATTGAATTGGAATTGGCCGAGCCAGCAGCGGGAATCTAAAGTCCTGCGCCGCCAGCCTCAGTCCATCTCCCGCGCCTGTCCTTCTTCTCGCCGCATGCCCGCACCAGCCGCCGCGGAAGACTCGTCTCTTTTTTTCTGCCAGTCGGCTTCGGCCAGAACGCTGATCACTTCCAGTTTCTTCTTCTTCAATCCGGCGTTGATCGCCGCGAGTTGTTTCTGCGTCAGTTTCTGGAAGTCATCCACCACATCCTGCAGTTCGTGACCCAGCGACTCGGTGCGCGCTACCTGGTAGTCCGTCGGCTTGCCGTCGTATCCGGTGACCGCGCCGTAGAGCTGGCCCAGGTGTTCGCGGATCCGTTCCTCACCGGTAATCATGCCGCCTTCCTTCGTCGCCACAATTTTCCCCCGCAGCGCATCACAATCCGCGGAAAGTTGCTGCAGTTGTTTGTGGAGAGGATCTTTCTCGGTCAGCTTGGCGGCACGCGAGTTGGCGGCATCGCGCACTCCTTCGATGGCCTCCACTCCGTAGGTCATGTGCTCCAGTTCTTTATAGACCTTCATCGAGAGATCGAATTGCGCTTTGCGCTCCTCGGTCGAATATTTCGCGCGTGGATCCATCGCAACGTCCAGTTCTTCGGTGTAGGTGTGGTCTCCTTTGGTCAGCTTCACTGTGTACTTGCCGGGCAAAACCCGCGGCCCCTGCGCTGCTTCAAACAGGGCCGACGCCGCCGGCGCAACCGCCGGAGGCTTCACGTGCATTCCCCACCCGGCACGGTTCAGCCCTCGATGTTTGCTTCCCGCCACCGTGTCCACGAGTTTGCCATCCTGATCGAAGATCTCGATTTTCAAATCGCCGAAGATGTGCCGGCCTTTTTGGTAGTAGGTAATTTGCGCATCCGCCGGCCGGTTGCGTCCGTGGAAAGTCTCGTCCCCCTCCGCCCAGCCGCCACTCACATCGAAATACTGGATCGAAGGCCGCCCGGGCAGCAGGGTCGCCTCTTTGGCCATCACGTCGGGAGTGAGCGCGCGCAACGGCGAGATGTCATCCACGATCCAGATGCCACGTCCGTGTGTCGCCACCACCAGATCGGATTCGCGGGCCTGCACCACGAGGTCATCCACCGGCGCGGAAGGGAAGTCCGTTCCCTTGTATTGCGCCCAGCGCTGTCCGCCATCCACCGAAATAGAAAGCCCAAATTCGGTGCCCAGGAAAAGTACGTTACGGTCGACCGTGTCTTCCTTGATGACATGAGCAAATCCGCGCACGCCGCTTTCCTGCGCGGGAAGCGCCGTCCACGTCTGCCCGTAATCGGTGGTCTTGTACACATAGGGCTTCATGTCGCCGAAGGTGTGCCGGTCGAAGGTGGCGTACGCCGTCGCTTCGTCGAAGCGGCTGGCCTCGATGGTGGACACCCAGGAATTGTTTCCCAGGCCGCCGACATTCCCCACTACATTCGTCCAGGTTTTCGCGCCGTCTCGCGTGATCTGGACATTGCCGTCATCCGTCCCCACCCAGATAATCTGCCCATTCTTCGGCGATTCCGAAATCGAGTAGATCGTGGTGTGCATTTCGGCGGAGGAATTGTCGATGGTCACGCCGCCGGACTCTTCCTGTTTCTGTTTCTCCGGATCGTTGGTGGTCAGATCGGGAGAAATGCGATCCCAAGATTGGCCGTGATCGCGAGAACGGAACAGGAATTGCGCCCCGATGTAGATCGTCCCTTTCTCGTTGGGGCTCATGTGAATCGGCGTGTTCCAGTTGAAGCGCAATTTCTTCTCGCCATAATTCGGCCAAGGATGGATGTCGCGACCTTCGTGCGTGTAGCGGTTGACGCGACCGATCTCCCCGCCCTGCGCCTCCGCGTACAGGTAGTCCGGATCGGAGGTGTCTTCGAACATCCAGAAACCGTCACCGCCGAACATGTTTTCCCAGCGCGAGTTGGTTACGCCGCCCGGATAGGAAGAATCGCCGACCCACGAACTGTTGTCCTGCAAGCCGCCATACACATGATACGGATCCGCATTATCCACGCTCACGTGATAGAACTGCGAGACCGGCAGGTTCATCTGGTGCTTCCAGCGATTGCCGCCGTCGTCGCTGCGCCACAAGCCGCCGTCGTCGCCCGCAATCACGATGTTGGTATTCTTCGCATTGATCCACACATCGTGGAAATCGCCGTGTGCCGCACTCGAAACCACGTTGAAAGTCTTGCCTCCATCGTTGCTGAGCAGCAGAATGAGATCGGGCTTGAAGATCTTGTTCTCATCCTTAGGGTCAACGATCAGGTTTCCGAAATAAAAGGGACGCCAGACCATGTAATTGCTGGCATCGAGTTTGGTCCAACTCCCGCCCCCGTCATCGGACCGATAGAGTCCTCTTCCTTTTTCCGCCTCGATGTTGGCATAGACCACGTTGGGCTTCGCTTCAGCTACCTGCACCGCGATTCGACCGTAAGGCTTTGGCGGTAGGCCTTGGGCGTTGGTCTCGTTGACTTCCTTCCAGGTCGCGCCGCCGTCGATCGACTTGAACAATCCACTGCCGGGACCGCCAGAGCGGAATGTCCAACCTTGCCGCCGAAAATCCCACATGGCCGCATAGATCGTTTTCGGTTCCTGCTTGCTGCGCGCGATCATGGCACAGCCACTAGAGCCGTTCACCCCAGCCAAAGCTTTCTTCCACGTTTTCCCGCCGTCTGACGTCTGGTAGACTCCGCGCTCGTCGTTGTCATCCCAAAGGTGCCCAGTGGCGCACACCAGCACGTCATTGCTGTCGCTGGGATTCACCAGAATCTTGGCGATGTGCTCGCTGTCCTTCAGGCCAACGTTGGTCCAATTTTCGCCGCCGTCGGTCGATTTATATACGCCGTCGCCCACCGATACGCTGTTGCGCGTCCAGGCTTCGCCCGTGCCTACCCACACGATCTTCGAATTCGAAGAATCAATCGCTACCGCGCCAATGGATTGCACGTCTTCGCGATCGAACACCGGCTTGTAGGTCGTGCCGCCATTCACTGATTTCCACACTCCGCCGCTGGCTGCGCCTACAAACACAGTGATGCGGCCGTTTTCTTCCACCGCATCCAGCGCGGCGATGCGTCCGCTCATGGTGGCCGAGCCGATATTGCGTGCCGGCAATCCTGAAACCGTCGCGGAGTCAAAGCGGTATGGCGCCTGTGCCCCGGCTTGGACGGCAGCCAAGACCAACGCGGCTCCGGTTAACCCTCGACTCAGCTTGGTTGTGAATCGTGACTTATGAGCGGCTGCTTTCATGTTTACGAATCCTCTTTTGGGCGGATGATTTTTCGTCGCGACTTTCAAGCCGAGCGATCAATGAATCCCCACCAGGCCGGACTTCTTCTCCTCGGCCTTCAGCGCAGCGGGAAGGGCAAAATCTGCAGGGTCGATGGTCACGTTCGCTTCCATCTTCTGTACGGTCGTGGTCTGGTCGTCAGGATGACTCTTCGGTCCTTGCGAAATAGAGAAGGGATACATCACTCCCGCTACCGGCTTGTAGGAGCCGAGGCCCACCACGCGATCCCGCACCGAGCCGCGGATAAACTGCTGAATCTCCTTGCGGATCTCGATAAACGTATCGGGATCGAGGTAGTCATAGATGATGTCGCCGTTCTTGAGCGTAATCTTCAAGCGCAGGGCGTCGTCGCCGTCCACCACGTCGTGGCCGAGATACTCCACCGTGCTGCCCTTCTCTTTGTAATCCACCAGCGGTCCGTCAAAATCGGCATCGAGCAGCAAATCGCGCAGATCGTCTTCGCCCATTAACTGAGGGTCTTTTTTCCCGCCGAAGGGCTGGATCTGCCAGCCCGCCGTGCCGTCATAAGCCTGCACCGCCGTCATCCCTTGCAGCGTAAACGTCTCGCGGATCAGATCGGGACGCCCGTTCTCCTGGCCTACCGACGCGGTGAACCCCCCGCCGCCCTCGAACCTGCCGGTCATGCGCATGGTTTTGATGGCCTTCATCTTTTCCAGTCCACCTCTGGCCTGGATGTTCTTCGCAATCAGTTCGTCCGCGGTTTGGGAGGAGGAAAACGTTCCGCAGCAGCAGACAGCAATCAGCACTATCAGGGCGTGACGCATCGAGCAGACTCCTGTTGGTGAAGGACTGAAAGAACCGAAAACGGAAGACAGTACTCTACTCGGTAGTAGACGGGTTGTTCAAGGGTTGGTGAGCAATAAAAGCCCGCAGGATAGGGAAGGACTGATCGTAAACCAGAAAGCCGCCCCTCGCGGGCGGCCTTCGAATCGTTGCTTGGGCAATGATGGTTAGTGTGCGAATGAGAAGTTCAGCCCGGTCGTAAAGATCACGTCATTATCCTTCCTGCCGATCGGCGGGTTGGACACATAGAGGTCACTGAACTGGTTCTGCCAGCCCAGCCATTTACTGATCTTCGTCACCGTGCCCAGGTCGAACTCTCCCCGATACTGGCCGCTGTATCCGCTCGACAGATCCGGATAGAGGTAGAGCTTCTCCGTGATCACCGTACTCTTCCCTGCCTTGTGCATCAGTTCTTCGCCCAGAGTGAGCGCGGCGAATCTGTTGGTGATGCCGTAAGAGACGTAAGTGGGAGGAACCGTTGCCGGTGTATTGACCGCTCCATTCGAATAGGTTTCGTGGGTGTAGTTCACGCCGGCCAGCAGGTCCAACGTAGTGTTGTCGGATTTGATCGCATGGTAGCCCAGGCCGCCTCCGTACACGCCACGCAGATCCAGGTCCTGTAGCGCGTTGCTCATGAAGTCAGCGCCCACGAAGCCGAACATGCGCGGGTTAATATTCCGATCGTAACGAATTCCAGCCGTGACCAGATTGGCCACCGTACTGGGAGTCGCCAACTCGTTGTTGGTCTCGATCGAAGTCGTATAGATCGTAACCTTGTCGTTCAATGTGGCGTGAACGGCGTTGATCGCCAACGCCAGGTTGCTGGTTTGGCTGTTGCCGCGGGCCAGCGAGAAACCAATATTGGCTCCGCCATTCCAGCCATGCAGCAACCCGGGATGCAATGACTTATCGTAAGCCGCCTGCTCGGCGTCGTTGCGGATCAATGCGACATTTCCGCTCGGCACTTCCACCGTGCCACCGGCTTTGGTGGCGACCTCGATTTTGCCGTCGCTGGTGGTGACGGGGCCGACAAAAGTTTTCTTGTCCGATGTGGTTACGTGCAGTTCTTTGTCAGTCCTGATCTCGGTGATTGCCTTAAAGTCGACCGTCACGTCGCCCGCGAACTCGGTGTGCAGCACCAGAGTCTTACCGTCCGACTTCACGACGGTACCGGTCAAGTGATCCCCATTCTTGAATGTGATCTGATCGGCAAAGACGGCTGAGCTTAATCCCAAAAACGCCATTAGAACGACCACTTCGACTTTACGCACCTCGACCTACCTCCTGCTTTCAAGAGTCAATTTTTCACAGCTCAAGACGCTTAGACGGCCCGGAAAACCTGGAACAAAATCGGACAGGAAACAGCACAAAGCGGCGATTGAATCAAAGAAGATTACTGCCCGCGAAGCAAAACTCGCTCAGCCCTTGGTTTCTTTGGATTCGGTGCTCTTGCTCTGCTCGGTCGAGGCTGGCGTAACCGGGGTGTCCTTCATGCCCTCTTTCAGAGCACGAATCCCCTCACCCAGCCCTTTGCCCAGTTCAGGCAATTTCTTCGGACCGAAAACCAGCAGGGCAATCGCGAAAATAATAATCAGGTGCGTCGGTTGAAACAAACCCTCAAGCATCGGAACCTCCAAGGACCACACTGCAACCTGCTAATACGCTACCGGATGGGCAGGGGGAAGTCAAACCTCTCCCGGCTCTCCCCGGCTCCCGGCACAGAAGGCACTGATTCTGAAATCTGTACTCGACCCATCCTCACTGAGATATTCTGCCATCCGCGGAGACGGCGCTGCGATCAGAGCATGCTACGCCGTGAGGTCAAAACCCGGTCAGGGCCCCCAGTCCTTTTCTCCTGCCTCAACCCAATTTTCAAGACGTCGCCCTAGCCAGTCCCCTGGGTTACCTTCGTGACCTTACCTCCGGTTCGGTGGTCACGCTAAGGTGAATCAGTGGCTGGACTTCGCCGCTGAAATCGTCGCCGCCAGACGCGCTGGAGTGAGCGTAACCCGGCAAGCCAACCGACTACGGAGAATCGAGTGAAGCACAAGGGCCTTGCAGCTTTTTTTCTTTTTCTCTTGGCGGCCCTCGCTGCCCATTCCAGCGAAAGCCAGCCCGTGAATTCTGTCCAACTCATGGCTTGGCTCATGGCGGGCGTTCCCAGCAACCGCTTGGTGCGCATCGTTCAAGAACGCGGCATGGCCAGCGTCCCCGGTAAGGATCAGATTCATCAATTCGAAGCCGCCGGTGCCAATCGAAATCTGCTTCGCTCCTTGACCGAACTGAAATCGTCTGCCACTCCTCGAGCCTCCGCCATACCTACGCCGCTATTGAAAGCTGCCGCCGATGCCAAAGCTCAGCGCTTCCACGAAGCTGAACTGGACTTGCGCTCGGCCGTAATTGCTGCCCCTCAGAACTCCGCGCTGCACTTCGCACTGGGCGGCATGCTCATGCGCCAGGAGCGTTGGGACGACGCCTATGATGAGATCACACTGGCCGCTCAACTCATGCCGGATCTCCCCGAGAATCACAGCAGCCTGGCCTACATTTTCTATCGCCTGGATGATGGTCCCAACGCGATCGCGGAAGCCCGCACCGCCCTCAGCATGGATCCCCAGAACGCGGAGGCTTACCAGTTCCTTGGCCTGGCTCTTTATTCCAATGGACAATACGCCGCTGCCGTCCATGCTTTCGAGGAGTCGCTGGCTCGTGATGCCGCCAACCCCGATACCTACTATGACCTGGGGATTACCTTGCACGCCGGTGGAAATCTGGCCGCCGCCATCACTGCGTACCGCCAGGCCATTCATCTGAACCCATCATTTTGGGAAGCCCATTCCAACCTCGCAGTGGTCTTGCACGAAGAAGATAAGCTCGACGACGCCGTCGGTGAATATCGCGAAGCCAAGCAACTGGCGCCCGAGGAAGCTTCCGTCCGAAACAATCTGGGCAACACCTATTGCGATAAGGGCGACTTTGATGCCGCCATGCTCGAGCTGCGCGAACTTTACCGCCAGCATCCCGATTGGCAGCAAGGCCACGGCTGCCTGGCAAGGGCTTACCTGTCAAAGAAGGACTACGGTAACGCCATCCAGGAATTGCATTTAGCGATTCTCCAAAATCCTACGAGCGCGGCCGAACACCGCATGCTGGGGGAGGTTTTCGTCCTCAACGACAAGTTGGACGAGGGTGTGCATGAGTTGCGCCTGGCGCTGACGCTCAATCCCGAGTCTGATACTGCCCACCATGTCCTGGGGACTGCCCTGTTTCAGGAGCAAGAGCTGCAAGCGGCGGAAAAGGAATTCCGCGAGGCCCTTCGTTTGAATGCCTCGCCGGATAACCACTACTCGCTCGCCGCCTGCCTCATGACCATGGATCGCTACCCGGAAGCTCTGGCCGAACTCGACGCGGCTGCGCGGCTTGATCCCGACCGCACGCTCTACCGCGCCCGCCGCGAAGAGCTGCTGAAACTGATGAAACAAATGAACTCCCGGTAACTACGGGACAGTGCCGGTTGTGTACTCCCGGCATTTTCGCAGGGGTCACGAAGTTCCATACACTGGGTGTCTGGGAGTCTCTGCATGGATGTAACATCGGCACAAGCCGCAGCCGCAAAACCGGCGCGCTCAGAGAACGAGGCGCGAACTGACGTCGGAAATGACGTCCGCCGTCCGAATCCCGCATCGCCGGACCGGCGCACCTCTGCCGCTCCGGGCGAGGCTGCGTACAAGTTCTCGGGCTACGGCATGCCATGCGCCAAGTGCCGTCTTTACTATGCCGCGAACCTCGACGTTTGTCCCACTTGCAACGCCCAAGAAAGAGTTTCACCCAACCTCATTCCAGCCGTTCCGAAGTCACAAGCCGCGGCTGAGCCGGTGCCCGACAATGCCGTCGTCGAGCAGGAGCGGGAAGCTTTCCTGAAAGAGTTTAAGTCCCAGCTTTTTGCGGCGCATGCCGAGGTCGCAAATGCACCTGTGGTGTGCGCTCTGGACGAGTGTCACGTTCACGGCGCCGAGGTGGCTTCGATCTGCAGGCCCTGCTATGACCGTCTGCAGGAGCGAGTGGACGTGTGCGAAGCGGCTTTGCATATGGACGTGAAGGAGGCGGCTCAAATCGTCTACGACGCCGTCTGGGCCGATCCTTCCGATCCCAGCAAAACGTACACGAACGCGGCCAGCGCACTCCTCACCGAATTACGCAAGCGTGCCGGTGTCTCCAGCATGATCGGCCCCTTCCAGCCTCTGGGCAATTAAGCCTCAAGGCATCAGAAGGTACTCGGCAAAGCCCTCCATAAAGATTCGGAGGAAGTTCCATGCCAGGACGTTCAGGTCGCTCTGACTGGCATACGCGCTTGGGGTATCGAAGTCGGGTTGTCGGTGAAAGAAGCGCTACTCGAATTCAACGTGCTCAGCAGTCATTCGACCAGTTGCAGGGATTGCGAAGCCGCGGTGGCCTGGTTGACCTGTGCCGCCGAGCTGAGCTTTTCAGATCACCACGCCT
>Ga0210398_10005139_pt1 | contig 12172 bp, 9 predicted proteins | sample IncBWC4OmetaG_FD_161047 | JGI IMG/M metagenome (GOLD analysis project Ga0210398, IMG submission 161047) | Forest soil microbial communities from Barre Woods Harvard Forest LTER site, Petersham, Massachusetts, United States - Inc-BW-C-4-O | ecosystem: Environmental > Terrestrial > Soil >... | reverse complement strand
TCTTCGGCCGTTTTGATTTCCGATTCCGCAATCTTCTCGCGGTTCTCGCGGATCATCTTCTCCGCTTGATAGAGGATGCCGTCGAGCCGGTTGCGCGATTCGACTTCCTCCATGCGGCGGCGATCGTCTTCCGCGTGGGATTCGGCCTCCACGCGCATCTTTTCGGCTTCTTCTTTCGTCAGACCGCTCGAAGCAGTAATGGTGATCTTCTGCTCCTTGTTGGTGGCCTTGTCCTTCGCGCTGACGTTCAAGATGCCGTTGGCGTCGATATCGAAGGTCACTTCGATTTGCGGCGTGCCGCGGGGCGCCGGCGGAATCCCGTCCAGCTTGAACTTGCCGAGCGAACGGTTGTCGGAAGCGAACTTGCGTTCGCCTTGGAGAACCTGGATTTCGACCCCCGGCTGATTGTCCGCAGCCGTCGAGTAGGTCTCGACTTTACGCGTGGGAATGGTGGTGTTGCGCGGGATCTGCACGGTCATCACGCCGCCGAGCGTCTCGACGCCCAGAGAAAGCGGCGTCACGTCCAGCAACAGGATGTCCTTCACTTCGCCCGCGAGTACCGCGCCCTGAATTGCGGCGCCTACGGCCACGACTTCGTCAGGGTTCACGCCCTTGTGCAGCTCTTTTTCGCCGAAGAACGTGCGCACCAGCGATTGCACCTTGGGGATACGCGTCGAGCCGCCGACCATCACGATTTCCTGAATATCGTTGGGCGACATTTTGGCGTCTTCCAGAGCCTGTTTGACCGGCTTCATCGAACGTTCCAGCAGATCGTTCATCAACTGCTCGAGACGCGTGCGCGTCAGCTTCTGCTGCATGTGGATGGGGCCGTTCGCACCGGCGGTGATGAACGGCAGGTTGATCTCCGTCTCCATCATCTGGGATAGTTCGATCTTGGCCTTTTCCGCGGCTTCCTTCAGGCGCTGCAGGGCCATGCGGTCTTTGCCGAGGTCGATGCTGTTCTCTTTCTTGAATTCGTCGATCAACCAGTCCACGATGCGTTGGTCGATGTCATCGCCGCCCAGGTGCGTGTCACCATTCGTAGATTTTACTTCGACCACGCCGCTGCCGACTTCGAGGACGGAAATATCGAACGTGCCGCCGCCGAGGTCGTACACGGCGATGGTTTCGTCGCTCTTCTTGTCCAAGCCGTAGGCTAGTGCGGCGGCCGTGGGCTCGTTGATGATGCGCACGACTTCCAGGCCGGCGATTTCGCCTGCCTGCTTGGTGGCCTGGCGCTGCGCGTCATTGAAATACGCCGGAACCGTAATCACCGCTTTGGCGACCTTCTCGCCGAGAAAATCCTCCGCGGCGGCTTTCAGTTTGCCGAGGATCATCGCGGAAATCTGCGGCGGGCTATAAATCTTGCCGAAGATGTCGACGCGCGCATCGTCGTGCTCGCCCTTGACGACTTTGTAGGGGATGCGCTTCATTTCGTCGCTCACTTCATCGTAGCGCCGGCCCATAAAGCGCTTGATCGAATACACGGTATTCTCGGGATTCGTCACGGCCTGGCGTTTCGCTACTTGTCCAACGAGGCGCTCTCCGCCCTTGGTGATGGCCACAACCGAGGGGGTGGTGCGGGCACCTTCCTGGTTGGGAATCACCACCGGTTCGCCGCCTTGCATGACCGCCACAACCGAGTTGGTGGTGCCCAGGTCAATTCCTATAATCTTGCTCATCTTTAGTTAATCCTTTCGGGCTATCTCTTCCGAAGCTGTTCGTTCGGGAGCCCGTCTAGCTCACTGGCCGCCCAAAAAGTCGCAGATGGCTGGGCGGGCCGAGGTCAATGGCGTGCTCCTTGGTCCAGATCGGGGCCTAGTATATAACTTGAGTGTGTTCTTGTCAAGTTTTCTTGTTATTCCTGTAAACGACTATATTTGAACATCTTAGCAGGCAGACCGGCGCTCTCTCGAGAGCCTCCATGAGATGCTTGGAGCAAGGGTTTAGGTTACCCTAAAAACGCAACCTGCCATCGGGGGATTCATCGGTCGAAACCTGTGATAATCTGACCAAGAGATTCGATCGTATTGCATCTCACTATTCTGTGGGCGTGTGCTGGAGGGTCGCGTGAGTCGTCGCGCTATGATAGCTGTAGCTGTAGTTGTGGCCTTTGTCGGTGGGCGTCTCGTGGTTAGCCGGGCGATCCGCCCCGTTGCCGCTGCGCGTTACGCCGAGGGGCCCGTGGCCGCCCCTCAGCTCGCGCCAAACCTCGCTGCCTCGGAGAATGAGCGAAGTGCTGCTTCGGCTTCGGCGAGCCGCGAAATGACCTCTGCGGGGACCTCCACGAACGAGACCGCATCGCGAAACGCTTCCTCTCGGCCGGCCGTCGCCCAGGTCGAAGGTGTTACCGACGTCGATCCCCACAAAGCCTTCGGCTCGAAGAACGCGCCGATCACGATGGAAGTGTTCAGCGACTTTCAGTGCCCCGCGTGCAAGACGCTTTTCCTGACCACCAACCGGCAGCTGATGGACAATTACGTCACCACCGGGAAGGTCTATCTGATCCATCGGGATTTTCCGCTGCCTATGCACGCCTATTCGCGCGTGGCTGCGCGGTACGCACGGGCCGCTGCAGAGATCGGGAAGGTCGAGCCTGTGGAGAAGGCGTTGTTTGAAAATCAGGAAAAATGGGAGCAGAGCGGCGATGTTGATGGCACGGTGGCCGCGGTGCTCTCCTCTGCGGATATGACCAAGGTCCGCGCGCTCGTAAAGGGCGGTACGCTCGATCCACTTATCGATAAGGATGTCCAACTCGGGCAGATGTACCGGGTGAACCAGACGCCAACGACCGTCTTTCATTCCAAAGGGCAGACCTATCCCTACTCGAGCGCCATGAGCTACGAAATATTGCACCAGTTTCTGGATCAGTTGCTAAGCCAGAAGTAGCAAGATTCTTGCCGGCGGAATTCGCGAGAGAGCAAGGCATGATGCAATCGAGCCCCTGGAATCTTCGCCGCGTAGTTCTGTGGATTGGCCGCCTCGTTCTCGGCGGCATCTTCGTTTACGCGGGCTATTCGAAGATATTTCTCCCGAACAAGAATCTCTGGCCTCTCTTCATACTGAAGTTTTCCATATCCTTGAACCTAGGAAACTTCCGAGACCAGGTGGAAGCCTTCAAGATGCTGCCGCCCTGGGGAGTCGATTTCGTCGCCCACACACTGCCTTTCACGGAAATCATCCTCGGATTCCTGGTTCTGATTGGCTGGCGTCTGCGCATTTGGGCTTCCCTGCTGACCTTCATCATGATCGGGTTCTTCGTTGTTGTTTTACGCGCCTATCTCCTGCACATGAACATCAATTGCGGCTGTTTTGCGACTCCCGAACCGATCGGTCTCCGGAAGATACTGGAAGACGCGGCGCTCTCGGTACTTGCGGCGGCCATGACTATCTTCTCGTTTGTGGAAGCGCGCGAGCCGCATCCGTGGTCGGCTCCCGAAAAGGCTTAGATTCGCTTCCCGCGCGATGACTCGGTAGACTGGATTCTTGCACCTCTCATGAAGACTCTTGCCGAATACCTGGAACTTGCAACCGTCGCGCACGGGCATCTGTGCGCGGGACAAGTGCTTGGCGTGCGGTTGGCGATGCTCGGTCTCAAGGAGCTGGGCATCGACGACCCCGTCGCCGAGCGCAAGCGCATCGTCACCTATGTGGAGATCGACCGCTGTGTGACGGATGCCGTCGCGCTTGTCGCTAATTGCCGGCTCGGCAAGCGTGCACTGAAATTCCGTGACTGGGGCAAAGTGGCGGCCACGTTCGTTGATCTAGAGAGGGGTCGCTCCGTGCGCATCGCCGCAAGGGAAAGCTCGAAGCAAGCTGCCCGTGAAATGTTTCCGGAACTTCCCAAAGAAGCGGGGCAGCAAAGAGCCTACACCGCGCTCTCCGACGAGGTGCTCTTTGACAAGCAATGGGTAAAAGTCAAGTTGCAACCCGAAGACATGCCGGGGTTTAAAGGTCCGCGTGTCGTGTGCGGAGCATGCGGCGAAGGCATCAACTTCAGACGCGAACTCCTTGTCGAAGGCCGGACCCTCTGCCGTGCCTGTGCGGGTGAACGGTATTATGAAGAGCTATAGCCAGAATCGTGTAGCAGAGGGTTTGACGAGCCGCCAGCAATTTATTGCCACGCGTTAACCGGCTTGCCATTTACATCACCAAGCCACTGCCCGCCAAAGACGCATTTGCCCCATCGGCCCGAGTCGCAGCACGTCAGGTAAGCCATCATCTTAACCTGCGCTGACTTTGGGAATTTTTGGCAGGGATGCGCTTCCGTAGACGGATACATCCATCTGCGGCCCTGATCTGTCGTCAGCAGCGCTCCCGTGTACAGCTTTTGCATGGCTTGGTCCTTTTGCAGGCTGCCGGCATATTTCAGGACGTCTTTGTTTGTTTTTCCGTCGATTACTTCGCAGGACTGAACGGTGATCGTGACAATCCGCCCATCGGATGAGAACGAACAATCCGCTGCTGCCGGCGTCGGCATCGCGGTGTTTGAGACAGCCAGCGCAACTAACAAGACAACCCGTAGCAGAGCGTTTCCGATGCTCATATAGCGAGACCTCTTTCTAGGAATCTAGCACCGGAGTTAGAACGAAGATTGCGTAATTTCTTCGAAAGCCGTAATTTCTTCGAAAGCAACGTTCGAAGGTCTCACCCCGCCTGACTACTCTTTCTGCGGTAGAATCATCTTTCGATGCTGAGCTTGCCCCCCATTACCTTGCGATTGCGCGGATGGAAGTTGATTGACCGCGTGGCTCTCGCATTTTTGTTGTTTTGTGCCATTGCGCTCGGGGCTGCCTGTGGGTTGCTATTTGTCTATGCCAGCGACTTGCCGGAAATTCGGGCGCTCGAGACCTATCGTCCTACCGTGGTCACCGAAGTCTATGCCGATGACGGACAACTCGTCGGCAGCTTTGCGCTGCAACGGCGCATTTTGATGACTTACGAGCAGTGCCCCAAAGTTCTCTACAACGCGGTGACGGCCATCGAGGATCAGCATTTTGAGGAGCATTGGGGCATCGACTTCCCACGCATCGCGGGAGCCGCGTGGCGAAAGATCCTGCACGGTGGCAAGGCGCAAGGGGCCAGCACCATCAGCATGCAACTCGCTGGCAACCTCTTTCTCGACCGCAGCGAAATCAGCTTCCGCCGTAAAATGCAGGAGATTTTGCTGGCGCTGCAAATTGAGCGCCGCTACACCAAGCCGCAAATCTTCACCATGTACGCAAATCAAGTGTATCTGGCGCATGGTAACTACGGTTTCGCGGCGGCCTCGCAATTTTATTTTGGAAAGCCGGTCACCGACCTGAAGCTCCAGGAAGCCGCGCTGCTCGCCGGCATGATCCGAGGACCGATTTATTCGCCTTTGTCCGATCCCTCGCGTGCTCTGGCACGCCGCAATCTGGTCATTCACCAGATGGAGGAAGAAGGGAAGATCACTCCGAGCGAAGAAAACTCTTTAAAGAAAACGTCTCTTGGCCTGCACCTGCAATATCCGCGCAACGACCTGGCGCCTTATTTCTTCGAGGATATCCGCAAGTATCTGGAATCGACCTATGGCACCGAAGCCGTCCATGAGCGCGGCCTGCGCGTCTACACCACGCTGAATATCAAGATGCAGCAAGCAGCCAATCAATCCCTCCGCGACGGCCTGCACAGCTATGACCGGCGCCACGGCTGGCGCGGCGAACCCGCCAACATTCTGCGCGACAATCTCGGCAAGCTCGATAGCTACGAGGACGATGACTGGCGGCATGCCATCGAAAAAGGCTCGTACGTCACTGGCCTGGTGCTAGCGGTCGACGAGAAATACGCCACAATCAAGATCGGCGCTTACCGTGCGATTCTTTCGCCGCCCGATTTCGCCTGGACCGGCCGCAAGAAGCCTTCCGAGCTTCTCAAAGTCGGCGACCTCGCCCAGTTCTTGATCGAGGAATTGCACGAAGCTACGGCGCGCGTCGAACTCGAACAGCAACCTGCGCCGCAAGCCGCCATTCTGGCGATCGACAATTCGACCGGGGAAATCAAGGCCATGGTCGGGGGCTACAGCTTTGAAGATTCGAAATTCAATCGCGCCACGCAGGCCGTCCGGCAGGTGGGCAGCTCGTTCAAGGTCTATCTATACGCCGACGCCATCGAACGAGGGGCCTCGCCGTTCGACACCATCGTGGACACGCCGTTCACGGTTATCAGCGGCGGACAGCCCTACAGCCCGCACAATTACGACGAGAAGTACGAAGGCACCATTACGCTGCGGCGCGCTTTGGCCGGCTCGCGCAACGTTCCCGCGGTCAAATTGGCGGAAAAAGTCGGCATTAATTCCGTAGTGGATATGACCAAGAGATTTGGCATCACCACCCCGCTGCCGCCGTATCTTCCGCTGGTTCTGGGCGCGGCGGATATGAAGCTGCTGGAGCACGTTTCCGCGTTCACGGTCTTCCCCAATGACGGAATTCGCATCGACCCGCACATGATCCGCCGCGTGACAAGTTATGACGGCGCGTTGCTCGAAGAGTCCCATCCCGAGGTGCACGATGTCATCTCGCCTGAAGTCGCCCGGACCATGACGGCCATGCTCGAAGAAGTCATCCAGTTCGGCACCGGCATTCAGGCCAAGGCGCTTGGCCGCCCGGCTGCCGGAAAAACCGGCACGACGCAGGACTACACCGACGCCTGGTTCATGGGTTTTACTCCACAGCTCACCTGCGGCGTCTGGGTGGGCTTCGATGACAAGCAGATTTCGCTGGGCAAAAAAGAGACCGGCGCTCGGGCGGCGCTTCCCATCTGGCTCGAGTTCATGAAGACCGCGCTCGAAGGCCAGCCGGCACTCGATTTCGCCAACGTTGTCTCGCTCGAGCAGCAAGCGCTCGAGCACCATTCCAATGTGGACACGCCTGACACTGCACCGACCGAAGACGAACCGGCTGCACCCAAAGTGAAGCCGCCAGCTCTGGCGCCCCCCACCAAGACGACAGCGGCGCCCACGACTTCTGGTGTTGCTCCGGGATTGTAGTTCGGGGCGGCCGGTCTCCTTTTGCTCGGCAGGCGGGTCTTTCGACGGCGTCGGAGGAGCCTCGACGGGGCGTCGCCTGGTGTTGAAACTTGTCGTGGAGCCGGGCAATTTAGGAAGCTGCCGGAGACCTCGAACAGCAGCTAAAGCCGTCGAGAAGATGGCGTCGTGGCGCCCGATGACCAGCGTGGGCTCCGGTTCTCAAGCGATTAGATGGATTCCGTTTTCCGTCAAGTTTCGGCCAGATCCCTAGAACGATCTCTCCTTCACTTAAAGACTGACCTGACCACCGCTCTAAACCAAGCTTGCGTGTAAAACCACCGGTCCGCTAGCGTTAACGATGCGTTGCGACTTATGTCCTCCACTTTGCGAAAGCTCGGGGGTATCTCAAACAGCGTTGAGTCGAGCCTGCCTTCCGTGAATTCGATGATCTTCAGTTCACTGGTGTTGGCAATTTCTGTTTTTGTTCCGTCGGAAGTCGTGGGTATTCTTCGCCATCTTGTTTTCTGCTCCAGCGCAAATCCGGTTTCAGCATTCCCTCGGTCAACGAACTCATATTTCTCAAGCGCGGGACCCGATCGCAGATGTGCGTGGGATCCTTTGCCCTCCGGCCATTTCGGCTCGCATGCAATGCTTGTATCGAGGTCGATGTACCACCCGTCCGTCACCGTTTCTTGCGGTTCGGCATGTGACCCTGCCAGCGGAGTTTGTTTCCACGTGGTGATGACGTGCCTGGCCAGGTGGCCGAACAGTTCCTTTCTCTCGCCGGTATCGACTGTCGTTGTTTCGACCCGCACAGTTGGGGCAGCGGAATCAGTGTTCCTGGGAACGGATAGGTCCCCTGTCGCAATGGCGATTTTTGTCAGGGGCTGCCGCGGATAAGGGCGAACCGTGTACTCTCCGTCTTCGAGATTCAGTTCAAATGCCTGTCCCAGATCGCATCTAGTGATGGACGCCAGCCGCGGCCCTAGCCTCATATCCCAGGTACCGTCAGCATGTACTCCGCCCGTTACGTTACGATATTCCGTCCTTTTTCGGTCTGCTTCGATGTACGACGTATATTGCCTTTCGTTTTTATTAGACCGAGCTGTCTCAAACACAACTTGAACGGTCATTCCGATCCCAGTTCCGGATGTTGTTTCGACCGATCCACGGGATGCCTCTAACAGGGAAAAACTGAGGAACAAGAAAAGCCCGGGCAGGAATCTCATAGGCCAGATCCTCTTACAATAAATAACGAAGACTACATCACACCGTATATCCATGCGGGCGTCGCGTCAAGCGCGCGCAACCCCGGCTATTTGCGGGAACTGTGCCCGCATCAGCGGCACGCGCATCGCTGGGGATCGAGGTGATGATCGCTCGAATTGCGGCAATGCAAGTTTCTGAGAAGTTCGCGCTCGGCCGAGCCTTCCTGAAGCCGGATAGGTTCTTAGAGAGGCTTGCGGAAAGGATCCCAGCCAAGGTTTGGCAGAGGTCGAGGGCGGCCAGCCTCCTCGACGAGCAGCAACGCCCGCGCCTCGGTGATTTCCCCAATCGCCGTGATGGGAAGTCCATGAAACGAACGCGGAAGGTGCTTCCACTTTTTTCGAGGCACAGTAAAGAGCAATTCATAGTCATCGCCGCCGTCGATACCCATTTCGAGGGGATCGTTGTCGGGACTTCGCCCACGTTTGGGAATCGGCACCGTAGGAATCTTCCCGGCTGCGATCCTGGCCCCCACTCCGCTGAGAGAGCACAGTCGCGGCAGATCGGTTGAGAGACCGTCGGAAAGGTCCATCATCGCTGAGGGTAAACGTTTTTCGGCCAGCCAGCGGCCCAACGCCAGACGTGGCTCCGGGTAAAGGTGTTTCCTGAGGCGTGGATCATGCCTCTTTGGCCGATGTTTGCTATTGCGGATCAGCCGCAGGCCCAGCTCCGCCTCGCCAAGTCGCCCACTCACACATAGAGCGTCACCCGGGCGCGCACCGCACCGCAAGATGGCCCGACCGGTGCGCGTTTCTCCCACCACAGTGACATTGATAAGGATGTTTTCGTTTCGGGTTGTATCGCCGCCGGCGAGCGCGCACCCGAATCGCTTGGCCGCTCGCCGCAATCCGCCAAGAAACTGATCGAGCCAGACGCCGGTGTGAGTAGCAGGCAGGGCCAGACTCAAAAGAAAGCAACGCGGCACGCCGCCCATCGCGGCAACGTCGCTCACCGCTCGGGCCAGGCATTTCCAACCCACGGCATCGGCCGGATGCTTGTCGCGAAGGAAGTGGGAACCTTCGAGAAACCAGTCACAAGTAAGAATCTGGTCGCACGAGGGCGTACCTCGAAAAACCGCCGCATCGTCGCCTATTCCTAGACGCACTCCGGAGCTCGGAATTTCTATTCGCGGGGCGATCTCTTCGATCCGTTCCAAAACACCAGTCTCCCCGAGTCCCCGGCGCTTGCGAGAGAGGCGCTTTGTTTTCTTCATAGTCGCCGTTGAGTATAACTCTCGTCACACTTTGGCGGGCGGATATGAAGGACCGGACGGCTTCCGCCGACGGGTACCCGGAGGAGGGGTATTGGGTGTTGCCCTTTCGTACAGGTTAGGACGGCTTCTGACAGCCTGTTCTTCGGACAGCAAAATACAGGGTTGACGAGCAACGCTACAAAAATTAGTATGAGCAAGGTTGCGAACCGAAGCTTACGGTTCCGACGCGCAGTTCGAAGTGGTTCTCTTCCGCGGGCTTCAGGGTTAGGTGGCCCGCTACTGTCGGGCTAGGCTTTGATGGGTCAAACGGCCAGAGGGGCCAGCACTTGATTACGGGCAAGAACTATACATTCTACATCGCGACGACGCCGGGCAAGCTTCAAAAGCATGTTATCCCGACCTACATTGTGCACAGCCTGGCTGTTCTGGCGCTTATCGGCGCGGTGACGGTTGTAGCCGCGATTGGTTCTTATTCACGGATGCTGTGGAAGGTCGGCAACTACAACGCCCTGCGCCACGATCAGGAAACTCTCAAGAAGCAATACCATCAGCTTCAGACCACGGTCAACGACACCAACCAGCGCCTCGATTCTCTCCAGTCTTTGGCCACCGAAGTAGCCATGACGTACGGCGTGCTGCGCTACCACCCGGCAGCCTTCGATACGACCGACAGCGATGTCACGCCGGAAGATGCCTTCGATCGCTCGATTGAGCAGTACACGTTTTTGAAAAGGAATGCGGCGGTGATTGCCGTCTCGTCGGGCGGACTGCGGCTGATGCCTGCGATGAATTTTGCCGACTCTACCTACACACCAGCGATCTGGCCGGTGATGGGGCACATTACCGACAGCTTCGGGGAACGCTTGGATCCGTTCAACGGCGAAGGCGCCTTCCATACAGGTGTGGATGTGGCCTCCGACTACGGCGCGCCGGTGCACGCTACGGCGGATGGCGTTGTAACGATCGCTGAAAACCATGCCGGCTACGGCCGCCTGGTTGTGCTAGATCATGGTTTCGGCATCACCACCTGGTACGCGCATCTTTCCTCGTTCTCGGCGGTGCCTGGCACGCGAATCAAACGCGGCGAGGTCATCGGCTATACGGGCATCAGCGGCCGCTCCACCGGCCCACACGTGCACTATGAAGTTCGCGTCAACAATGCGCCGGTTAATCCGTGGCGCTATATGAAGGGAAGCACGGGAACTGTGGTAGGCGATTAGTCTCGAGGCTTTTTTCTTCCTGGTATTTCTCATGCCCCGCGCTTCCGGGGCATTTTTCTTTTGCTTGCTTAATTTCGGATAGTGCCCTGGTTTCTGGGTGCTTTCCTTTGCGGCGGAGCCACGGGCGCAACCGGCATGGCGGAGCGTGCGGCCTCGAGGAACTTGGGTGTCAAATCAAAGATGAGCCGCACTGATTTTGTCTCGCCCCGGTCAATCTGCCTGGCGTCCGCGCTCTTGAGCATTTCGAGATACGCCTGGCGCACCTCGGGGTCGAGTTGTTGGCGCATCTTTTGATCGCTTAGGCCAGCCTCGGCCAGCATCAGTAGTCCTTTGATTACGTCAGACAACTGCTGGGTAGGCGCGTCCGCCGAACCTTCGCCTTCGAGCGCGACTCTCAGTCGGTCGGCTTCCGGCTTTGCGGCGAGGGTGATCCACTGAAGCTGGTCGATCAGAGCCGAGAGCTGGGGCGACTGGAAGCCGTGTGGAGTTTTCTCGTTTAACGCCGTGCCGGCTCTGGCGTTCTGGCGCACCACAGCAAACACCGGCGATCCCGAGAGCCGGCGGAATCGCTCGCGCCAGGCCTCGGCGTCGGAATCCGCCGCTGGCGGGGATAAAGAGGAGAGGAGATTGCTGCCGCTCGTGAGCGCGATCTGATCGTTCGGCAAAAAGGTAAACGTGATTCGCCGGTTGCCGCTCGCAAGCGGCACGGAAAAAAGCTCCTTCCCCCCTTGAGATTCCCGCGTTCCTGCTTGCTGTGCGTAAGCAGCAATCTTTCCTCGGTCGAATCGCCCGTCGGCCACGGCAAAAAGCGTGGTCTCTTGGCCGTGCTTTGAGAGCGCGATGGCCGCGCGATTTAAATCCCTCTCATAGTTGAATCCCGTGGACTCTAGAAATTGCGTGTAATCCGGATCGGCCTTGGGTTCGGGCGCCCATTTGTACAGTTCAGATAGAAATGGAGATTGCCGCAAAGCATCCAGGTCGATGTACAGCACGGCTTCGGCGTCGGCGGGCATGTGGCGAAGCACATCGTTCGGCGAGCGGGATCCCGAGCGGCCCCAGCGCTGGTAGCCGTAGAACACCATGGCGCCAACCAGGATTACCGCGAGAATTATTTCTGCGAGCCTTCGCTTCGTCATGCGGTCGGCCCCAACCCTCCTCTGTATTTCGGCTTCATTTCGGTTTTAGCTTGATGACGTTTCTAGCTGGCGAAAGCGAACCTCTGACCGGGCATATTTTAGCGATAAAATGAGGCCTAGAGAATTTGCCCGGGCTGGCCCTCTAGGCAAACGCGGGGTTCATGCTAAACTATAGAGGAATTGAAAGATAGGGCCGCTCGGAGTGCGACACAGGGAAACAGGTTTTCCACAGACCTGGCCCCCGACGTGCTCCAAAATCTCGCACCCACTTGCAATTCCCTGGCCCCTTCTGCTATTCTTACTCGGTTTGAGCGACGCTGGCGTAGCTCAGCTGGTAGAGCATCTGATT
>Ga0210398_10005138_pt1 | contig 12173 bp, 12 predicted proteins | sample IncBWC4OmetaG_FD_161047 | JGI IMG/M metagenome (GOLD analysis project Ga0210398, IMG submission 161047) | Forest soil microbial communities from Barre Woods Harvard Forest LTER site, Petersham, Massachusetts, United States - Inc-BW-C-4-O | ecosystem: Environmental > Terrestrial > Soil >... | reverse complement strand
CACGGGGAATTCCATTCCTTCGAAGACCTCACCTCGCTGCCGCGGCCGACGCAAAAACCGCGACCGAAATTCTACGTCGCCTCGACGCGAACGCCGGAGTCCTTCGAGTTTGCCGGACACGCCGGCCACTCCCTGATGGCGATTCCGATCGGACCGCTCAAGCCGCTGCTCGACCTTTATCGCAACGCCTGGCGCGAGGCCGGCCATCCCGGCGACGGCGAAGTGATGATCGCCTTCCACATGTTCTGCCACGAGGACGCCCGCGCGGCGCGCGAGATTCCGCGGCGCGCCTTCGATCTTTATTTCGAAGCGCTGGTCGAATCCGCCGGCGAATGGACGCAGGGCACGACATCGAAGGACTATCAGGGCTACGACAAATCGATCGGCCGCATGAAGGGCTTTTCGCTCGAGGGCCAGATCGAGACCGGCAATGCCTGGATCGGCACGCCGGACGAGATCAAGGACATTATCCGTCGCTTCAAAAGCACGATCGGTCCATTCGAGCATGCGTCGCTGCAGATCAATTTCGGCACGCTGGATTTCGCCGAGGCGCAAAAATCGATGCGGCTGTTCGCCCGCGAGGTGATGCCGGAGTTTTGTTAGTCCCCAGGGGAGGTAGATGTCAGTCGCAATTCCAACGCATCCTGAAGTATTGCTCGTCGGCAGCGTCGCGCTGCAGTCAGCCGAAGATGTGTTCCGCACCGTGAGCGCCACACTCGGCGATCGGGTCAGGCGGATACCGGATGGCGAGACCGGACCGCGCAGCCTCTGGGTGTTCTGGCCGCGTCGCGTTCTCGAACGCAACGCCGCGTTCGAAATCGATCCGGAAGAGGGCGCCCGCGGCATGCGCGCCACGTCGGAGGTCGAGGGCGTGCGCCGCTGGATCGGCAATGAGGCGGCCAAGCAAGGCGAGGCACCGCCGCCGCGAATGCGGCTGCGCGCCGGTGTCGACCCGAAGGAAATCGATCTCGGCCCGCTCGGCTATGCCGAAGTCGCGGCGGACTCCTATGCGGTGTTTCGTCGGCTGCGCGACGATGGCGTGATCCCGCGCGGCGTAAAATTTCAAGTGTCGTTGCCGACAACGGCGGCGTTCCTCAACGCCCATGTGGTTTATCCCCAGCACGCCAGCATCGAGCCGATTTACCGCGCGCAGCTGTTGGCCGAGGTTCGCCAGATGGCCAACACCATCGCGCCGTCGGACCTCGCCATCCAATGGGATGTTTCGACGGAAATGGGACAGTGGGAAAGCGTCCGTCACGCCTATTTCAGTGATGTCCAAAAAGGCGTCGTTGACCGTCTGACGATTCACTGCAACGCCGTCCCGAACGAGATCGAGCTTGGCATCCACCTCTGTTACGGCGACTACGGCCACAGACATTGGAAGGAGCCAGCGACGACGGCGAATATGGTTGCGGTCTACAACGCCCTATCCGAACGGGTCACGCGCCCGATCAACTGGCTGCACATGCCGGTGCCGCGCGGCCGCGATGATGACGCCTACTACGCGCCGCTTGCGGAACTGCGGCTGAGGGCGGAAACGAAGCTTTATCTGGGCCTTATTCATCTGAGCGATGGGGTCGAGGGCACCCGGCGGCGGATGTCGACCGCCGCAAAATTTGTCTCGGACTTCGGCGTCGCCACCGAGTGCGGATTTGGCCGCCGGCCTCCGAACACGATTTCCGATCTGCTGGCGATTCATGCCGCGCTTTGACGCTGGAATGTAAGGCCACGACGGCCATGCGTCCCGCAAGGCGCCTGCCGTTTTAGAAAGAGAAGCGGTAATGCTCCGGACGATTATGATCGCTGCGGCGATGGCGTGCTGTGTCGCGACAGCTCTTCACGCTCAAGATTCGGCCTCATCCTATCCATCGCGACCGGTTCGCGTGATCGTGGCCGGCGCGCCCGGGGGCAATCCCGATGTTCTCGCGCGGCTGGTGTCACAGCGGCTTGCCGAGGAGTTCGGCAAGCCTTTCGTCGTCGAAACGATGCCGGGCTCCAATGGTTTTCTCGCGGCGCGAATGGTGGCTTCGTCGCCACCCGACGGTTACACGCTGATGCTCAGCGAGTCCGGGATGATGGCCATCAATCCCGCTCTATTTTCCGACCTGCAATATAATCCGCTGACGGATTTTGCGCCGATCACCGGGCTGGTCGAGGTTCCGACGGTACTGGTGGTACCGCCATCGTTGGGCGTGAACACAGCCGGTGAATTCATCAAGCTCGCCAAGAGCCACCCAGGGGCGCTCAATTACGGGTCCGGCGGCTTGGGTTCGATTCATCATTTGACCATGGCGGTCTTTGCGGCGCAGGTGGGAATCGAAATCAAACACGTCCCGTACCGAGGCGGAACGGAACTGGTGAATGGCCTGATGACCGGCGAGATTCAGGCAGGATGGTCGGGGATTCCGCCTGTTCTGTCGTTGATCGAGAGCAATCGTCTTCGAGCCTTGTGTATCAGCACCGCTCGCCGATCCAAGAGCCTCCCCGACGTTCCAACAGCGATCGAGGCCGGAGTGCCTGGATTTGACTACGCCACAACCATCGGGCGGGTGGCGCCCGCCGGGACGCCGCCGACGATCATCGCGCGGCTGGAAGCGGCGGCCGAACGGGCGGTGCACGACCCTGTTGTTGCCGAACGAATGACCAGCCTGGGCATGGCGGAGCGAGCAAAGGGAGCCGCAGAGTACGCGAGTTTCATCAGGCAGGACTATGAGCGCTTTCACAGCGTCGTGCAGGAGTTGAAACTCCAAATCAGGTGAAGTGATAATGCGCGCTCTCTGACCGCGAGTGACTATCAAATGACTGGACCGCTCTCGTGCATCCGCATTCTCGATCTTACGTCCGTGGTCGCCGGCCCGTTCGCCACGCAGATGCTCGGCGACATGGGCGCCGACGTCATAAAGATCGAGGCGCCCGAGGGCGATGCGCCGCGCCACACCGGTCCGGCGCGCTCGCCGGATATGGCGGCGCTGTTCATGGGATTGAACCGCAGCAAGCGCTCGCTGGTGCTTGATCTGAAACAGTCCGGCGCCGCGGAGGCGCTGTGGCGCTTGATCGCCGGCGCCGACGTCTTCGTCCATTCGATGCGGCCGCAGAAAATCGAGAAGCTGGGCTTCGGCCACGAGACGGTATGCGCAAAAAATCCCCGTATCGTCTACGCGGCGCTGCACGGCTACCGCGCCGGCGGACCGTATAGCGGGCAGCCGGCCTATGACGATGTGATTCAGGGTCAGTCCGGCATCGCCGCATTGATGGCGAAGGTCGCCGGCGAACCGCGCTATGCGCCGATGATCATCGCCGACAAGACCTGCGCACTCGCCATCGTCGGCGCCGTCTGCGCTGCTCTGTTTGCGCGCGAACGCACCGGCCGCGGCCAATTCGTGGAAATTCCGATGTTCGAGCAGATGGTGTCCTTCGTTCTCGGCGAGCATCTGTTCGGCCATAATTTCGTGCCGCCGGTCGGCGAGCTCGGCTATACCCGCGTGCTGGCGAGCTGGCGCCGTCCCTACCAGACCAAGGACGGCTATCTTTGCATGATGGCTTACACGCAAGCGCACTGGCATAAATTCTGGAATCTGGTCGGCAAGCCGGCTGTACACAGCGATCCGCGCTTCGATTCGATCGCATCGCGCGCCCGAAACATCGTCGCGCTTTACGAGTTGGCCGGCTCCTGCATCGCCGGCAAGACCACGGCTGAATGGCTGGCGTTGTTGCGCGGCCTTGAAATTCCCGCGGCACGGATGGCGAGCCTCGACGAGGTCCTGAGCGATCCTCAGCTGGAGGCGACCGGCTTCTTCAAACGTGCCACTCATCCAACCGAAGGCGAGATCCTCTATACGGATCTGCCGGTGCGCTTCAGCGATACCGCGACAGCTCCCGAGCGCCTGCAGCCGCGGCTCGGCGAGCATAGCCTCGAAGTCTTGCGCGAGGCCGGCCTGGCCGAGAGCGAGATAACGGCCTTGCTCGCCTCCGGCGCAACCATGGCGGGACCGCCGAAAAAGCAGGCGGCGGAGTGACGGAGCCAAGCATTGGCTGTTATTGTAAAATGCCGGGTTCATTACCATCTGAGGCGAAAGGACCGCCACCATGTCAGACGACCAACGCTCAGATGATCAAAATGAAAGTGAAGAACGGCCGTGCTTGCATTGCCTGATGGTCGAATTGATCGACAATTTTTTCGCCGAATATCCGGTTTCCGATGAGGAGCCTGACGCGCTCGATACCGATGAGGTCATTAATGCGATGGCCAAGACCGTCGCGGAACTGACTTACAACCAGAGCGCCGCCGAGCGGCAAAATCTGGTCGAACAGCTGATGCGCGAGATCATGAAGTTCGACGCCGAATATCGGCAGCAAGAAGCGATGGGAACGGCGGGCTCCGACGCGCGCCACTAGAGCCTAATCGGTTTGATGGGATCAAATCCGGGCAAGAGCTTTTTCGATTAAGCCTGATCTCGGCCGGAGACTTATCGAGATCGCGCTGATAGCCCCTGATTTCGATGCTCTAGCGCCATGACGTTAGCGCCATGGCGTTCAGGCGCGCGAGCCTCGCGAGCGCGGCGGTGCGATTGCCGAATAGTCGCTGGCGGCGGCCACATCGGCGCTTAGCTGGCATTCCAGCACATTGCGCTCGTAAGCTTCGGTGTCGCTCTTGATCCGGTAGCGCAAGTCGAAGGCCTGTTCTTCGAGCGGCATTTGCCGCACGACCTTATAGAGACCGGCTTTTTTCTCACCGAGCGGGGTGTATTCGACGGCTTGGCCGACCAGAAACTTGAATGGCATTTTATTCCTGCCGCGTTACACAACTCTTATCACACAACTGACGAAAAGGCGACGCGCTGTCGCCGACACGTTTGCGTTAACGGAAGGGTTTCTACTTACAACCCCGGCCGCCGTTGTTCCGCGATCAGAAGCGCGGCGAACGCGGCGGACCGCCTCTTCCGGCTCCGGCAGCGCCGGGCACGACGCGTGGTTTCATCGGCAGCAATCCCTCGCGCTGCAGTTTTTTGCGCGCGAGCTTGCGCGCGCGGCGGATGGCTTCCGCACGTTCGCGAACTTTCCTCTCGGAGGGCTTCTCGTAGTGGCCGCGGAGCTTCATCTCGCGGAACACGCCCTCGCGCTGCATCTTCTTCTTCAGCACCTTGAGGGCTTGGTCGACGTTGTTGTCACGGACGAGAACCTGCACGCGGCGTTCCTCTTCGAGCGATCTAGCGGCCCCATGGCCAAGGCGCCCGGGCCTCTGGCTAACGGAGGGGCACCGTCACGGTGCCGACAATACCGGCGGCAAGAAACTTGCGTCGCAATTTCCCAACGTCGGTATCTGGATTACCCGCATATGTGGCAGGCTTGGACCCAAAGTACAATAGCCGGCGCCTAAATTAGCCGGTCCAGTCAAGCGGGCCGATCCTTGCCACCGCCGGTTTTCTTAACCGGTTCGGCCCATTCAGCCACCACCCGGCCGAGATCCGTGAAGTTGTTGTGCATCTGCTCAAGCGCAAAGCCGAGGGCGAAAAAGCGTTCCGCGGCGTCGTCGGTAAGGCTTCGCGTCACGCCGTCGCGACGCAGGGCTGCGACCTCGGCGGCATAGGCCTCCAACGCGGATTCCACGGCATCGAGCGGCGGCGGACCCTGGCCGGCCCGCAGGGCGGCCGCGCTCGCGCGCAGGTATTCGGCGAAGGCCGCGCCGTCCCGTGCCAGCGGCGCTTCAAGCCGCATCCTGACGGCATCGGGCAACGGACTGGCGGCCGCCCTTCCGATCATCACCAAATCGTGCCGCAGGCGCAGCAACGTCCGCAACAACGGTCCCGTATCGGGGCCGCTGGCGAGACGCGCCGAACGCTCGCGCTCGGCCTCGTCTCCCACCGCGTTTAATTGCTCCAAGGCCTGCCCGATACCGTCCTGAATACGGTGGAGTGCGTCGACGTCGAGCCCGTCTCGCACGCCCGCCAGCAGTTCGCCCAACGCCTGCGCCATCCGTTCGAGCGTGCGGGCGGCGGCAGCCGCGACCAAAGGATGGGCGTTTGCCGGCAACAACAGAAACGAAACAAAAAAGCCGGTGAAGCCGCCGAGTGCGACCTCGATGACACGGTCCACCGCCGAAGAAATCGCCGTTGCGTGCGTCATCGTCGGGATCAAGACCACGATGATGGCTGTAATCGGCGCGGCGGAAAAGCGAGGATTGATCGCCGCGGCCAGCGCAAGCGGCGCCACGGCGAGGGCGAGACCCAACAGCAGCGCCATTTCATTCCCATAAGGAATGAGTACGCCGATAGCGCCGCCGTAGATCGCGCCCCCAATAGTGCCGACGAGATAATCGAACGTCGCTTTCAGCGATCGTCCGACGCTCATCTGCGTCACGATGACCGCGGTCAGGACCGCCCATAATGGCAGCGGCAGCTGCAGCAATTGCGCCAGCACGAGCGCCGCCAAGGCGGCGATCGTTATTCTGATCGACAGCGCCAGCTGCACGCGGCGGTGATGGACCAGGGTGCGGAACCGCCGCCAAAGTTCCGTAATGCGCGGCATGCCGACTATCTCCGGGACGAGGTCCGAAGTCATACAGCCTCACCCCGGCGCGACAAAGGGTGCCGTCACGTCTCCAGCGCGCTTGGAGCGTATAGCTCCTCGATCTTGATGAGCCGCGGCGTGAGCGCCTGTTCCAGTGAATATTGCGCGATGGTCTCGATCACCTTGCGGTTGGCCTTGACGCCGTGATGGATCAGCGGCGTCTTGGCGTCGCCGGACAAAAGACCCGCGGCGAGATGATCGGCGACGTGTTCGACGCGCCGTTCATTGGCAATCTCGTTGGCCCGGTTAAAGGCCTTGATCAGGTTGAGTACGACCCATGGCTCTTTTTCGAACACGTCGCGCCGCACCACCGCCTGATGATTGATCGGCAACAGTCCGGTCTTGCGGTAGAAGCGGACGCCTTCGGCGATCGGATCGGGGAACAGATATTTGAAATCGGGATGGTTGGTTAGATCGGCACGGCTCCTGTCGACCAGGTTGCGGCCGGACAGATAATGCAGCACGGCGTCGAGTTCGCCGTTAAGCATCATCGAGCCGATGCTCTTGTCGGCGGGAATTTGGTTGACGACAACGCCGGGCGGCGGCTTGAAGCCGGTGGCGCCGCCGTGACTGCGATCCGGCGTGCGCTCCATCCAGAATTCCATGTCTTTCGGCGCGACGCCGAATTCGTGCTGCAGCACGCCGCGCGCCCACAGCGCCGCGGTCTGCTGATATTCCGGCACGCCGACGCGCTTGCCCTTGAGGTCGGCAGGCGTCTCGATGCCGGACTTTCGCGCCACCAAGATGCTGGTGTGGAAAAACCGTCGCGTGGTGAAGATCGGCAAGCCGACAAAGCGGGTATCGCCGTGGGCGGTCACGATCAAAAACGACGAGCACGACATTTCCGCCACGGCGAACTCGGCGAAATGCAGCTGCCGCCAGAACAATTCCGACGGATGCAGCACCGTGGGAACAAGGTCGATGCCGTCGACCTTCACCGTGCCGTCGAGGATCGGCCAAGTGCGCGGATTGTTGGTGATGCCGATGCTGAGCTGGAGATTCATGCGATAGGCTTTCGATCGAGGCCGCAGAGCAACTTCTCCGCTCATTCCTGCGAATGCGGGAATCCAGGGCGATGGATTGGGTCCCCACTTTTGCGGGGACGGGCGGACGGAGCAGGTCAATACCGATACGGCGCGTGCTCCCAGAGCGGGAAGGCCGAGAACACATGCGGCGGGTTGGCCGGCGCTGCGGCGTGCAAATGGGACGGATCGAGCTTGGCGAAGCTCGTGGCGCCGAGCAGGCCGAGCGCCCGGGTCACTTCGTCTTCCATGATTTCAAGCATGCGCACGATGCCGGCCTGCCCCGCCGCTGCCAGCGCGTAGCATTGCATGCGGCCCAATCCCACCAGATTGGCGCCGAGCGCGATCGCCTTGACGATGTCGGTGCCGCGGTAATAGCCGCCGTCGACGATGATCAACGCCCGGCCGGCCACCGCCTCGACGACTTCCGGCAGCACGTCGGTCGAACCGCGGCCGTGATCGAGCTGGCGGCCACCGTGATTGGAGACGTAGACGATCTCGACGCCATGATCGAGCGCGATCTTGGCGTCTTCGGCGGTGGCAATGCCTTTGATGGCGAGCGGGATCTTGAACTTGCTCTTGATGCGTTCGACGGTCTTCCAATCGAGCGCCGCCTGGAATTCGCGGCCGGTGGCGCGGCGCCGCCCGCCGGTGACATGGCGCTTGGCGATGTCGCGTTCGCGGCGGCTGTAGTGCGCGGTGTCGACGGTGAGACAGAACACGCGGTAATTATTGGCGATCGCGCGCGCAACGTGATCATCGGTCCAAGCCGCGTCGCCGCGGACATAGAGCTGGAACATGCGAAAGCCGTCCGGCGCCGCTTTGGCGACACCCTCAAGGCCGGGATCGCACACCGAGCTCAGCATGTGAGCCACGCCGAATTCCGCTGCCGCCTTGACCACCGGCTCGGCACCGCCGGGATGGAAGCTCTCCAGTGAGCCGACCGGGCAAAGCACGATCGGCAGGCGGAGCTTGCGGCCGAGCACTTCGACCGACGCATCGACCTTGCTGACGTCGCGCAGCACGCGCGGCCGAAAGGCGATGGAGTCGAGCGCCATGCGGTTGCGCCGCAGCGTGGTTTCGGTCTCCACGCCGCCGACGATGTAATCCCAGTGGTTCTGATTGAGATTCTGGCGCGCTTTGGCGACCACTTCGTGGAGATTCAGAAATTCGGGAGCACCCTCGGCGTTACGCAGGGCTCCAGCCTCGTCGATGATCGATACCGGCTTGTTCATGGGGGTACGCGATGATGGTTGCGGGGTTGAAAACCGGGCGGACTCTAGCCTGTGATCGTTCCCCTAAAAAGACCCCTGCCTTCGTGGGCAGGGCTGGCTTGGCGGTCCCGGGAAGATGGAAATTCGATACCCCAAAAAGTGCAAGAAATGCCCGTTTCATAAGGGTTTACTATGTTGCCAATTGCTGTTGCCAATTGCTGTTGCCGATGACTGTTGCCAATTATATTCGGGGCAGACAATAGGTGTCCCCCAATGGCAACGGCATCGAGAGCACGGCACGGCAGTTACATCTTTCAACGACCTGGTTCATCGAATTGGTGGGTCCGGTTGCGGTCGCCAAGTCAAACCGTCGTGAAGTCGCTTGGCACGGCGAAACGCGCAGAAGCCGAGATTATAGCACTGCCGCAGATAGCGGAGCACAAGGCGCGCTTGCTGGCCGCACGGCCGCGCGTGGAACGGATATGGCAAAGCCGACTAGAGCCGGGCTTGCATATCGGCCCCGATGGCGGTCACGTCGCCGCGACCGAGCGAGAATTGACGTACTACAATCACAACGGGGCGTTTCTGCGGACAGAAGCGAACGGCGGACTCGCATTCCAGATTGTCAGCGGTCACGCTCCGCTCACAGTGCGGTCGTTGGCGAATGCCTTCATAGAGGCTGACTTCGGCACCGGAGGCGGCGAACGTCCAAAGGTGCTTACTAAGAACGGCGATGACCAAATCATCGAAACCTATTTGGAGCACAGGCGCGTCGGCGGCTATTATGCGAGCGAGGCGCGGGCTGTTTGGAAACTTTACAAGGAACTAGTCGGCAAGCCTTTGAAGGATGCCACGCGGGACGATGGGCGCAAGCTGGCGCAGCACTTCATTGACCAGGGACTTAAGAGCGCAACCATTGAGAAGAAAATCGGATGGTTGAATGCTGCGGCGCATCTGGCGATCAAGGATGGCAAGCTAAAGTTCAATCCGTTCTCCGGCGTCGTGCCCGATATGGAGGATAGCGAACGCCGCCTGCCGCTTGACGACGCTGACATGAAGGTGATCCGAGCGAATCTGAAACAACTCGATAAGAGCAATCAATTGTTGCTCCGCTTGCTCGCGACAACCGGGATGCGGCTTAGCGAGGCATTCGCGATTGACAGTGAGGCGACCGAAAAGGGTTGCCGGTTTGTCATTGTCGGTCGCAAAACGAAACAGAGCTTGCGCCGCGTGCCGCTGCCTGCCGCAATGCTCCCATTCCTGCCCAGGATCATCAAGGGGCCATTGTTCACAAGCAAATATAAGGACCCTGTGGACGCCGCATCGAAGCGGCTCAATCGGTTCCTTGACGACTGCGGCATTGTCGATCCGCGCAAGGTCATCCATTCACTGCGGCATCGTGCGCAAGATCGGTTGCGCGCCGCCGGATGCCCCGAAGATAAGCGTTGGGCAATCCTAGGCCATGAGGAACCAACTGTTGCCGCTGGCTACGGCGAGGGCTTCCCCGTGCCTTTGCTCAAACGGTGGATTGACGAGATCGGATTCTGAAATCCAGACGGCTGAACGCGTCACTGCCTTGGGAAAGGCTGAAATCCGGGACCTTGTTGTCAACCAGGCGCACGCCGGATCACGAGAGCCGGCCGTCCGTATACCCGGATCTGGTGGGGCTTAAGGAAGCCCTCAATTAACCATCCCCAGCGAAGCGATTTGCCTGTCGGAAATCGCATCCTAGATCAGTGCCAGCGTACAAGAGTCGGGCATCGACGGATTGGCCCGCACCAGCCTGCGCTTCTCCTCGCAAGGTGGTCCGTAAACGCGGCAGGTGCCGAAATGGCATCTGCAAACCAAGGAGATATCCATGGCCCCGGCCCTTGCGTTTTGGAAAGGCTACCTCAAGCTTTCGCTCGTGTCGTGTCCGATCGCCCTTTACACCGGGACAACATCGACCGAGCGGGTCTCATTTCGCCAGATCAACAAGAAGACCGGCAACCGGCTGCGGCAGCAGCTCATTGACGAGGTCACGCGTGAGCCGGTCGAGGCCCACAATAAGGGACGCGGCTACGAGTACTCGAAGAACGCCTACATCCCAGTGGACGATGATGAACTCGACGCCATTGCGATCGAGAGCAAACACACCATCGAGATCGACACGTTCGTTCCGCGCGAGCAAATCGACGAGCGATATCTGGACACCCCCTATTACATCGCCCCGAACGATCAGGTCGGGCAGGACGCATTTGCGGTGATTCGCGAGGCGATGCGCGGCAAAGGCATGGTCGCGCTCGCGCGGGTGGTGTTGGCCAAGCGCGAGCGGGTCATCATGCTCGAGCCCTGGGATACCGGGCTGATGGGCATCACACTACGCTACCCATACGAGATTAGAGACGCGAAAGAATATTTCGACGATATCCCCGATGTGAAGGTCGAGCCGGATATGCTCAGGCTGGCCGAACACATTCTCAACAGCAAGGCGGCCGACTTCGACCCGACACAATTCGTGGATCGCTATGAGGAAGCCGTGGTCGTGATGCTCAAAAAGAAGCAGGCCGGCAGGCCGGTATCACGGGAGCACGCGGCGCCGCGGCCGAAGAATGTTGTGAACCTCATGGACGCGCTGCGCCGCAGCATTGCAGATGATAAAGCCGCATCCGCAGCGCCGAGGAAGACGCGCAAGCGCAGTGGGCGACAGGGCGAAATGCTGCTGCCCATTCACGGCAAGAAGGGCAACGAGACGGGGGCGAAGCCAGCGGCACGACAGAGCGCTCGTCGGAAAAGGGCCAACTTTCCCGTTGACGGAGAGGCCCTGTCAGAAGCGTCACATCTCCGCAAATAGCCGGAGAAATCACCATGGCCTACGAGACCAAAAAGCAACAAAGGGATCGATTCATCGCGGAGTTTTTGCGGCGCCTACGTGAAGCACCTCCGGGGACACGGGTCTATATGCGCGTCGGCGATGTGTTCAAGGACGCCGATGTTGTCAGCATTGACGAATTGCGTGCCGCTCGCGCCGCACTACTGCGCGACGATTACGATGATGAGGGGGAAGAGCCGCGCCGGTGACCTAGCCCCTATGGCTGCTTCGTTGATATTGATGCTTTCGATGCAACATTCTAAGTGCCGGCGAGCGCCGGCCTTCACTCTGCGGAAGGAAGTCATGAGCCGCGACCCGCTCGTAATGTTTTGCATGGCTCACGGTCTCGCGCTCGACCGCGAAACCTACATCGCGCTCGCTTATCCGCAGTGCAAGCCTGACCCGTGGACGGCCGAGCACGAGGCCCAACTTGCAGAAATTTTTCGTGAACCGAGAAAGTGGGCATTGACTGGGTCGTCAGGATCCGGGCAGTCCGCCCGGGAGGTTTCTGAATCTCCG
>Ga0210398_10005137_pt1 | contig 12174 bp, 11 predicted proteins | sample IncBWC4OmetaG_FD_161047 | JGI IMG/M metagenome (GOLD analysis project Ga0210398, IMG submission 161047) | Forest soil microbial communities from Barre Woods Harvard Forest LTER site, Petersham, Massachusetts, United States - Inc-BW-C-4-O | ecosystem: Environmental > Terrestrial > Soil >... | reverse complement strand
ACAACTGCACACGAGGAACCTGCGGCATGAAAACGAAGTCTTGAACGCACGTCTTACCAGGTTGCAGTCGAACGATAATCAGGCGATGTTTCGGACAGCCGGTGCGAGTTCTAACTGCCCATCGCAACCGTTCGCTCGGAGTGCGGAAGCATCGTGCGACCACGATGTCGAAATAACCGTGTCCTCGAACCTTTAGAAGCGGGCCGACGTCCGACCATCTGAGATTGGCCGCCACCAGGGCTTGCCTCAGCACTGTGGCAGTGACGATCTTTAACTTCGCAAGCTCTCGACGACCTTCCAGCCCAGCAGTTGTGTACCTCGGGCTTTGGTATCCGATCAGTTCGTATGCCTTCATCAAGCTCCCAAAGCGCGCCACGTAAGTTGAGTTCGATGCGACACCGTTGGCCGCCCGCAAAAGCGCTGGACTTAATTTCCCGTGCGTCCGCAACAAAGAGCGTAACTCGCCTAAGAGTTGCTCGTTCGACCGGCGATTGACCAGGTTCCGAAGCTTCTCCTGGGCCCGAACGTAAGTCTCTCTCGTGACGATGGCTGGGAAACTGTCGGGCCGCAGAACCCATTGTTCCCGAGGGTTGCGTACTCTCTTGGACCGCAGCGTTTCCGAGTTTCGATTGAACACCACGCAGCCGGTGTATTTAGGATGGCTGAGAATGGCCTGTATTGAACTATGTTTCCATGGTCCAAACGTCCCTTGGAGAACGCCTTTGTCGTTCAACAGGCGGGCTATCGTACCTACCGATAAATCCTGTTCGAGGAACATCGCATAAATCTCGCGAACGATACTGACTTCCTCTTGTGGCCCCGGAATGTATACCACCCGTTCTGTCTGTAGGCTCTTGCGCTCCCCATCGCCAAGAGTCGCCTTGGGTCGGCCGTCCGAGTCCAGGAGCAGTCGCCGCAAGCCGTATCCTGGGCGGCCGCCGGGCTTAAAGCCGTTCGCCGCAAGCCGACACTGGCCCGCGTGAACCTTCGCAGACAGCTCTCGCAGGAACTCCGCAGCCATCGCACGTTTCACCAACTTGATGAAGGTTGAAGCCAAGCTCCCGTCGTTGGAAAATGGTTCGGCACAGTAGTGAATTTTTATCCCAGCGCGTTTGCAGAGGAACTCGTAGCAGGCGGCTTCATCAGTATCCTGGAAGCGACCCCAGCGGCTGACATCAAACACAAGTATCGCTTTGTAGTCTGCCCGCCCGCCGACAACATCATCAATGAGGGCTTGCAACCCTGGCCGGCGCTTTATGTCCAGGCCGCTCTTTGCTGGATCGGAATATGTTCTTACGATCTCGAGGTTTTGCAGCCCCGCGTACGCAGCAATTGTGGCCATCTGGTTGAGGATCGAATATTCCTGACGCTCGGTTGACATCCTGACATACTGGGCAGCTCGCATTGTGAATGCTCCAGAGTTCAATTAACTCGTAAGCTTCACATCGGCAGGATTCCGAGGAGCTTTAGTGATGCAGGTGTAACGAACGACCGTTTTGGGAATGTGCCGCCTTCACCCTAAAAGTCATGGGCTTACGTGATGGTGGTCACATCTTTCTGATTTCGGACGGACGAGGATATCCTCAAGTTGTCACGCAAGATCCTCATTTTGCACAGACCCTCATTGCCCCAGCTTGGCTCCCGTCCGCGGGCTAAGCGATCGTTCTGGATGTCACCGTCGGCCTTGAGCACCACCAGGGCCGATGGCCAGGTGTTGACAATAGCTCTTTGATTGGTTGTGGCTTGAATGATGCAGAAAGAACCCGGACTGGGTGTCCGGGCTCTTCTGGGTGGTTCCCCTAGTGCAGGAAATCTATACCAGGACGGGAACGGCTTCTTCTGTAAGTGCCGAGGCGGTTCGTGATCCAGCGAGGTCCAACACAATGCGGCCATCGATCGTGCCGGCATGCATCCGCCTGAAGATATCGTTGATGTCTTCCAGCTTCTCGGGCTTCGTGGTGGCGTGGACCAGACCCTCTTCGGCGAAAGACAGTGCCTCAGCCAGATCCAGACGTGTGCCCACGATGGAGCCGCGAATGGTCAGGGCCTTCAGCACCACTTCAAAGATGGGCAGAGGGAATGATCCGGGAGGCAGGCCGTTAAGAGCGATCGTTCCGCGAGCGCGAGTCATGCCGATGGCTTGTGCAAATGCCCCGGTTGAGACAGCCGTCACGAGCACCGCGCTGGCTCCGCCGATCTCCTTCTGGAAGAAGGCTGTGGGGTCCTGCTCTTTGGCGTTGACGGTGAGCTTTGCGCCGAGTTTACGAGCTAGCGCTAGCTTCTCTTCGGACACATCCACAGCTGCAACATGGAAGCCCATCGCCTTGGCATATTGCACAGCCAGGTGGCCAAGACCGACCGACGCCAGAGATGACAACCCAGTCGCCCGGCTTGGCATTGGCGTCCCGCTTTGATTCCACGTCCCAGGCGATAGGCATCGGTACCGTTGCGTGACCACACGCCCGCGCCGAGACCGTAGGGCGTGTCGTTGGCAATTTCGAGCGCTTCTTCGATCGTCTTGAACTTGGTTACAGACAGGACGGGACCAAAGATCTCTTCCTGGAAGATACGCATCTTGTTGTCACCGACAAAGACGGTTGGCTTCACATAGTAGCCATTCTCCAGATCGCCTTTCAGATGCGCCTGCTCGCCACCAGTTATGCAGATTGCGCCTTCCTCTTTGCCGATGTCGATATAGGAGAGAATCTTCTCCAGCTGGTCGCGCGATGCCTGTGGTCCCATCTGGGTCGCAGGATCGAGTGGATTGCCTACCTTGATCTTGGCCACACGGGCAACGGCGCGCTCGAGGAAGCGATCGAAGATCGATTCATGAATGAGAGCTCGGGACGGGCAGGTGCAAACTTCTCCCTTATTGAAGGCGAATAGCGCAAATCCCTCGAGTGCTTTGTCGAGAAAGTCATCGTCTGCAGACATCACGTCGGCCATGAAGATGTTGGGCGACTTGCCCCCCAGTTCCAGGGTCTGCGGAATGATTGTCTCGGACGCATATTTCATGATCAGGCGGTCGGTGGTCGTCTCTCCAGCGAAGGAGATCTTGCTGATGCGGGGATTACCGGCCAGCGACTTGCCGATCTCGCCACCTGGTGTTCCTGCTCACTATTAGCAATGCACCTGCTGCCGCCCCGCTGGCTAACCGGCAAGCGGCTTATGATCCTCCCCTCATAACCTGTTTGTCAATTATGGGGATCCGCCCAGCTAATGCTGCGGGTATCGTCATCCTTGCCCATCGGCCTTTCTCTTGACGAGATGATCTCGGACATCGTTTTGAGGCAGGGGTCAAGCCGGCTTTCGCGATGTCTTCGGATTGTGATCGCTAAGCATTCGCCCAAGCGGGTTCTTGAAGGGGGACTACCAATAGAGGCCCTGGAGAAAAACCACGGCAAAGACAACGATGCTGCTCAGTAGGCAATTTCCCCGGTCCAGTTTGCCTGCCGAATATCGCGAATAGGCCGCCTTTTTCGCAAATTTAACGGGCAACGTAGCAGAATTTCTCTGCAGCTGAGACTGCATGGCGGAGGACGCAGTCATCTGCGAACCGTTCTCCGGGGGGAATTCCCTGGTAACAGGGAAAAATACAGGGAATTCCGCTTGAAAATGCTGATATAGCACCGCCCGCGGAGGAATGTCAGCCTGAGTCTTGTGTCACTTGCGCCAGTTACGCAATTGAAGGCCGTGGTCCAAAACAGGGAATTATTTTGAGTCGAACAGGGTATCGAGTTCCCTGTTACCGATTTTCTTTGAGCAATCAAGTAGCTGAACCGACCCAGACCTACTGGCTCCCTGTTGTAAAAAATCGACGTGAGGGGTGTGAGAGACATTCCCTCTAGATCTAGTATTCCACTGGTTGCCTGTACCGTGTACGTCGTTAAGGGCGCGAGGGGACCGTTTGGAGTGAACGTTGCGCTGCTTCCGTCGGCGGCGACAGAAATTGTGCCGCTTGTCAAAGTCGATCCGTCTGAAAGCGTGAAGCTAGAGGCCCCAATCGTCAGAGTGTTCATGAGCTTACTAAATTGAATTTGTACTGTAAGCTGCGAGTACGTTTATCCGATGGTGCAGCGAAACTACGTGTACGAGGGCGATCCTCCCCAAGTGCCAGAGAAATGCACCGTGGATTACCCGCTTTCCTGCATTGCAACCGAGGAAGTCCTGATTTACGAGGCCATACAATCTCCACCGCCGCCATTCGTTCTTCCCGAAACGTCTGACCCGGTGTATTTCACGTTCACCCTCGATTCGCTGTTCCGCGAGAAGGTCATCAATATCCTCAACGACCCAACCAAGACGATCTATCTCAAACTCTATGATATCCGGACTCCCACTCAGCCCGGCGTAGCCTGGGACATCTTTCTCGGTCCCGGATCGGGGCCAAGTCTGACAGCCCCTTTCTTTGTTGGCGCTATGGCATTGTTCATCGGCGGTGTACAGGACGAACAAAACGGGCACGTCATGCCTGGGGAGTACACCTGTGCTATCAACAGCGCACTGCAGGCTTGGCTGCAGAACGAGCTAAACGTGAAGATTAATGTGACTTTCCTGCCAGCCGGCGTCGTTGTTGACGGACAGCAGTCGCATCTACCGCCGGTTTCGGAGGTAAGCATCGGCCATGCGCAGCTAATTGTCCAAACGGTTATGTGTTCCTAGTCCGCAGCCGGATGCCCCACCCCGGCCGCTTTTGCTTGGGTGGAAATTTCGGCTTATGAGAGTTGTGTCTCTCGTTTTTGCGTATAGGAAAAACAAAAAACCATTCCACGGTACAGTGGGGCTCTGTCTGCACTGGCGGAGTGGTCTGACTCACAGTCGGAATGCGGTTCAGGCCAACGGACGGGAAACTTGGTGTTTTGAGGAGAACTGAACTACCTCAAATCCACGCAGTTATTGAAATTAAAGAGACACCCCCCAAGTGTCCGCTATACAGGAACCGCCCCAACCCCCCACGCTGACCACCCGCGGCCAATTGTGTCCCGGTCCCCACTTTTTCGGCCTTTCTGCTCGCCACGGCCTTTAATGAATACGCCGACTTGTTGTGTTGGCTTTCACAAAGGCGGGAATCGATGCCGTAGGATCGTCGATGATTGTGAGCCATTGTTCGGTGGTGGCAAGCCGTTCTCCGAACAATGAAACTCCATGGTCTGCCAGCCACTGCGCTAGATCAGTTTTGTTTGCAAAAACGGGTGAGATGGGCGTACCTTCGGTCGTCGTTTCATACATCTGGAAGTGGCTGCAGTTACCCTTCATCAAGTGGGCCATCTGCTGTTCATGCATGGGAAGCAGCTTGCCATCACCACCGCTTGGGTGCTGCCAATCGCCGGTCACTTTTCGGACTTCTCGTGCCATCAGCTTCTCTTTCCTTCAGCTCGGCCATGCTATCAGCGGGAGGCTTGGTGCCTCAACCCGTTTCGGGGGATCGCTATTGGAGCTGGGAAAGTTCCTACATCTAAACAACTAGTAAACGGGGGACGGGAAAACGAGAACGGGGCCGTGAACGGCTCGCGGCCCAGGATCAGGATTGAACCCGACCGACTCGGGCACGCTAGCCAGAAAACCCGAACAGCTCGCGCGCCCTCCTCGCCCTCCAGGCCTCAGCCCGCGCCCGCTAACCCGGTTAGTTTGGTTCGGTGGCGAGGCTGGGTGCGCGGAAGGGAGCAGCGAACTGCTTGGTTAGCGGAACGAATAGCTCTTGTATGAAAGATTCGAGAAAAGATGCAAGAAGAAATGAGAGTCGGGGCTTTTTGGGTGTATAGTGCCGTGCGCGTCGGTGTTACGCAAAACACTTATCCTTGAACGTTACCCAACCCATGGTTTTGTTTGGCATCATCATTTTCCGTGATGGTCGACATACAAATCCAAACAATGTCGAGGTGAGAATATGAAGTCACTAAAACAGCTGATGTTTTCTGCGACGCTTGCGCTGACGATGTCTGCATTGGGCACGGCACAAGTACAACAAACCTGTACAACCACCGGCGCATGGACCACGTGCACCCTTATCAATACTGTGGGAGGCACCCATTACGCGTGGTCAATTGCTAGTCCCTTGCTCCTCACCGACGGCAGAGTGATGGTTCAGTTTGTGGGAGAATTTGAAGGCTTAGCTCATCAGTTTCAGGACTGGTATGCCCTTACTCCTGACGACACGAATAGCTATGTCAATGGAAGCTGGACGGAATTGGCCTCGTTATATTCCTTGGAAAGTGGCCACCCCCCTGTTGATTACGCGCCCGCAGCCTTTGCGTCGGCAGTTCTAGCGGACGGCAAAGTAATTATCGAGGGCGGCGAAGACAATAATGGGCAGAGGGTCGAGACTGCCTCGGGCGCGCTCTATGATCCAGCACAGAACTTGTGGACTTTCGTCTCTCCCCCGAGCGGATGGTCAACGATAGGGGATGCCCCAAGCACGGTACTACCAAATAAGTCCTACTTGCTTGGGAATGCATGCAGTAATCAGACGGCTCTGTTTACTGAGTCGGCTGGCTGGATCAGCAGCGGCCAAGAGGAAGCTTGGGGAGCCGAGGCTGGCTACAATCTTCTGCCTAGCGGCAACGTCCTGACCATCGATACCTGCCAATATGGAAATGGATGCCAGAACAATCAGACTCCCTACAACTCTGAACTCTACACAACGTCTTTGGGGACTTGGAGTAGCGCAGGCAGTACAACCTTGCCGCTTTCCACCTTCGGTGGCAACAGTTGCCTTCTGAATGGTCCTGTGTTTGGCGAGATGGGTCCGGCAATTCTTCGCCCCGACGGGACGGTATTCGCTACCGGCGGCGACGTTCCCAACACTGCTATTTATTACACCACCAGCTTTTCGGGGATGCCTCCCTGTGGAACCGCGCCGTGCTGGAGTGCAGGTCCAACTCTGCCCAGCGTATCGGTTCCCAGCTGCTCGGATCCCGGCCCGTACCCATTGCAGGCAGCTGATCTACCGGCGGCCTTGCTGGTTAACGGTACTGTACTTTTTGCTGCTGCCGCTCTGGTGCCCCAAAATTGTCAGTCACCTGTATACCTATTTGAATGGAACGGAAGCTCGCTTACGCAGTTAGCCAATACACCAGGCATATCTTATCAGCCCGAAATGCTTGTACTCCCTACCGGCCAGATCCTCGTTACATCTGTCTCATGGGGCTCGAGCAATGTCTATTTCATCTATACGCCGGGCGTGAGCGCCTACGGAGGAATCGCACCGGTGATAAGTTCCGTGCCATCGCCCCTTACGCTTGGCAGCACGTCTAACCTGATTCAAGGCTCTAAGTTCAACGGGTACTCCCAGGGCAGTGAGTTTGGCGATGATTTCCAGAACGCCACCAACTATCCTTTGGTACAGATCACGGACTCGAACAATCATGTGTTCTATGCAAAGACCCACGATCATTCCACCATGGCGGTGTCCTCGCCTGCACCCGCGTTTACTCGTTTTGACGTACCGTCTGCGACGAGTGGCATAGCCACGGGGCCTGCCACATTAGTTGTCATTGCAAACGGCATACCCTCCATTCCAGTTCAAGTCACATTGACAGCAGGAACGGAAGACGAGAATAAGCGACATAGCCTTCGCCGCTGATCTTGCCGGCCACAGAACATGCTGATCCTCGGTAGGGTCTTGCAGTGTTATAGGGGCTGGGTGTTTTGAGTGGCGCGAGCGCGTCCCCCCAGCCCCGGCTCCTCGCAAACCTACGGTTTTTACAGTATTGCAACCGATGCAGGCGGAAACGTCGAAGCGCCAAAATCGATAGCTGAAACCTCGACACTCGTCATCTCGGCTAATCCAGACTTTGCCTCCAGTGCGACCCTGACTTCTTTCTCCGTCATTCCTAGCACCAATCCCACTATTACACTCACGGTCAGGCCGATGGGTGTGTTCAACCCGCCGACGTCGTTCTCCTGCTCGGGATTGCCGAATCCCGCTCCAATAGCTACCCCCTCAACCGGTTTTGGGGGCGTGGTCTAAAGCTTCAGTAGCGCAAGCACCGCCCAAAAAGCCTAACATGTTGTAATCATGACCGATGATGTTGGCGTTTGGATTATTAGCGCCTACCATCGGCATGATGGGAGGGCGAACGCCTAACATCGACCGCTTAGCCAATGAAGGGGCGCTCTTCACGGATTACTATGCTCAGCAGAGCTGTACAGCGGGGCGCTCTGCGTTTATCACGGGCCAGCATCCTTTCCGTACAGGCCTTTTGGCGGTCGGGCTGCCAGGTTCGCCTCTCGGATTGCAGAAGGAAGACCCAATAATTGCCGATCTGCTCAAGCCGCTCGGGGACGCCACAGCTCAAGTCGGCAAGAACCACCTTGGCGACCGAAATGAATTTCTGCCAACCGTCCACGGCTTCGATGAATTTTACGGAAACCTTTATCACCTCAATTCCGAAGAAGAGCCGGAAGATCCGGATTATCCGAAGAATCCCACATTTCACGAGAAGTTTGATCCGCGTGGAGTGTTGCGTTGCGTTGCTTTGACTTCCGACAACCCGGCACCTGCCGACCCGCGTTTCGGGGCCTGGGGCAAACAGAAGTGCGAAGACACCGGTCCGCTCACTCGCCAGCGCATGGAGACGATTGAGGAAGACCTGCTCCAGGTCTCGCTCGACTTCATGGATAAGTCCGTGAAAAGCGGAAAGCCATTCTTTCTCTGGCACAACACTACGCGCATGCACGTATGGACCCGGCTCAGCCCGCGATGGGAAAACAAGAGCGGTTACGGTCTATATGCAGACGGAATGATGGAACTGGATTGGGTCGTCGGCCAGCTTCTAAAGAAGCTCGATGACCTGGGCATCGCCAACAACACCATCGTTGTTTTTACCTCGGACAATGGAGCCCAGAAGGTCTCCTGGCCTGACGGCGGTACCGAGCCTTTTCGTGGAGAAAAGGGCACAACCTGGGAAGGTGGATTCCGCGTGCCTTGTTTGGCTCGCTGGCCCGGCGTTATCAAGCCAAATACCATCATCAACGACATCGCCTCGCACGAGGATTGGACCCCTACTTTCCTCGCGGCGGCGGGTGTTCCCGACGTTAAGGAGCAACTCCTCAAAGGGTATAAAGGCGTTGACCAGACATTCAAGGTTCACCTCGACGCCTATGACATGACCGACCTTCTCTCCGGCAAAGGACCCGGCCAGCGCAAGGAGATTCTCTACTGCGACGATTCTGGGGGCCTCAATGCGAAACTGGAATATCTTGAAAGAATGAAACGATTTTCTCGGCTGTCGCTATTCTCTTTTCTGTTTGCAGCCGTGCTGGCATTCGCGCAGCAGAGCGAGCCCTCTACGGACAAGTCTCCAGCGCAGTCCGGTGTCAGCGGGTTGCCCTTGAACTTCGCGCGCCATACCGGCGACCTGGATGAGATGGTGAAGCGCGGGAGCATTCGAGCCCTCGTCTTGTATAGCCGCTCAGGCTTCTTCTACGTTGATGGAAAGCCGGAGGGCATTTCTTATGAGGCGCTGCAATACTTCGAGCAGTTTTTAAATCAGAAGCTGCGCACCCGGCAACACATCCAGGTTACGTTTATTCCCGTGCGCCCCGATCAACTTGGATCGTACTTGAACGAGGGAATCGGCGATTTGATCGCGTACCCGGTGGCCATGACACCCGGGCGCGAACAGCAGGTCGCATTCTCGGTCCCGCTTGAGACTGGTGTGAAGCAGATTCTTGTGACGGGAAAGGACTTCGGTCCGGTTGCGTCGTTGTAGGACCTGAGCGGGAAGAAAGTCTTCGTCAATCCCGTCACTACGTACTACGGGAACTTGGAAAAGGTAAACGACTCGTTACGGAAGCAAGGCAAGCCGCCCATCCTGATCGAGAGCGCCGACAAGAACCTGTTGGACGAAGACCTGATGGAGATGGTGAACGCCGGCATACTTCCCGCGACCGTTACGATCACCCAGCGCGCCAAGCTGTGGGCCGGCGTTTTCCACAACATCACTCCTCAGCCCAATATCGTCATTGCGAACCAGGAGGACCTGGCATGGGCGGTCCGCAAGAACAATCCGAAGTTCAAAGAGTTGCTGGATGAATTCGTCAGGACCCACGCCGCCGGAACGTCATTCGGTAACACCCTGATGCGGCGATATCTGGAAAGCAATCAGTGGATCACGAATCCAACCAATGACGAACAAATCAAGAAATTCAACGAGCTGGCGAATTTCTTCAAGACATATTCATCGCAATATGGTTTCGACTACCTGATGGTCATCGCCCAGGGCTACCAGGAGTCCCAGCTTAACCAGGCGGCGAGAAGTCCTGGGGGCGCAGTTGGAGTCATGCAGGTCAAACCGTCGACCGCGGCGGCGCCGCCCATCAGTATCCCCGACATTGGGACCGCCGAAAACAATATTCACGCCGGAGTAAAGCTGCTGAATTCGATTGCAACGGAGTATTTCAGCGACCCGAAGATTGATCCGATGAACCGATTGCTACTTACTTTCGCGGCGTACAACGCGGGCCCGAATCGGATCGCGGATCTTCGTAAGGAAGCACCGGCCCAGGGGCTCGATCCCAACAAGTGGTTCGGCAACGTCGAGTTGCTGGTGTCACAAAAGGTGGGACAGACGACTGTCCAGTATGTCAGCAATATTTACAAGTACTACGTCGCCTACAAGCTGGTGGTCGAGCAAGGACAATCGCTGCAATAGGGCGCAATATTTATCAAAACTCTGAGCGGCGCTCGAAGGTTCCGATGGCTCGGCTTTTCGGAAAACGGTTCGTCCCTCTACGCCCCAGATAAGTGTCGTGAAATCCCCAAGTCGTGCGTAATGCGGTTGAGCGTTCACCGTTCAGGATTGCGTACGAGCTGACCTGTTCTCAACCTCTATTAAGTCGCGAAGCGTAACAATGAACAAAGCGGTTGCAGTCGTGATATTGATATTGTTCACTAACGCTGCGTTTGGACAGTCGCAAACGTTGCTGCGGTTTGAAGACTCCAATTTTGGCTTCGAGTTGTCTTATCCGCCTACGTACGAAGTCACAGATTTGCCCTGCGCTGTCGCGCAGTGGGCTGCCAGCCACGGGTATCAGTCGCTGCTTTACGTTCGCCAAGGCCACTCGCAGAACGCAGGAAGTATCCACCTCACCCTGGACAGGCGACAATTCAGCGTGGATAACCTGATGCAACTGCATAGCCGTGCAGATGAACAACCCACGATCGTTAAAGTCGGGGGAAACGTTTTTTACTACTATGGGCGCGGTGGCGGTGGCGTTTCGTATCCTGACGAATACTTTTATAATTTGGACGGCAACATTCTTGGAATAAGCTTTGACGGGTCATACCCTTTACATGACAACTCGCCAACAGCCCAAACGAAAGCCATGGAACGGAGGGTTCTTGAAAGCTTCCGTCGTATTGAGGGTACCAAAAGAAACTAGCTCTTGCTAAATCTCCATTACACTCATTGGCCCCCGCCCAGCTTCGGGGACAATGAGTGCCGCGGACGGTGCTTTGATCGTTGCTCTGGCTGTACGGCTCTATTTGAACGCAACAGTCCCATCGGACCAATACGGCACAGCGATTGGGACGGTCCGCAGCGGCGGCAGCTCTTTGTTCAGTGGACTATCCGGTTTGTCAGGGTCCGGGAACCACATAGACGTGGACGAGATGGGCGAGCTCGGATCATTGTCGCCCAATTCACCAGAAGCTTTCATCGGCAAGAAAAACATCACGTGGCATAAATTGTGTGAATGGCCCAAATGAGTAAGGTATGCATCCTTGGACATCATATAGCTCATTGCCCCCGGCTCCAGCGGTGGGATCTCCTTCTTCGCATACGCTTCTTGAATGCCCGCGATGCGCTCTTTAACCGAGACTACTCCAGCCAGCGTCATTTCCGTCATCTTGTAATAAATCGGCAGGATTGACCGCACAGCCGCTGGATTGAGGCAAATCGCGCCTCTCTGCTTCGGACTCCAAACGTCATAAAAATCAATGCTGGCCGTCCATGACGGCCCCGCCATGCACACAAAACCGTTGGTACCTTTGACCGCAGTTTCCCAGCCTTTGGGCGTGAGCACCAAAACAGACGCATCCTTTGAAATGCTCTCCGGAGCGGCGCTTCGTGCCAGCACGATTGCCGCATTTCGGTCCATTAAATACTCCGAGAGCGGCAGCATCTTCGGATAGGGCCTCTCTTCTTCCTGCGCCCGCGTGCTCACAGTCAT
>Ga0210398_10005134_pt1 | contig 12177 bp, 9 predicted proteins | sample IncBWC4OmetaG_FD_161047 | JGI IMG/M metagenome (GOLD analysis project Ga0210398, IMG submission 161047) | Forest soil microbial communities from Barre Woods Harvard Forest LTER site, Petersham, Massachusetts, United States - Inc-BW-C-4-O | ecosystem: Environmental > Terrestrial > Soil >... | reverse complement strand
CGCGCCTGCTCCACGACCGCTCGAATGTCCTTGATGCCCGCCTGCACCGCCGACAGACCCACGAATTCGGCATTCGCACCGTTGGCCACCAATCGGGCCAGCGTGGTTTTTCCGGTCCCCGGCGGTCCCCAGAGAATCATGGAATGCGGATGGCCGGACTCCAATGCCCGGCGCAGCGGCGCACCCTGCCCCAGCAGGTGCGACTGTCCCACGTACTCATCGAGGACGCGCGGACGCAATCGATCGGCCAGCGGCCGATACGTGCCGTCGCTCACCGTCACTTGTCGGCGCGCCCGATCACATCGACTCCCTTGGGCGGGACGAAGGAAAACAAATCCGGCGTAAACTTGGCGTTGCGCTTCGGATTGGTGAAGGTCAACTGCGTGACCTGATTCAGCTTGTCCGCGAGGAACATCGAGGCCAGTTCGCCCTTGCGAAACCCGATGCGCACCAGCTGAAAATCCGTATCCGAGTGCTTGGGTATGAGCTGGTACCACTCCAAGCCGTCGCTGGGCGGCAATGCCGTCACGTCGAACTGGCTGCCCAAGGATCCGCTGCCCGACAGCAGCACCGCCGGCGTGTTGCCGAGGCTGGCATCCATGTCGCGCACGTTGGCCTGTTGAAGGTCCTTGTCATAGAACCAGATTTTCTTGCCGTCGGCCAAGATCAACTGCTCGGAAGGCTCAGAGTAGTCCCAACGAAATTTTCCCGGCTTCTGCAAATAAATTTTTCCGGCGGCGCTGCGCGTCACCTGGCCATGTCCGTCATCGATGGTCTGCGTGAAGTCGGCAGACCAGGTCGCCAGACCGCTCAAGTATTTCTCGACTTCGGTCTGCGCGGAGGCCCGGGCGCCGCCGGCGCCGAACACTACGAGCAGGCAACCGAGCAGCGTGGCTGTCTTATTGAACATCGATGTCATTCCTCGGGAGGCGCGGCGCCGTATATTTCTCTATTGCCATTGGACTGCAGGGGACCGACGAGTCCGGCCGCCTCCATCGCTTCGACCAGCCTTGCCGCCCGGTTGTAGCCGATCTTGAGGCGCCGCTGCACGCCGGAAATCGACGCCTTGCGTGTCTCGGTGACGATGCGTACGGCTTCGTCGTAGAGCGGATCCGCTTCCGCATCCCCGGCACCGCCTTCGGCGCCCTCCTCCTCGTCCGATGGAAATCCGGGAATGGGATTGCGCGGACCTTCCAGGATCTCCTCGATATACACAGGCGGCGAAGCGGACTTCAATCCCGCCACCACCCGGTGCACTTCCTGGTCCGAGACGAATGCGCCGTGCACGCGCGTCGGAATCGACGTGCCGGGGGGCAGGTACAGCATGTCGCCGTGGCCGAGCAGCGACTCGGCGCCGCTCTGGTCGAGGATCGTGCGCGAGTCCACTTTGGCGGACACCTGGAAGGCGATGCGCGTCGGAATATTGGCCTTGATCAATCCGGTGATGACGTCGACCGAAGGCCGCTGCGTGGCCAGGATCAGATGAATGCCGGAAGCGCGCGCCTTTTGCGCCAGCCGCGCGATCAGCTCCTCGACTTTCTTGCCGACAATCATCATGAGATCGGCGAGTTCATCGATGATGACGACGATGAAGGGCAAGGAGGTGAGTTCAGGCACGTCCTCTTCGACCACACCCGGCACACCTTGCGCGATTTTTTGCATGCGGATGGGGTCTTTGATCGGTTTGCCGCTGTCGGCGGCTTCCTTGACCTTGCGATTGAAGCCGCCGATGTTACGCACACCGAGCGCCGACATCAGCTGGTAGCGCCGCTCCATCTCCGCCACGCACCAGCGCAGGGCATTGGCGGCCTGCTTCATGTCGGTGACCACCGGCGACAAGAGATGGGGGATGCCTTCGTAGACCGACAGTTCCAGCATCTTCGGATCGATCATGATCATCCGGACATGTTCCGGCGTCGCCTTGTATACCAGGCTCAAGACCATGGCGTTGATGCCGACCGACTTGCCCGAGCCGGTGGTTCCCGCAATGAGCAGGTGCGGCATGCGGGCGAGATCCGCCACAATGGGCACCCCGCCGATGTCCTTGCCGAGCGCGAGTGCCAGGGGCGAGCCCACTTCATCGTAGGGCTTGGATTTGATGATCTCGCCCAAGGTGACGATCTCGCGCTTCTCGTTCGGAATCTCCAGTCCCACCACCGACTTGCCGGGAATGATCTCCACCACGCGCACACTGATGGCAGACAGTGCCCGGGCCAGATCCTTGGCCAGATTGCTGATCTGGCTGACCTTCACGCCGGGCGCAGGCCGCAGCTCAAATCGCGTGATCACCGGCCCCGGCTGGACGGCCACGACCTCCACTTCAATTCCGAAGTCCCGCAGCTTGATTTCCACCAGCCGCGACATCGCCTCGAGCGCCTCGTCCGAGTAGGACTGCTCGCGTGTGCCGGGCTCATCGAGGAGCGACAGCGCCGGCAATTCGCTGGATTTTGGCGCATCGAACAGGGGCACCTGGCGCTCGCGTTCGACCCGATCACTCTTTTGCGGCAGCGGAGCCGGCGCCTCGATGCGCGGCGGCGGCCGGCCGGCGACTTTCTTTTGCTCCACGCGCACCACTTCCTGGCGGGCCTGTTTGCGAAGCTGCCCGCCCGCCAGCTCGCGCCGCTGCTCTGCGCGGCGGCGGATCCACTCGATGGCCTTGAGCACCCAGGCGCCGAGCTGGTCCATCACCTCGAACCACGACACACCCAGGAACAGCGCCACACCGGCCAGCCACAGCCCCAGCAGCAGCAGGGTCGCACCGAGAAAACTCAAACCCCGGGCGAGCGCCGTTCCTGCCAGATTCCCGAGGACGCCGCCGGCGCTGCTCGGCAATCCGACATCGCTCCAATGCAGCGTCGCCAGGCCACAACTGGTCACGAGGGTGAGCACGAACCCCACGGCGCGCAGCAACGTATTGATCCGTGAGCGGGCATCCGGCAGCGCCGCTTCCTTGTGGACCAGCCACCCGGCATAGGCCAGCATCACCGGGAACAAATAGGCCGGACGGCCGAAAAGAAACAGAAAGAAGCCGGCGAGCCAAGCACCCACTGGGCCAATCAAGTTGCCGACGGGCCCGGGCTCGCCGGTATCCAAAAAACTCGGATCGCGGGTGTGATAAGACACCAGCGCCAACAACAGCAGCAACGCGAGTGCAGCCAAGACCCACAGCGTGCCTTCGCGCAGGGAACGCGCGACCGCGGCAGAAAGTTTCGCTTTCTGCTTGCCCTTCTTGGGCGAGGAGTCTTCGAGTAGATCTAGACCTTTAATGACAATAACTTCTTAACTAGTTGAATAATATGTAATAGTAACCCGTCAAACGTGAGGCAACAACATCGAAGGGTGCGGCTGCCAGGTGGACTTGTTGTAACTGGCTGGAGCCCACAGATTTACTTACCATGGGCAGCTAACCTTGGCGCTCGTCGGCGACGTTTCGCCGGCGACTATTCAAGACGAGAGGCAAATTATACATGAGCGTTGTCAGGCACAGTCGTCTCCTCATCCTGGGGTCCGGACCTGCAGGCTACACCGCGGCGGTGTATGCGGCGCGGGCGAATCGCAACCCGGTGCTCATCACAGGACTGGAACAGGGCGGGCAGTTGATGACCACCACCGACGTCGATAACTGGCCCGGCGACGTCGAGCATCTGCAGGGACCCGCGCTGATGGAACGCATGCGCCTGCACGCGGAGCGCTTCAACACCCAGATTGTGTTCGATCACATCAACCGCGTCGACCTGCGTCAACGCCCGTTTCGTCTGTTCGGCGACAATGGCGAATACACCTGCGATGCCCTGATCATTGCCACCGGCGCCTCCGCCCAATATTTAGGATTGCCCTCCGAAGAGACCTACCGCGGCAAGGGCGTTTCCGCCTGCGCCACCTGCGATGGCTTCTTCTATCGCGGTAAAGCCGTTGCCGTCGTCGGGGGCGGCAACACCGCCGTCGAGGAGGCGCTGTACCTGACCAACATTGCATCGCACGTCACCCTGGTGCACCGGCGCGACAAGCTGCGCGCCGAGAGGATATTGCAGGACCGATTGTTCGCCCTGGTGTCGGCCGGCAAGGCCAGCATCACGTGGAATCACACCGTCGATGAAATCCTGGGCGACGACTCGGGTGTCACGGGCGTGCGCCTGCGGGCGGCCGCCGGGAACGCCACACGCTCCCTGAACGTCGATGGCGTATTCATTGCCGTCGGCCACGTGCCGAATACCCAGCTGTTTGATCAGCAATTGGAGATGCGCGGCGGCTACATCGTGGTCAAGGGCGGCCTCGACGGCGGCGCGACCAGCACCAGCGTTGCGGGCGTTTTCGCGGCCGGCGATGTGGCCGATCATGTCTATCGCCAGGCGGTGACCTCGGCCGGCACCGGGTGCATGGCGGCACTCGACGCCGATAAATACCTGGAACGAATTGAGGCCGAGACCCACGTTAAATTGCGCGCTGCCCACGCGTGACCCTTCGACCGGCGCGATTTCTCGATAGCATCGCGCAAATCGACGCGCCAAGCTGGAATGCGCTGGCAGGGACCGTGCAGCCTTTCCTGCGCCACGAATTTCTCCTGGCCCTGGAGCAATCCGGATGCGCCGCGCGGCGCACAGGCTGGGCGCCGCAACACCTCATCATGGATGATGCGAAAGGTGTCCCCGCCGCCGCCCTGCCGCTGTTCCTCAAAGCGCACTCACGCGGCGAGTTTGTGTTCGATTTTTCCTGGGCCGGCGCCTATGCGCAGCAAGGGCTCAAGTACTATCCAAAATTGCTGACGGCCGTACCCTTCACACCGGTCACCGGCCCCCGCCTGCTGATAGACCCAAACCTCGATGCCAAAGCCATCACCACCCAGGTGATCCGCGCGGTGCTGGACTATGCGCGGCACCAACATCTTTCCTCCTGGCACGTGCTGTTCCCGACCGAAGACATCGCAGCCCGGTTCGATCAGGCCGGGCTGATACTGCGCCGCGACTGTCAGTTCCATTGGTATAACCAGGGCTACGACTGCTTCGAGGCCTTTCTGGCCACCTTCACTGCGGAGAAGCGCAAGAAGGCGAAGCGTGAGCGGCGGCGCGTGGCCGAGGCGGGCATCGAATTTGACACCCTGCACGGCGGCGACATGACGGCCTCGCTGTGGAACATCGTGTATGAGTTTTATGCCGATACTTTTTATCGTCACGGCCATGAGCCATACCTGAACCTGGACTTCTTCAAGCGTATCAGCGCTTCCATGCCGGATGAGTTGATGCTGAAAGTGGCGCGCATGGGCCGCGAACCGATCGCCGTGGCGATATTCTTCGTGGGTAGTGAGGCGCTCTACGGACGCTATTGGGGCGCGGGCGGCAACTTTCACAGCTTGCACTTCGAGGCCTGCTACTACCAGGGCATCGAGTATTGCATCGAGAAGCAGCTGCAGCGTTTCGAGCCGGGCACTCAAGGCGAACACAAGGTGCCGCGCGGATTCGTTCCTACCCTGACGCACTCCGCCCACTACATCGCCGATCCACGATTTGCCGCGGCCATCCGGGACTACGCGCAGCGGGAAGCGCGCGGCGTGGACACCTATGCCGCCGCGGTCCAGAGCCATGTACCCTATCACCGTACGCCCGATGAGGAGTTGCGGTTCTGAGCAGGCTGGTCTGGCTGGGCGAACAAACGGATCCTAACTGGTTTCCGCCGTTGGATCAGGCTTTGCGCGAGCCGCAGGGACTGCTCGCCGCGGGCGGCGATTTGAGCCCGGCCAGGCTGCTCGCAGCCTATGAGCGCGGTGTCTTTCCCTGGTATTCAGCGCAACAGCCCATCCTGTGGTGGTCCCCGGATCCGCGCATGGTGCTGTTTCCCGGTGAATTCAAATGTTCCAGAAGCCTGCGCAAGACCTTGCGCCATGGCCCCTTCGCCACCCGGGTCGATCAGGCGTTCGCGGCAACGATCCGCAGCTGCGCCGCCCCGCGCCGCTCAGGGCCCGAGACCTGGCTCAATGCGGAAATGATTGAATCCTATGACCGGCTGCATGAACTCGGTTTCGGACATTCGGTGGAGACCTACCGGGACGATCGCCAGGTCGGCGGTTTGTACGGCATTCAGCTGGGGCAGGTTTTCTTCGGCGAGTCGATGTTCAGCCTCGAGCGTGATGCCTCGAAGGTGGCACTGGCGCGCTTGGTGGATGAGTGTCGCGCGCGCGATATCAAGCTCATCGATTGCCAGGTGGCCAGCACCCACTTGGCCGGCCTGGGCGCCCGCGAGGTCTCACGTGCTCAGTTTGTGACGCTGCTGCGCCAGTACGCGAGCCGCGTGCCCGGGGGAAAATGGCTCACCCGGGACCCTGTCTGAGTATTGCGCGCAACACGTAAGACAGTCGCGCAGGGTAAATTGCATTAACAGAGTGCTTTATGCACAATGCGCGCGGTTTCACGCATACCACAAGGACGCATGTCAAAAGAAGAGGCTATTCAATTCGAGGGCGAAGTCGTCGAGACTTTGCCCAATACGACATTTCGCGTCAAACTCAAGACCGGCCATGTAGTTACGGCGCATATCTCAGGCAAAATGCGAAAAAACTACATCCGAATCTTAACCGGCGACCAAGTCACCGTTGAGATGACCCCCTACGATCTGACCAAGGGCCGCATCGTCTACCGCGGCCGCTAGTTAGGCGCTTCGCGCCACCTTTAAACGGGGTCGAAGCGACCCCGCCCTTGATAGGTTTCGGAGGGTGGCGCAGCGCCTAACTAAGCGCTGTCCTTGTGCGAGAGCAGCGCCGGTTTCGGGTCTGCGGCACGTGTCTCGAGCTTCAGCTTGTCCCCGTCCTCGCTCAAGGTCACTTCGACATGACCGCCGTTCACGAGTTTGCCGAACAGCAGCTCTTCGGCCAACGGCCGCTTGATGAACTCCTGAATGATGCGCGCCATGGGGCGCGCGCCCATCTTCGGATCGTACCCGCGCTTCGCGATCCAGCGCCGCGCCGGTTCGTCGACGGAAATCGAGACGCCCTTCTGCTCCAGCTGCGCCTCGGCCTCGACCAGGATCTTGTCCACCACCCGCTCGATGGTGTCCTGATCCAGGCTGCCGAACTGAATAACGGCGTCCAATCGGTTGCGAAACTCCGGCGAGAACAAGCGGCGAATCGCCTCCATGCCATCGGCGCCGGAATCCGACTGGGTAAAACCAATGCTCGGCCGGCTCATCTCGAAGGCCCCCGCGTTCGTGGTCATCACGATGATGACGTGGCGGAAATCGGCCTTGCGGCCGTTATTGTCGGTCAGCGTGCCATGATCCATCACTTGCAGCAGCAGATTGAACACGTCCGGATGCGCCTTTTCGATTTCATCGAGCAGCAGCACGCAGTGCGGATGTTTGGCGATGGCTTCGGTCAACAACCCGCCCTGATCGAACCCGACGTAGCCCGGCGGCGCGCCGATCAAACGCGACACGGTGTGGCGCTCCATGTATTCCGACATGTCGAAACGCACGAATTCCACGCCCATCGCAAGCGCGAGCTGGCGGGTGACTTCGGTCTTGCCGACACCGGTGGGACCGGAGAACAGGAAGGAGCCGACCGGCCGGCGCTGATCGCCCAAGCCGGAGCGCGACATCTTGATGGCCGCGGACAGCGCTTCGATCGCCTTGTCCTGGCCGAATATCGTCAGCTTCAAATTGCGTTCCAGATTCTTCAGCACGTCCCGATCGGACATGGAAACGTTTTTCGGCGGAATGCGCGCAATGCGCGCGACGACATTTTCGATTTGCGTCACGGTGACGGACTGCGCGCGCTTATCAACCGGCTGCAGGCGCAGGTTGGCGCCGGCCTCGTCCACGACATCGATGGCCTTATCGGGCATATGCCGATCGTTGATATGCCTGGCCGCCAGCTCCGCGGCCGCGCGCAGCGCATCATCCTCGTACTTGATGCCGTGATGCTCTTCGTAGCGGGATTTGAGTCCGCGCAGAATATCCACCGTGTCCTGCACGGAAGGCTCGCTGATGTCGATCTTCTGGAAACGCCGCGCCAGGGCATGATCCTTCTCGAAGATCCCGCGGTATTCGTTGTACGTGGTCGATCCGATGCAGCGCAAATCGCCATTGGCCAGGGCGGGTTTGATCAAATTGGAGGCGTCCATCACGCCGCCGGAAGCCGCCCCGGCGCCGATGACCGTGTGAATTTCATCGATGAATAGAATCGCCCCGGGCTGCTTCTTGACCTCCGCCAGCACCGCTTTCAGGCGCTTCTCGAAGTCGCCCCGGTACTTGGTGCCGGCCACCAGCGAGCCCATGTCGAGCGAATAGATGGTGGCATCGAGCAGCACGTCCGGCACTTGATTCTCGACGATCATGCGGGCCAGTCCTTCGGCGATTGCCGTCTTGCCGACGCCCGCCTCGCCCACGTACAGCGGATTGTTCTTGCGCCGGCGGCACAGAATCTCGATGGTGCGCTCGACCTCGAGCTTGCGGCCGATCAAAGGATCGATCTTGCCCTTGCGCGCCGAGTCGTTCAGATTCGTCGCGTACTTCTCCAAGGCATTGCCGCTGCCGTCCCCCTCGCGCTCCGAGTCGGGGGAAGCCGCACCGTCGTCGCGCTCGCTGCGCTCCTCGCCGCCGGCCTTGGACAGGCCGTGCGCGATGAAATTGACCACATCGAGGCGCGAGACGTCCTGCATGCTCAGCAGGTACGCGGCGTGCGACTGCTTCTCACTGAAGATCGCCACCAGCACATTGGCCACGGTGACCTCTTTTTTTCCGCTCGACTGGACGTGAAACACGGCTCTTTGCAGGACCCGCTGGAAGCCCAAGGTAGGCTGCACGTCCCGGTCCTCGCCGGTGGGCAACCGCGGCGTGGTTTGATCGATGAATTGTTTCAGTTCGGTCTTGAGCTTGGCGGTGTCCGCTCCGCAAGACTTGAGGATTTCTCTGACCTTGGGCGTATCCACGATCGCGAGCAGCAGGTGCTCCACCGTCATGAATTCATGCCGCGCTTCGCGCGCACCGGCAAACGCATCGTTCAAGCAAAATTCGAGTTCTTGACTTAGCACTTTACGCCTCTTCTAGCGTTGCCATCAGCGGATGCTGATGTTGTCGCGCGTACGCGATCACCTGAGCCACCTTAGTCTCTGCAATTTCATAAGTGAAGACGCCACATACTCCTTTGCCTTTGGTATGGACCTCCAGCATAACCCGAGTTGCTTTGGTACGGTCCATCGCGAAGAACCGCTGCAGGATGTCGACCACGAACTCCATGGGAGTGTAGTCGTCATTGATTAGAACTACTTGATACAGAGGCGGTCTTTTGAGCTTGGGCGCCGCTTCCTCGACGATCAAGCTCGTTCCGTCCCGCCCGCGTTCAAGGTCACTCATGAGTTATCAGTTTATAGGGCGCGTTTGAGCCGTTTACAAGCCATGGGCACCAAACCTGGGTCTCAGATCCGTTTTGCCGCACCGAGCCCCATCGCTGCACCGCCATCGCCTCAGGAGTGTCGCCATTCACTGTCACTTTACTTTAACAAGCAAAAACAAATGCTTGAGCGCCCAAGCGTCAAGCCCGTATGATTGCCGCCACGGTTACCACCGCGGGTGACGGCATGGTCCCTAGCACGCGATTAACGTCACGACGTTGAACATCTTAATGCTCGAAACACGCAACGTGGAATGGCTGTCCCGACTGCAAGCCAACGGCCCGAAGCTGGTCTCGGCGGTGTTTGCTGCGCTGATTCTGCTGCAGCTGGTGCAGCTCGGGTACTCGCTGCTGGCCAAGCCCCTGAAGTCGCCGCAGCCGGTGGTGACGGCGCCCCCGCCTCGCCCCCAGCGCACCGGTGTGGACATTCAAACCGTCGTTTCGGCCCATTTGTTCGGTGTCGCGGTGGCCGACCCCGCCGCTCAGGACCCCGAGAACGCCCCGCAATCGTCCGCCAATCTGCTGCTCGCCGGCACGATCGCAACCCAAAACCCCAAACGCGGGGTGGCCATCATCAGCGAGGCCGGCAGCCCCGCGAAGGTCTACTCGGTCGGGGAACGCATCGGCGGTGCATCCTTGCATTCGGTTTACCTCGATCACGTCATTCTGGATCGGGCCGGAGCTCTGGAAACCCTGCCGTTGCCGCGCCAAATCCCGCCCTCCCGCGCCGCGGCCGCCGCGCGCCGCCCCGGGGCCGATCCACGCACGGTGGCCGCGGTGGAGAACATACGGCACCTGGTTCAGCAAGACCCCAGCATTCTGGATCAAGTGATGCGCACCGTGCCCTCCTATGACAACGCAGCGGGGAAACTGAGAGGCTTTCGTGCTTATCCGGGACGAAATCGCGCGATATTCAGCAAGTTGGGTCTGAAAGCGGGGGATTTGGTGACCGCCGTCAACGGCACACCGCTCGATGACCCGCAGCGAAGTCAGGATGTCTTCAATACCATTCAGACTTCCGATCACGTCACAGTGACCATTGAACGCAGCGGCCAAAAACAGGACATCACATTGAACATCGCACAAGTGGCGGCACAGGCCACCAAGGATCTGGAGAGCGAGGGCCCCACGCCCCCGCCCAACGGTGCCACGCCGCCGAATCCGTCGCCAAATAGCACCAATGAAAATTCAAACGAATAGCTTGGGCCGCGGTCGAAGCCGTTCAGCATGCGAGATCCCATGACATTGAAGCCGACTGAATACTCATCCAAACGCAGATATGCCGCGGTACTGGTGTTGTCGAGCGTGCTGGTGTCGGTCGTGGTTCCGGCCGCACCGCCGCCCAGGGCGCAGCCTCAGGAAGGCGCAACCATCACCCCGAACTACAAGGATGCGGACCTCGGCCAGATCATCCAGGCCGTGGGCGAGGTGACGGGCAAGAACTTCATCATCGATCCGCGCGTGAATGCCAAAGTGACGATGGTGTCCTCGACACCGATGTCGCCGGCGGCGTTTTACGAAGCGTTTCTGGCGGTGCTGCAGGTCTACGGCTACGTGGCCGTGCCGGCCGGCAAGGTCATCAAGATCGTGCCCAACACCGACCTGCGCCAGCTGCCGGCCAACGACCTGCCGAACAATGTGAGTTCGACCTCGGATGAGATCGTGACCCAGATCGTGACCCTGAAGAACGTCAGCGCCGCGCAGTTGGTGCCGATGCTGCGGCCGTTGGTCCCCACCTATGGACATCTGGCCGCCTACCCGGGCGGCAACATGCTGATCATTTCCGATCGGGCCAGCAACGTGAATCGTGTCGTGCGCATCATCCAGCGCATGGATGAGAGCGGCGATGAGCCCATCGAGGTCCTCCCGCTGCACAATGCCGGCGCCGCCGATGTGGTGCGAATCGTCAATTCTCTCAGCGCGGGTGCCGGGGCCGAAGCCGGCGGCGCCATCGTCAAGGTGGTCGCCGACGAGCGTACCAACAGCATCCTGTTGACCGGTGAGCGATCGGCGCGCCTGAGGCTCAAGGCGCTGATTTTCAACATGGATACGCCCGTGGCCTCCGGCGGCGACATCCAAGTCCGCTATTTGCGCTATGCCGATGCGGAAAAGATTTCCGACAAGCTCAAAGGCCAGGCCACAGCCTCCGCCAAGGCGCAAGGCGGTCCGCCCGCTGCCGGCCCGGCCCCTGGCGGCGGCGGCAGCTCCAATGTGGACGCCAGCGTCACCATATGGGCTGATGTGGCGACCAATGCGCTCATCATTACGGCACCGCCCAAAATCATGAAGTCGCTGATGGGGGTCATCGACAAGCTCGACATCCGCCGCGCGCAGGTCCAGGTGGAAGCCATCATCGTAGAAGTCGACGTCAACAAGAGTTCGAATCTCGGCGTGCAGTGGCTGCTGTTTGGACAAGGTAGCAGCACCGTGCCGGCCGGCATCATCAACTTGCCCGGCACCGGCACGAGCATCGTCGATCTGGCATCGGCCGTGCTGGGTGTTACCCAGGGCACCACCACCGCGGGCGTGAACAGCACCGTGCCCGGCGTGACGAGCACGACCGGCGCATCCACCATCAGCAGCTCCACCGTGGGTACCGGCGCGACGGTCGCGGTCGGCCGGGTCGCCAGCACCGGCGTGAGTTTTGCCGCGCTCATTCAGGCGCTGCGCAGCGACGGCAGCAGCAACATCATCTCCACGCCCTCGTTGATCACGATGAACAACGAAGAAGCCGAGGTGAAAGTCACGCAGGAGATCCCGCTGATCACCGGGTCGTTCTCGAACACGACCCAGTCGGTGGG
>Ga0210398_10005133_pt1 | contig 12181 bp, 14 predicted proteins | sample IncBWC4OmetaG_FD_161047 | JGI IMG/M metagenome (GOLD analysis project Ga0210398, IMG submission 161047) | Forest soil microbial communities from Barre Woods Harvard Forest LTER site, Petersham, Massachusetts, United States - Inc-BW-C-4-O | ecosystem: Environmental > Terrestrial > Soil >... | reverse complement strand
TCCGTGGAGCCGCGGGGTTTCGGTCGACTACCAGGTCGTGGTCGAGGTTGAGCGTTTCGATACCAATTCCGAAAAGCAGGCGAAACTCATAGCGCGATGGTCAATCAGGGATGGAATTACCGGGAAGGAACTATTCGCGACCGAGACAACTTCGACAACGCCTGTTGGTGCTGGAGAAGAGGGTCCGTCAGTAGCGCTCAGCTCCGACGTCGCCGTATTAAGCCGCGAAGTCGCTTCGCAGCTGACCCTGCTTAAGCAGCAGCCGCGGCTCGGACGGCAGAATTGAAACCACCACGGACCACAAACCTTAGAGAATTCTCTAGTCAAAAGACCTAGTCCAATAAAACACTAACTCTCAGAGGGCTTCGTTATTACTTAGATTCGGAACTGCAGATTTGCTCTCAAGCTCGAAGTTGTCGACGAGAATAAACCGGAGTTCTGGCTTAACCGGTCTAAATCGAAAATCGCTACTGCAACCAACCAACTCATACGAATATTCGTGCTCTACGATGGAGGAGATGTGATGTTATCAAAAATCGGCTTTCTAGGTATGCAGGTCGCCCTCGCGGGTTCTCTCTTGTCTTTCGTCGCAACGGCTGGCGCACAGACAGATATGTTTATCTACCCAGCGAAGAACCAAAGCCAGGAGCAACAAGACAAGGATAGATACGAATGCCATTCCTGGGCCGTAAAACAGACGGGGTTCGACCCTAGCATGCCGCAGGCTGCGAACTCTCAGCCTTCTCAGCAGAATCGGCCCTCACAACCTTATATCTTGCAAGGCGCCGGTCGAGGTGCTGCGCTGGGAGCGGTTGGCGGTGCGATAACGGGCGACGCTGGCAAGGGTGCGGCCGCCGGGGCCGCTATGGGTGGCATCGTCGGTGGGTTTCGCCGTCGTGATCAAAGAATGCGACAAGCTGACATGCAAGCTGATACCGCGGCCGCCTCTAGCCCCGGGAGATCGGCCTACATGCGCGCGATGTCCGCATGCCTACAAGGGCGCGGCTATACGGTCAATTGAGATGGCGAAGGCAGCTTGCCGCGGTGATTTTCTATTCGCCCGGTTGGCCGGAGCGAACGGATGTCAGAATCGCGATGGAAAAAACGAGCGCGATAAAGTTGGTCAATAGCAGATAATCGATTAATGTGCCGCCACTCGAACTTCAAGCGCTCACTTCTGCTTTAATTCAATTCGCGAAAGCGGTTCAGGTTAAGGATGGATTCGAGCAACTGGCAGACTAGCTCCGGCAGGTTCTCTAAGGTTGATGATGGGGCCGGGAACCCGAGCCTCATCAGCGTCTGAAACTGAACAATGCCGCGTCCGGATCGCGACGACCGCCAATTTCGGCGGACAGAAGCTGCGCGGCCAACATCGAATAGGTGATTCCGTTGCCGCCGTAACCCAGCACCGCATAACAACGCTGTCGACCGGGAATGGCGCCGATACTCGGCAAACCGGTGTCGCTCTGACCGAACGAAGCAGTCCATGAAAACTCCGCCCGCGTATCGATGCCGGGCAGAATCCGCGCGAGCTTCTTTTCCAGAATGTTTGCTTTCTGCTGGAGCTGCGCATCGCGCCGCGCCTCGTCGACAAAGTCGGCGTCTTCGCCGCCACAGATGACGCGCCCATCCTCGGTGGCGCGGATGTATAGGTAGGGGTCGGCTGCTTCCCAAATGAAACATTTTTCCGGCCAGAGGCGTTTCGGCTGCGGCTTGGTTGCAATGACCCAGGTCGACGCGACGCTATGGCCCGCGACGGGAACTATTTTTGGCAGCTCATACCCCGTGCACAACACGATGTGGCGCGCTTCGATGGTGAAGCCATCTTTGGTCACCGCAAGTGCCGCGCGTTTACCTGGTTGAATGTCAGCGATCTCATGAGGCGCGAAGAGCCGCGCGCCCAGTTGCAGTGCGCGTTTCAAAAATCCCGCCGCGAGCGCGCGTGGATTTACTGCAAGGTTGTGGTAGCTCACGATGGCCGCCGATCTCGACAAGCCGAAGCGTGCTCGGAGCGCGCGCCGATCGAGATAGTGGCTAGGCAATCCAAGCCGCTCACGGGCGAGGGTTTCTTTCGCGAGACCGCGCGCGTCGAGAACACTTCCCGCCAAATAAACTGACGGACGCAGACTCATGGCAGCATCAATCTTTTCTCCTAGAATCAGCTCATGCAGGGCATCCAGAGCTGCCTTCGACCTGAGCCAGGCACGTTCGGCTGGCCGCGCTCCCATCGCACGCTGCAAGTGAATCAGCGGGGTATCGATCTCAAAGAGCAACAGTGCGGTACTCGCCGGGGTGGAACCCTGCAGCGGACCGCGGCGATCAATCACCGCGACTCGATGGCCGTCGTTGGCCAGGGTATAGGCTATGAGGGCTCCACTAATGCCGGCACCAACGACCAGGACGTCCGACTTCAAGTCGTGCTTCAGCGCCTGGGGGCGGGAAATTTGATGCGGATAGGCCATCCACACCGGTATCCCGGTCCGCAGCTTCAGCTTTTTTGTGAGTCCGGTTTTCATCGCGCCATCGAAACTGCCCCCATCCTTTTGCGCGAATCCATGCATCGTGGATGGTTCCTGGAGACAGAGAATTTCGCTCGAGCATTGACCGCCGCCGGAATTGTTCTCCGTGCGCCGCACGAACTCGAGATGGTCCTCGTGGTCGAGACTAGCGACTTTGTTCGAGCAATCGTGCGTCCGGCGGCTGCGGCGTCGAGGCTGGGGGAATGACCGGCGGGTTTTGTGGCAGGTTTGCCGGACGGCACTCGCAGTCAGGAAAAACGCCAGGCAAAGTCGTCGTCAGCCGGGCAACGGCTCAACCATGGGCCGCTAAAGCGACCCGCACCAGGTCAGGCTCCGGGAAGGTCTGAGCCTTCCCAACCAGCGATTCTGGTTGCTCGAAGTTATGACACCTAACCTGGCAGCCTGGTCATCGTCGTTATCGCTTTCCAGGGTTCCGCCTCTGATTAGTCCACATTCTGCTTCGGTACAAACCCGCTCTGCCCCTTCATGGGCCCGTCAATTATCTGGACCTGGGCGCTGTTGTCGTCGGTCGAAACTACCGTTACCGGCGTTTGATCATCGATCTGTTTGGCCGACATATCCTTTTGAACCGAACCTACCATTCCGGTAACCCCGCCTTGCTGCGATCGATGGGATACCTCTACCAGGGTCTGTTCATCCGGATAGAGAGGGATGGAGGTTTGACCGCCGGTGGCTACCAGCTTATGCGCCAGCACCGGAGTGCCGGGACTATTGCAACCGATCAGGCCCATCAAAGTCGCTACCGCCGCCGTTGCCAGAAAAGATTTTATCACTGCGCTATTCCCCGTTTGTCAGGTGTGTTTAATGAGACTCGCATCCCGAAGAAGTCGATTCATTGCGGAGATCCGAAATGAGCCTCACGACTTAGAGACGGCCGGTTAAAAGCATAACGACCAGGACTATCAATAAGATTCCGCCGATCCCGATTCCGCCGCGTGGCCCGTATGCGTAGTACCCACCACCACCGCCGAACAACAAGAGCACGAGTAAAATGACAAGCAGCATCAGGACCTCCCGGAAATTGCAGATTCAGGCACGTTCAATAGAGTTTCATGGTTGGAAGAAACTCCGCGGTAGTGACTTATGACATCGAGGAAGAGGCGAACATCGACTGGCTTGAAGAAGATCGCGTCCGCATCGATCTGGCTTACTTCAGCCGGCGAGCGGCCAGTCGTCATTATGACCGGGATGCGGGCGAGAGCCGGATCTTGTTTTTGTTGAGCGAGAAACTGGTAGCCATCCAGCTTCGGCATCGATAGGTCCAGGACAATGAAACGCGGCCGCGGTGAATCACGCAGATAGCGGAAAGCGTCGACCCCGTTGGACGCGGTGGCGGCCGCGAAGCCGTCGAACTCGACCAATTCCGCCAGCGCAGCCTGAGTTGCCGGATCATCTTCGACCACCAATACCACGTCACTATCTTGGGATTTCATGGTTGGCTTTTCTCACGATCCGGCTGGCCATGGGGCATGGCGTAAGTTGTCGAGCTCTAGCGCTTAGGTGACGCGACATTTTTTACCTGGTCGATAACTTTATCGAGACCATCCTTAACCGCACCACTAGCCTGGTCTACCTTACCCTCGTTCTTAAGGCGCTTGTCATTTGCCAAAGCTCCTACCGCCTCTTTCACGCGTCCCTTTATCTTGTCGGTGGTTCCGCTCATAACATTCCTCCTGCCGCAATCGTTTCATTAGGAATCGATTAAACCGGTGCGCCTCGGGCTTCTTCAGCGAGTGGCGTCTGCGATCATTCGAGGAGATCGAATTCCGAACATCCTCGAATGATGGCAGTCCAAGTGTCCTAAAGAAGGTGAGTGAACAGGTACACGATAACCAAAACCGAGACCGGGACGCCGAGAAGCCAAGCTATTCCGTAACGCATTTTGTGATCCTCGCTGAAAAAAATGGATAAGAACGTTGATAGGTCTAGATCGGTAGAAAACGGAAGCTAGGAGTCGCCTCCCAAACCCTCGAGGCCATCGCGCGGTCGACCTGAGGAATTAAGGAGCGCTATCTGACCTGAGGAATCGCCGAGCACACCGAGCGCATACAGGTGGTGGCTGGTCGCGGTCGGGAAGTTTCGGATGGTTAGTCCGGTCCGGTCGACCTTGACCGAGGCGTGCGCAGCGCCGTTCAAGCAGAAGATCGGCATGCTCGGCGTAAGGGTGAGCGGTCCTGACGGGTGAGAGGGCGAGAGGTGTGTGGCATCCGTCAGAACCGGCTTAGCGGCAGCAACTGCATCGCAAACGGCGCCGGCGCTATCGACGTCGGCGGCTATCAAAGTTGATATGAAATACTTGCGATCCATTTTGTGCTCAGACGCTCGGTGAACCGGCAATCAGCTTTTGTTGACTTAGGGTTCTTTTGGCGAGCATCGCGTCTGGTGAACTAGAGCAACCGCTGTGCCGTCGAGGAGCAACTGACGACCGCATTTAAGCACGCTATATCGCGCTTATTCGAACATGAGTCGCAGTCGCGTCGCGCGACAGTCGCGCGACCTAGCGAGATTTCGAAAATGTGGCCTCAAATAGCGCGACCCGCGTGATGTGCGTAAGATGACAGCATCATCCTCAGAGACGGCACGGCGATAATAAAACGGCGTTTCGCCATTGGCTTCGAAGTCTGTCAACTAAATTTTGTCAACGCCAGGGTGCCCCCGAAAGCGTCGTTTCGCCGTCCGCCGGTCGATCCGGTGGCGCACCACGGCCACCTGGTGGTTTTTTCTTTTGCCTCGCTCAACATGCCGGTGCCTACGCTGACGCAAGCCAGCCGCGCGTTTAAGTGATCGGCTAGTGGGGGCGCGACAACCTCCAAAGATAGGGGAGTCGACTGCGCTTGAACTCCTAAGGTGCGGCCAATGAATCTGCGACAGCTAAGCGTTGACCTTAGCCATTGCTCAGCCTATATACCGCGGATAGCGCGTCAGCCTCACGTTGAGATTCCAGGGAGAAAAAATATGCCAGCCTACGCAATTTTCATTCGCGATAGTACTCGTGATCCCAAGGAGCTCGAGACTTATTCCAAGGTCGCTCCCGCAACTTTGTCGGGACATCCGGTCACGCTGCGAGTTGCCTATGGGCGGCACGAGGTGCTGGAGGGTCCGCAAATCGAAGGAGCGGTCGTGCTCGAGTTTCCGACTTTCGAGGCAGCCAAGGCATGGTACGACAGCCCCGCCTACCGCGAGGCGCGCGAGCATCGTTTCAAAGGCGCTAACTACCGGGCCTTCATCGTCCAAGGTGTATGACCTTGGCTCTAGGTTGAAGTCCGGGCTGGCCGAGCGAAACCGGGTATTCAGCGAGATTCGCATTAACGATGCGACGGTTGTTCGATCAAGCACGATGCCGCCCACGCCGCTGATCGATCCGGTGAACTTGGCGGTCAATCGATCGCAACCAGCCTCAATCTTCCGCAGCTCTGCTATACTCGTTTGAGTCACGAATGGATGAGGAGTCAAAACACGTTGATCGCTCCGCTCTGCAGGCCGTCGTTGCGGCCGCTGCGGAGGAGTTCGATGGCGACATCCTGCTGCTGGTACGCGAGGGCAGCAAGGTGAGGCTGGGTGCGTCGGAGGGCGGCGGGCTCGATGCGCGAGTTATCTTATCGCAATGCCTGAGCCGCCTGAAAGAATTGGAAGAGCAAACTCCCGATACGTTGACGCGAGCCTTTGTCCGCGTCGCATCGGAAGACCTGGAGAATGATCAGCTTTTGCTGATCGTGCGCGAGCGCGGCGGTATTCGGCTAGCATCCGGCGCCGGTGCCCACGGGAAAGTGCGCGACATCGTGAATGATGCTCTGCAAGGCGCGGGCGGTGAACGCCGCCGGCGGTAGTCAACCTAAGCATGCGCGAACTTTCTCGGAGCAATCGCGACGCGGCCCCGCACTGAATGGATCTCGCGCGGACAGTCGCGCAAGTACGACGATTATTTCCTTGCTCGATCCGCGTCAGAATTAATAGCGGGATCTGGCGCCCGGTCTTGGTCTGATAATCCGCGAAGAGCGGCATCAGCTTAGCCGCGTCGGCGAAGAGGCGATCGCGCTCGGCGCCGAAGACCTGGGTAGCCCTCGCCTCGAACTTTTCGGTGCCGACCGGAATCCAGAAGAAACTGCCGCGGTCGCATTGTCTTGTCGGAGCACGCGCCCTATGCGATACGGTTGCCCTGGGACCTTGCGGATGCTCATCGGTGGGAGCGAGTGGGGCGGCCGGGCATCTCGCCGGGCAACTGGTCGCACAGTCAAGTAACGGCATCCTCTCGTGCACCGGCCCGATGATGCTAGTGTCTGGCGTCATCGGGGCCGATGGTGGCCGCCGTTGAGCGACGTTCATTCGGTTAGGAGGCCTGGAATGTACTCTCCGCATCTTTTCGTGTCTGCAATGCTGCTGATACTCACCGTGGCGCCACTATCGGCTTTGGCCGCCAGCGAGGTCACCACGCCCAGCGGTCTGCGCATTATCGACGTCAAGCCCGGCACTGGACCCGTGCCGCAGGCTGGCCAGACCGTGACGGTCAATTACACAGGATGGCTCTTCGTCGACGGTAAGAAGGGCAAAAAATTCGACAGCTCGCTCGACAGGAGCGAACCGTTTTCCTTCACGCTCGGCCAAGGACAGGTCATCAAAGGCTGGGACGAAGGCGTCGCCACCATGCATGTGGGCGGCACGCGCACGCTGATCATTCCTCCGGACCTGGGTTATGGCGCGAGCGGCGCGGGCGGTGTCATCCCTCCGGGAGCCACGCTGATCTTCGATGTCGATCTGCTTGGTGCGAAATAGTGGCGCGCGCAGTCTGCGCCACACCTCCAGCTCAGATGCGCCCAGGCTCGTCTTGCTGCCGTCGCGCGCGAGAAGCAGGCTGCGACAGTTAGGTCAGAAGACGAGTGTGCGGCGAGCGCCGGCAAGCGTCGCCGCGGCGCCGTCCGCATACAACGATGAGAGCCAGGCCTTGAGCGTGGCTACAAACCCGCCGTGATCGATGAGGTCGCCGAAGAGCTTGCGGATGCTTAGCAGCGGGAGCGGGTCGGGGCCGCCGGCATTGGCCCGTTCGCGCAAAAGATCCGCCAGCGGATGAACGACGCTGATAGGCTTTCCGGTTTCGTCCAGGCCCGCAGCGCGCCGCATCCATGCGGCCAGCGCGAGCGCCAGCAGATCTACCTTTGCGCCGGCAGCTATGCGATCGCGAATCGGCTCGAGCAGCAGGTTTATCGGCGCGTCGGCGTTGACCCGATCGACCGTGTCCTTGATCGTCACATTGCCGAAGCGCTCGAGTAGTTGAGCCTTGTAGCCCTCGAGGTCGACACCCGGCACGGGAGGCAATGTCGGCCCGGTCTCGCGATCCATTAGTGCGCGCATGTAGCTTCGCAGCGAAAGGTCGCGCACCGTCTCGTCGATGTAGACGTAGCCCATGAGCCGGCCGAGTCCGGCGATCGCGAGATGGCTGGCGTTGAGGAGCCGAAGCTTCATGAATTCGTAGGGCGCGACATCGGCGACAAATTGCGCGCCGACCTCCTCCCACGCCGGACGCGTGGCCACGAAATTGTCTTCGATCACCCATTGTCGAAAGCGCTCGCAGAAAATCGGCCAGCGATCGACAAGATCGAAGCGTGCAACGAAGTCTTCGATCTGCGCGGGTGTGGTGACTGGCGTGATCCGATCGACCATCGTGCTTGGAAACGAGGCGTTGGCCGCTATCCAATCAGCCAGCGCTTGATCGCGCCAAGTGGCAAGTGCGAGCACCGCGTCTCGCAGCACGGTGCCGTTGTGCTGGATGTTGTCGCAGGTCATCGCGGTGAAAGCGGGCGCGCGCGCAGCCATCCGCCGGCGATAGGCTTCGACCAGTATTCCGACCGCGCTGCGAGGCTGATCGGGGTGCGCGAGATCATGGACGATAAATGGATGCTCACGGTCGAGGGTCTTCGTCGCGGCGTTGCGGCAATAGCCGTTCTCGGTGACGGTCAGGCTGACGATGCGAATCGCTGGATCGTCGATCGCATCAAGCGCTGCCCGCGAGGACTCGCCAGCGAAGATCACCTCGCGGACCGATCCGATTACGGTCGCGGCCTCGTCTCCGTCCTGCCGCTCGACGAGCGTGTAGAGCGCGTCCTGCGGTGCCAGCGCGTCGCGCACTCGGAGGTCTGCTGGAAGCAATCCGACGCCAATGATACCCCACTTCATGGCGTCGCCACGACGTTCCATCAGATCGTGCGTGTAGCGCGCCATGTGCGCGCGATGGAAGCCGCCAAAACCGAGGTGGACGATCCCGCGACTGACTTTCGCGGGATCGAAGCGCGGTCGCGCGATAGTCGTAGGAAGAGCCGCCAGGGTGGCGCGCGAGAGATACATCAGGCGCGCGCTGCGGTCCGCATGATCATGGTCGCGAACTCGTCCCAGAGCGGCGCCGGGATTTCATGGCCCAGGCCTGGATAGATGTGCAGCTCGGAATTCTTTAGGACCCGTCCGATATCCAGCGCCGCTTCGACCTTGATACGACCGTCGGCCCTCCCATGGATAATCGAGGATGGCATGTCCAGGCCGCCGAGCGCCTCGGGTGTTGGCGCCCATCTGAGCATCGCGCAGAGCTGACGAAGTATGCCTTCCGGCGCATAGCAACGGTCGTATGCGCGCGTGCCGAGTTCGCGCACCCACTCTTCGTCATAGGGATAAGCAGTCGAGGCGGAGATTCTCTCCCGTATGACGAATTCCCCGATCGCCTCCGCGCGTTCGAATCGCTTCCCCAGCTCGGCTGCGGTCTGCGCCGCTTGCGGTACGAAGTAGCGCGGGTCGATGCTGGGTGAGGTGTAAATCAGGTTGAGCGACCTTACGCGGGAAGGCTGCGACAATGCCATGATCTGCGCAATCATTCCGCCCATGGAGGCGCCGACCACGTGCGCGCTCTCTAACCCCAGGTCATCGAGTACCGCGAAGCCATCGCTTGCCATATCCGCCAGACTATAGCCACCATCGTAATCGTTCGGGCCGCCGAATTTCTGCGACAGACCCACATCACGATTGTCATACAGGATGACCAAGGCGCCGCGGTCGACTAAGGTTTGACAGAAGCCCTCGCGCCAGCCGATTAACTGCCAGGTGAAACCCTGGACGAGAAGAATCGGGATACCGTCGCGCGGTCCGCGGGTTTCATAATAAATCTGCACATCGCCTTTGGTTATTGGCACTTGAAATTGCCCCATGGTGCCGGCCGCAAGGTTGGGTGTGTTCAGCTATCACGGCGCCGCAGCTAGAATACGGCTCCCTATTGGCAAAAGGCAAAGGCGTGGCCCAACTCGCATTGCCACAGCCGTTGACACTGGCCCCGAGCGATGAGATTGAATTGATAGGGGAGAACACCTCGTGAACAGAAAACGTAAAGTTATCGTTTTGAACAAGCTGGGCGACAAATCAGATCGGCAAGTGGATGCGATGGTGAAAGAACTTAGTATCGACTCGCGAATCCTCGAAGGTGGAGTTGGGCGTGCGCCATGGGCGCGACGTTTCGCCGCATCCGGAAAGGCCAGTTGCAAGCTTTGTAACTAAGACAGTTTCGTGTTTCTGCATCCCGGAGCACTATTCAGCCAATCAAGTAGCTTCCGCCTATCCCTCAGATCGGACTGGAGATCGGATCATTCATTGGAGGGCGTTTGCTAGTATCGACTTTAGGCCCTCGCGAGGTTGCTGGTGTGGTTCTCTTTTCGGAGAACTAGGCTCCGTTCCTGGATTGCGCTCTCTTCCCCGCGCATGCGCCCGACCGTTCGAGCCGTGTGGCCTGCACTCCAACTTACCCGCACTCATAGGTAGAGTCGCTTGGTGTTTTGCCGTTCTTGGGGCGGCTGGTCTGCGAACTCCTTAGGTGTAAGAACTCCTAAGCTGTGTCCAGGAGATCTGGCGCTACTGCAAATCGGAAATATCTGGTTGATGAGAGGAGGAAAAGTCACCGGGACCAACCGAGGTAGAAGGGTTTGGGGGGTGTAGGTTTGGTCGTTCCCGGTGACTTGAAGATGCAAAGTTTTGGGTCAGAGAGTCATCAACCCCGGGCGGGAGGGGGTGGTCCAGACCCGAAGGTCGATGACTCTCGACGAGATAGAGAAGCAGCAATCGTCGCGCCAACCGCACTGTTAGCTTGAGCAAGCGATAGATAGTTTAAGCTGCTGCTGAAAAAGCGACTGTCGCGTGGCGTCGCGCGACGGTCGCGCGACGCCGCGCGCAGGAGTTGGTCGTCACCGCAGCCGTGCCGCGCTCGACCTTAAACTAGGACCGAGCTCGGCAAATATCAGAGAAGAACTTCCTCCGCCGACATCACATTTGCTCAACCGCTGCCGCCCCAAGCGGCGATTTAAGTTCGGAGCCAAGTCTTTCCGCGTTCCGGTCATGGCTTAAATGGCCAATTTTCACGCTCCTTTGGAGCTCCGTGCGCATCGCTTCATTAGAAGGATCGCCATCAAGCTTGCGTAATCTGGGAAGTTATGGAATTAGAGAGAAGCATGGGTGTAATGACGGAGTAGAAAATGTAATGTCCGACCGCCCATTTGAAATCACTGCCGCTCTGGAAAATGGCCATCTTATAAGGTCGGTGGGTAAGGCGATGGCTATTTTACACCTCATTGGCGAATCGCCCCGCCCGCTACGGATAACCGACCTCGCAAAGCGGCTCCGAATGTCGTCGAGTGTGGTTTCGCGGCTGGTCAGTACCTTGGCTGAGGGTGGTCTGGTCGAACAGGAGGAGGATACCGGACGCTGCTACCTCGGATTCGGTTTGGCAGTGCTTGGCGACGCTGCCTTGGGTCGGCGGGATCTTGATCGGCTCGCAGCACCGATCATGGCTGAAATTTCGGCTCGATTCGGCACCTACGTGATGCTCAGCCGGCTTCATCGTGGAACCGTAGTTACGATGCTGAGTCGAGCTACCGAATCTCTCCAACGCGATGTCAAATTAAATTGCTTACTGCCGTTACATGCAAGCGCCAGCGGAAAGGTACTGGTCGCGTGGTTGAACCCCGTTAAGCTCCAATCAATCCTCGACTCCAACCCCTTGGATTCTTTCACGCCCAGAACGATTATCTCGGTGGAATCATTAATGGTGGAGCTGGAGCGAGTTCGCGAACAAGGTTTTGCCATCGACGATCAGGAATTGGTTCAGGGTCATACCCAGGTCGCCGCGCCAATCCGGGATCACCACGGCCAAGTGGTTGCCGCGATTTCCTCCGGTGGTTCTTCGCCTCAGATCGTCGGAGAAGAATTGAACACCCTCATCCGGGTTATCACTCAACGTTCGCTGGAGATTTCCCGGCAGCTCGGATTCGACAAGCGATCTTTACAGACCCCGCCGCTTGAGGTTTCGGCACCTCGCTGAAATTGTCCAGCTGAAGCTTTCACCCCTGCTGCCGGCGGTCATCTCCTACTTCGATTGCACCAGGTTCGCGCTCGTTCATTGCCGGCTATCAATCTCTAAAAAAGGAAGCGGCTGCGGGGTCGCCGCAGCCGCTTCGGTAAGCGAATCAGATTTGAGGGTTAGATTTCGTAGCTGAAGGTCGCCTCGAGCTCGCTCATGCGCTGGTTGACGCTCTGGAAAAACGGGTCGGTGAAGCGGCCGCTGCGTCCCATGTACCAGATCGCATTGACGCCGAGCAGGATGTTGCGCGAGTAGCGATACA
>Ga0210398_10005130_pt1 | contig 12184 bp, 12 predicted proteins | sample IncBWC4OmetaG_FD_161047 | JGI IMG/M metagenome (GOLD analysis project Ga0210398, IMG submission 161047) | Forest soil microbial communities from Barre Woods Harvard Forest LTER site, Petersham, Massachusetts, United States - Inc-BW-C-4-O | ecosystem: Environmental > Terrestrial > Soil >... | reverse complement strand
AAAACACAGCCTGTTCTCACCCGAATTATATCAATCGGCTAACCCTATAGATATAGTGATACTTACACCCCTCATACTGGGTATACTGGGGTTCTTTGCTGCACGTAAGCGTGCTGCATCTACAGTAGGCAAGGTGGCAATGGGTATGATTATTGCCGGGCTTTCCTCCCTGCTTATGGTATTTGCGGCTAATAGCTGCGATATTTACCTCGATAAAACCAGCATGGGATGGCTGTTAGGTACCTATGCCATTTTCTCGGCAGGTGAATTGCTTATAAGTCCTCTGGGGTTATCCATGGTATCTAAATTGTCTCCACCGCGACTAACTGCTTTAATGATGGGGGCATGGTTCCTTATAAACTCTATGGCAGGTAAAATTGCAGGTATGATGGCCGGCTACTGGGATAACTTTCAAAACAAGGGTAGTTACTTTATGATTCTTTTCGTAGCGTCATTAGTTGCCGCGGCCATAATATTTATGATGTCGAAATGGCTTAGCGCTGTAGTTAAAGAGAAGACAGGAATGAAATAGCAGACTAACATATAAAATAGAAAAGGCGTGCCGCAGTATTGCGGCACGCCTTTTTATTGGGTGTAATCGGTAATGGTTTGCTCCCTTTCGTGTTAGGCCCCAAACCCCTAAAGGGGCTTTGAACTGCGACCTCACCTTACCCTCTCCTGTAAGGAGAGACATTAATGCGCATTGATGGGCTGTTAAAGCCCCTTTAGGGGTTTGGTGCAGACAGGTTCAAAGTGAGGAATCTCGCTCAAAAGTCTTATAAAATAAAAGAGGCACTTTATGAGTGCCTCTTTTATCAGGAGTAATTAGGTTGCTTATTGCTGTATAGTAAACTTACCGTTATCAAGTACGTTGCCCGATTTATCCGTTAAGCGGAATAAATAAAGGCCATTGGAGAACGATGAGGTATTTAGAACTGATGTACCGTTTAACATTTCAGCTTTGGTAATTTCCCTTCCGGTTAAATCGTATACAGAAATGTATTGAGCGTTTTGAGCGCTGAAACGGAAAGTAACCTGCGTGCTGGCAGGATTAGGGTAAACCAAGGTATGGTGAGCCTGGCTTACTTCGTTTATGCCATTAGGCTTACCGGCATACCATTCAAACGATTTTACTTTTGTGTCGGTGCTATCCATTGTCATGGTTGCAACTACATCACCAATGCCATTAGCGAACCAGCGGTAGGTAAATGTTTTGGTTTCTTGAACCTGGATAAGTATCCATGAATGAGAAATTGTATTGTACCCAAGTATACTGTCAAGAGTATATTCATAATCCTTCTGGCGGAGGGTATTGTATGTGTTATAAGGAGTAGTAATCGAGCCATAGGAATCAATAGTGTCGCTGTAAGTTACATGAACCGTACCCTTGCCTGAATCAAACCCTGAAACTGCCGGGATAATAGCAAATGGGGGAATAGTTGCTTTTGTTGTACCACCGCTGGTATTAAGGTAGTTGCCCGGGAAATTTAATTCCGTCATGGCAGGGTTAAAAACTATTCCGGCAGTATATCCATTTATGCTCTGTTCAGTACCTATAACAAGGAAGGAACTGCTGCTATTATTAAAGTATGTATATCCAATAGTTCCGAAAGTAGTATCAGCCAGGTTCGCTGCACCAAATTGAGATGCATAAGGTGTAGTAGAAGGTAGAACAATAGAGTCGGCTTGTTCGTAGCTAATAGGCACGCCTCCATAGCTCCAGGTAACGGCTGCGCCTTTACCGCCGGGAGATAATTTGTTAACTGAGCTTGCAAGCGTATCAAAATTGTTTTGAAATATTTTGCCAACGGATGGCATATCAGCCGTGGTAAGGGTTATTTGTGCACCGGCATTATAAGAGGTTAACCCTAAAATGGCGAGGCCAATTACAGTGTAAATTTTTTTCATGACAAGGTTTATGTTAGGTTTTGTCAAACAAATATACGAAAGGGCGGCAAATTAACCTGACCAACGGTCATTATTCCATACTTTTGCTTTTATGAACGGAGGAGTACGCCCGAAAAAGAGACTGGGGCAACATTTTTTAAAAGATGAAGATATAGCGGCAAAAATAGCGGCATCGCTCACCCAATATAATGTGCTATTGGTTGAAATTGGGCCGGGTACCGGGGCGCTTACCAAATACCTTATAAAAAGCGCGGGTGAAAACCTTTGGCTGGTTGAAATTGATGATGAATCAATACGGTATTTGCATGCTAATTTTCCATTGCTGAAGGAAAGAATAATTCATGCTGATTTTCTTGCCCTTGACTTAGAAAAGCAATTTGGCGGTAAGGCATTTTCAATAATAGGAAACTTCCCCTATAATATATCGACCCAGATACTTTTTAAAGCCCTTGAATATCGTGCACAGGTGAAGGAAGTGGTGGGTATGTTTCAAAAGGAAGTAGCTAAGCGTATATGCTCGCCGCCCGGAAACAGAGATTATGGTATACTTAGTGTATTAATACAGGCTTATTTCGACACAAGGTATTTATTCGATGTGCCACCTGTGTCTTTTTTTCCGCCTCCCGAGGTTAATTCGGGCGTTATAAAACTGGTTAAGAAGGAAAATTTTGAATTGGGTTGCGATGATGATTTATTTAAGCGGGTGGTGAAAATGGCATTTAACCAGCGCAGAAAGAAACTTTCCAATGCGCTATCGGCTATGACAGGCGATAAAAATATTGAAACGGAAATGCTTGGTAAGCGTGCGGAACAATTATCGTGGCAGGATTTTGTAAAGCTTACCTTGTTGATTGAAAAGGCTTAAACGGGCCTTTCAATGTAATTTAACTTCATTCCCACCACCTGTTCATATTCCTCTCCAATATTTTTTATATCGGGGTCGGTGGGGTCGTAATACCATAATACTTCTATATCGGCCCCGGCTTCGTTGGCCGTTTTTATTCTCGACAGTAACTGTTTAAGACTTATAACTGATGAAGAGCTTATATAATCGAGCGTGAAGGAGAACATTATTTTTTCATGAATTTCAGGCGCATCTTTCACCCAATCCATTATGGGCTGGTAAAAGGCCCGTGAATTTTCAGGGAATGATTTACCCGATATTTCATACCTTTTTTTGGAGGGGTCCAGTATTACCTTCGGGCTGTTCAGCGTTTCTTTAATAAATAGTTTTTCCATGGCAGCAGAATTATTCCGGTATAGTCGTTGTTATTTCAAACAAAGAAATATGCTCGTCTATGCGAATACAATCGTAAGTGAACTGGTTATTGCTTTTAAGGGCTACGGTAATAAGTCCTAATCCGGCACCACCTTTAATAGAATATTGTTCGTTCGCCAGCACTTCGAGGTAATGATTCTTTAGCTGGCGCTCATTCATTTTCTTTATCTGGTTCAGGGTGGCTTTTATTTTTTCAGCAGAGTCGTTGCTTACAATATTTGCGGTAATAACCACATAGTCTTTAAGGTTTTTCGCAAGAATGCAGTAAAACTTTTTACCGCTTTCAGGTGATGCACTGTGAATTAATATATTCTGTAAAAGCTCAATGAGAATGTTGAATATCTTCTTAATAGTACCCCTGCGTGCGCCCTCATTATCAAGCTGGTGTTCGGCGGCATAGGAAAGCATGCTTACCCTGTCCTGGTCCATTTCACCGGAATAGGATACAATGATTTTCTTGCCCGGCCCTGTATTGCGGTTGAGTAAATCTGAATAACGCTCTTCGAGAATGTCCATCTGGAGGGGATTAAAAACTCCTATATTCCACTAAATTTAAGCTACAAAAAACACCTGTTCACCACTCAAAAATAATAATTCTTCTCAAATTATACGCAATTGGTCTTTATAAAGCTTTTCGCTTTATCTTCGCAGCCCTATGAAAGCCTTTAAGCGATATACGGTTACGGCAGCCTTGCCTTATGCCAATGGCCCCTTGCATATAGGGCATATTGCGGGGTGTTACCTGCCGGCTGACATATATGTGCGCTACCTGCGTTCAAGGGGTAAAGATGTGGTATTTATTTGCGGGTCGGATGAGCATGGAGTGGCCATAACCATAAGGGCCAGGAAGGAAAATACCACCCCCCAGCAGATTGTAGATAAGTACCATACCTTAATGAAGCGTACTTTTGAGGAATTTGGCATAGCTTTCAGCATATATTCCCGTACTTCTTCAGAAACGCACCATAAAACAGCGTCGGAGATATTCCTGAACATATATAATAAGGGAATATTTACAGAATCGGTCACCGAACAATATTATGATGAAAAAGCGGGTCAATTCCTTGCCGACAGGTATATAACAGGTACTTGCCCCAATTGCGGCAACCCTAATGCCTATGGCGACCAGTGCGAGAAATGCGGCACTTCGCTTAGTCCGATGGATTTAAAGAACCCTATTTCGGCCTTAAGCGGGGAAAAACCTGTTTTAAAGGAAACAAAACACTGGTTTTTGCCACTCGATAAGCTACAACCACAGATTGAGGCCTATATTAATGAGCATAGCGATTGGAAACCAAACGTTTTCGGGCAATGTAAATCGTGGTTAACACAAGGTTTGCAACCCCGTGCCATGACCCGCGATTTAGACTGGGGCGTGAAGGTGCCATTAAAAGGGGCAGAAAACAAAGTGCTTTATGTATGGTTCGATGCCCCGATAGGGTACATATCGGCTACCAAAGAACTTACACCCGATTGGAAAAAATACTGGCAGGATGAAGATACCCGCCTCATCCATTTTATTGGTAAGGATAATATTGTGTTCCATTGCATTATTTTCCCGGCTATACTTATGTGCGATGGAGAATATATTTTGCCTGACAATGTTCCGGCAAATGAATTTTTGAATTTAGAAGGAGAAAAAATTTCAACCTCACGCAACTGGGCTGTTTGGCTGCACGAATATTTAGAGGATTTCCCGGGCAAGCAGGATGTACTTCGTTATGTACTTTGTGCAAATGCCCCTGAAACAAAAGACAATGATTTTACCTGGAAAGATTTCCAGACTAGAAATAATAGCGAACTGGTAGCCATACTTGGTAATTTTGTCCATCGCACCAATGTACTGACATGGAAATTTTTTGATGGAAAAGTTCCGCATGCCGAAGCGTATGAGAAAAGCGATTTAATAGTAATGGAAGAGCTTGCTAAATTTCCACAACGTATAAGCGATGCCATAGAGTCGTTTCATTTCCGTGAAGCATTGGCTGAACTGATGAACCTGGCACGTATGGGTAATAAATACCTGGCCGATAATGAGCCGTGGAAAGTAATTACCCATAACCCGAAAAGGGTACAGACAGTATTGAATATATCGTTACAGATATGTGCTAATCTGTCAGCACTTATGAGGCCATTCATGCCTTTTACAGCCGACAAACTGAGTAAATTATTGAATATTGCCCCTTCGAATTGGGATTCGGCGGGTAAGGCCAACATGCTTACCGAAGGCCACCAGCTTTCAGAAGCAATTATGCTTTTTGAAAGGATAGAGGATGAAACTGTACAAAAACAAGTGGATAAATTACACCAGAGCAAAGTTGCAACTCCGGTAAAAGCTGTTACCCCGCAAAAGGAAACCATAGCGTATGAAGACTTTGAAAAAATGGACCTGCGTGTGGGCACTATAACGAATGCTGAAAAAGTTACCGGGGCCGATAAGCTTTTAAAACTTACTGTAGACACAGGGATAGACACCCGCACAGTGGTATCGGGCATTGCAAAATTTTATGCACCCGAACAAATTGTCGGCAAACAAGTGTGTTTATTAGTAAATTTGGCATCCCGGAAATTAAGGGGTATTGAATCGCAGGGTATGATATTAATGGCAGAGAACGCAAAAGGTGAATTGATATTTGTTTCTCCTGCTGAACTAAATACAGATAATGGTTCGATAGTGAAATAAATGATTTAAGAATTAGGATTTTAGGTTTAAGATATGCAGTATAATAAATAAATCTCAAATCATATATTTGAAATCTTAAATAAACTGGCGCCGTAGTTCAATGGATAGAATAGAAGTTTCCTAAACTTTTGATATAGGTTCGATTCCTATCGGAGCCACTTTTAAATTGTTTCGCCTTGCTTCAAAAAGCTTTACTATCCTTTGTAAAGCTTTACCCCGCTTCATATTTATTCGGTTTTGAACAAAATATACCTTTAGGGTAAAGTGCCCATTTACGGCATTTTTTATCAATTTGTTTCACCTTTGCGTCACCTTAAATGAAATGTTTCACCTTAAGAACATAAGTATAATGTAACATATACTGAAAGTTATGTAATACTTATTGCAGTTTAGGGTATCACCTTTGCAGCGAGTTGAATCTGAATGAAAAAGCAAATTATAATACTGGTTATTTTTCTTTCTGCGTATAATCTAAAGGCGCAAGATAGTGCTATAAGCAGTAAAAAATTCGCCTGGGGATTTTACCCTTGTGTTACGTATTATAATGTAAACCTTAGTAGTATAAATAACAAAAATTGGATGCTTGGGCGACCCGAGAATAACCAGGTTATGCTGGGTGCTGGCGCTAATTATGGCAATCCACATAGTTTTTATGCTTCGGTCGATTTTTCTACTGATATATTAACGATTGGAGATGTTTCAGGTAATTCCGGTACATACCCTTATGTTAATGTTTCCTGTTATAGTTACAGGTTGGCAATTAATGGTTATTATTTAGTGATTGGGATGAAGAAGCTTGGAGTTTACATAAACTTAGGGACTTCATTTGAAAATATTTACATCCATTCTCAAAATTATAAGGCATCAGGTACAGTTGATACTGTTTCAGTTTTTGAAAATTTTAACCTGAGGCAGAATTTTCTTATGAATGGTGGCTTTTCTGTGTATTTCTACGATATGAAATCTGGTTTTGCAACCGGTGTTATTGCCATAAAGGCAGGCTACGATTGCACCCCTTTCAGCCCTTCAGCTTTTACCTGGTATGAATACAATGGCAATACTAGGATGAGAACATACCCTGCTGTTAGCTTCAATGGGTTTTATTCCGGTATTGTCTTTAATATATGGTTCATTAAGAATTCTTAGTGTACTCTTCACCGAGTGCAGTATAGTAAGCTTTCACATGTCTTTTTAGCAGTAACCTTACCAATGTGTGAATATTGCAACTTTTCCTCATTGGCGTGTAATACCCACGGGGTGGAATATACCCAGTTTTGCAGGGTAAAATAATAACCCCAAAACGTAATGACATTAAAAACGGGAAATAACAGTAAGGCATATAGTATATACAAGATGATATTTAGCCTTATTAGCCTTTCCGCTTTTACCAATAATGCATACAGCCAGTTAAAAGATAGTTCTTCTCACAATGACTTAAGAAGAAAAGTATATCATGTTAATCGTTTTACCGGAAGCCTTATAATAATAGGAGGGTTAGCATCAGACTATCCTGCTATTGGCAGAATTAAGAATAAAGCAGATATCCCTATAGCGGAATTAAATACGCTTAACCCGGCTTTGCTTAGCCCTTTGGATCAGTGGGCGGTGCACCAGAACCCAAATAATTACTCTATGTACAGTAAGCTGTCTGATGAGATTGAACCTCCCATATTTGTTGTGTTACCTGCATTGCTTGCGTTTGATAAAAAAATACGGAAGGATTGGCTGGACATTTTATTTTTATATGCCGAGGGGCATGTAGTAACCTTTACTTTTTATAATTACAGCTGGCTTGGCCCCACGTTCCAGAACAGGTATCGCCCAATTACATATTATACCAGCCTTCCTTTAGCAGATAGAACTACAGGAAATAATCGCAATTCAGCATACAGTGGCCATACGGCTTCAGTCTCTTTTACTTCCTTTTTTGTTGCCAAAGTGTATTGCGACTATCATCCCGAGTTGAGCTTTGGTAGCAAATGCCTTATATATACTGCTGCATTTATTCCGCCGGTAGTAATGGGCTATATAAGGGTATTGGCCCTGGCTCATTTTCCGTCAGACGATATGACCGGGCTTACTGTGGGCGCGTTGGTAGGAATTATTTTACCCGAACTGCATAAGTTTAATTATAAAGGTGTAACCCTGGGTATGCTAGATATACCCGGTGCAAATGGTTTGAGTATTTGCTGGTCGGTGCCTTTCCATAAATTCTCAAATACCCGCGAATTACAAACATTAAGTACGACAACTAAAACTTCTCTAACAAACAATTAAAACAAAAGAATCATGTCAAATTTACTTTACCTGGTAGCAGTAATCCTGGTTATATTATGGGCAATAGGCTATATAGGCTATAATGCGGGAGGATTAATTCACATATTACTTGTAATAGCGGTTATTGCTGTAATACTCAGAGTCATTCAAGGAAGAAGAATAGATTAAATCATGAAATTATTCCTCATTCCTATAGTATTTCTCTTTACTGCAAGTAACCTTTTCGCGCAGGATATTGCACCGCCCGATACCAGCAAACACATTGCCAAACAGGATACCATTAACCCGAATATGGGAGATGTAAAAGGGCAATTGCAACAAATAAAATCAGATAAAATAAAGTTGCATTCTGATTCAATAGGGCCCGACTCTGTTGGTAACCAGCCAAAGAAGTCTTCGAAGGTTGATACAGTAATGCAAAATAAATATGGTGACTTATTAAAAAACGATTCAGCATACAATAAAAAATACCCTATGTGGATACCTTTTGTGGAAGGAATAGGCGATAATATGCTTTTGAGTTTAGTAGACAGGAAAATCCTGAAATATTCATGGGCAATGGTTGATGGCACTACCTGGAAAAATAACCTGAATGCGGGTTTTCCATGGAGCTCTCATTGGGATTGGGACCAGACAAGGTTTGGAAATGATTTTATGGGGCACCCTTATTTCGGCAACCTGTATTATAATGACGCTCGTTCTAACGGTTATAATTTCTGGGCATCGGCGCCTTATGCATTGATAGGAAGTTACGAGTGGAAAATTTGCGGAGAAAATGTAACGCCGGAAAGAAATAGCTTAATTGCTACCACGGTTGATGGTATTGTGCTCGGAGAAATATTATATCGAATAAGTTCTAACGTTCTTGATGACCGCACATATGGAACGGAACGTTTTTTTCGCGAGCTATTGGCTGCTATGATTGACCCTATGCGGGGTTTCAATAGACTAATACAAGGAAAAACATCCAGGCATACCAATAAAGAGGTTTACCAGAAAGAGCCTTTGAATATTACCCTTTATGCAGGCGTACATAGTGTAAACGACCGCACCAATGCCATTTTATCAGGGCCTACAAATGCAATGATAAATGCCCAGTTCGATTATGGCAATCCCTTTGAAATCCGTTCACGTGTACCATTTGATTTTTTTAAATTCAGAATAGAGACCGATATTGGTGAAGGAAGAAAAATAGTAGATAATATAAATGGCTATGGGGTGTTATTCGGAAAAAATGTACAGCATGGTAATGTAGCTTTACTTGAAGGAATATTTCTGAATTACGATTACTGGGATAATCCGATTTTTGAACTATCAACTATTGCGTTAGGGCCGGGAGTTTTTTCCAAATTGCCCATAGGCAAGAACTCCAATCTATATACCAATTTGCAAATAATGGTGGTACCTTTTGGGGGAACGAGCACAGGGCCTATAAGTGATACGTCACAGTTGCGCGATTTCAACTTCTGCTATGGTGCAGAAGCCAAATTTGAAACATCTCTTTCGCTTGGTAATGTGGCAACCATTGGTGTTGCATATTATTATTTTGCGCTTCGTTGCGTTAATAGCGTAGGGCAAGATGAGCCTGCCTATGGCAGCCTTGGAAATAATTCATTGGGTATTTTACGGCCAAAAATTACGTTGCAGGTATATAAAGACCTATCGATAGGATTTGAATATTTCCTGTATGCTGAGACTCATACAGATAATGGGTACCCCAATTACTCAGTAGCTCAAACAGAACAGAAGATATTCCTTCAATTTTATTTTGAAGACCCGCAACGCAGAGGCCATTATAACTAAACAGAGATATGAGGTATATTATTGCAATACTTTTTCTTGCCGGAATCACTACAACTATTTCAGCCCAGGATATTGTAAAGGACACGAATGCTCATAAGGATACCACAAAGCTTACAAAGCTAGCCGAGACTATTATTAAGGATACAGTACCTCGTAAAGAAACAAAAAAGGATACTGTACTGGAAAAGAAACTGGAAACGCACTTTTATGGTTTCCACCAATTTGAACATGAAACTTATCTTTTTATAGCAACACCTACCCGGTGGCGTAAAGCAGATTGGCTCAGGGCTGCCCTGACAATTGGAATAACAGCAGCAATTATGCCTTTGGACCAGGCAATTACCAATAGCACACAAGGCAACCAGCGATATTATTATAGCCCTTTTGTGGTGGGTGGCAGGGTATATGGGGAATGGTATTCCATTGGTACTGTTACTGCAATTTTTGCCGGATTCGGAATTACAAGGCATGATACGGCTGCTAAGAAAATAGCTATTGAATTATTCCAGGCCGGAGCCTATTCTGAACTATTCACCGAGATAATTAAAATTATTGTTGGTAGAGCAAGGCCTTATGTGAATGATGGCCCTTATGTATTTCACCCGTTTACGCCTTTCAATGTAGATTATCAATCAAGCCCGAGCGGGCATGCAACAAGCGCTTTTGCGCTTTCCACAGTTATGTCACGCCATGCCAACCATCTTTGGTTAAAGATACTTGCTTACGTGCCAGCCGGCTTCACCTTGTTTTCCCGTATCTACCAGGACTATCATTGGGCATCGGATGAATTTTTTGGCGCCGCTGTCGGTTTTGCCACAGGTAGTTGGGTGGTAAATCTTCACGAAAAGAAAAGGCACAAAATCAATGTTCCTTCTGCTGATGCTAAATAGCAATATGCACAGTAAAATATATTTTGAAACAGTTGTACTTTCAATGTAAGATATAGTGAGTTCAGTATTAAGCCGGATACTTATAGTACTTTTCCTTGGTATTTCAATTGATATATCGGCCCAGGATACCACAAAATATAGCACCGCAAAGGCTGACAGTACTACTATACAAAAGGTAGGAACCCTTATTGAGTTAGTAATTAAGGATACAGTTCCAAGAAAAGAAACGGAGAAGGATACCTTGCTGGAAAATAAATTAGAGACTCATTTCTATGGACTTCGCCAGTTCGAACATGAAACCTTCCTTTTTATTAAGGCACCTGCTCGCTGGAGGGGTAATGACTGGCTAAGGACGGGCTTAGTAATTGCTTTAACAATTTCAATCATGCCTTTTGATCAAACTATTTATAATTCTATAGCCGTTCAGCAATACAGGTATTATAATATCCCGGTTGTAAGCGGCAGGGTTTATGGTGAATGGTATGCCATAGGGGCTGTAACCTCTTTTTTTGCAGGGTATGGAATATTGGCCCATAATACAAAGGCAAAAAAAATAGCCATAGAATTATTCCAGTCCGGAATTTATTCTGAAATAATTACGGAGAAACTAATTGTTGGTATTGGCAGGGCTAAGCCTTATGAAAATAAAGGGCCTTTTACGTATCACCCTTTTACTTTTTTAAGAGGGTATAATTCTATCCCAAGTGTTTATACCACAAGCGCCTTTGCACTTTCAACTATTATGTTCCGCCATACTAACTCCACACTTTTAAAAATACTTGCATTTTTACCTGCCGGCCTTACTTTTCTCTCTCGTATTTACGAAGGTCAAAATTGGGCATCTGATAATTTTCTTGGGGCTGCAATAGGTTTCTCTACCGGTATGTGGGTAGTAACCTTGCACGAAGGGAAGAATCACAAAATAAATATTCCGTCCGCAAATTCTAATTAATAAAAACTAAAAACATGAAAACAAAAACACCGGGAATCGTGCTCATTATACTTGGGGCAATTATGATGATATACACAGGTTTTAATTTTGTGACCACTAAGAATGTAGTTGATATAGGCGCAATTAAAATTGACAAAGAAGAAAACCATCCAGTGCAATGGTCACCAATACTTGGGGCAGTGTTTCTGGTTGGTGGGGTTATACTAGTAGCAGTAAATAAAAAGTAATAGAACGGATATATTAAATGAAACTTAAAAGGCGCATCCTTATTTTGCGGCTTTCTTATCCTTTTCTTCCTTCTTCTTAAAATAGCCTTTTAAAAGGAAACTATGGCTTGCAGCATCCATATTGGTTTTAAATCCGCCTGCGCCTTGCCTGATATTAAGAAAGGC
>Ga0210398_10005129_pt1 | contig 12184 bp, 6 predicted proteins | sample IncBWC4OmetaG_FD_161047 | JGI IMG/M metagenome (GOLD analysis project Ga0210398, IMG submission 161047) | Forest soil microbial communities from Barre Woods Harvard Forest LTER site, Petersham, Massachusetts, United States - Inc-BW-C-4-O | ecosystem: Environmental > Terrestrial > Soil >... | reverse complement strand
GTGGGCTTCTTCGTAGGTAGGGAGCCAGACCTCGTTGTTGAAATAGGACTGCTCGAAGACGAAGCTGGTGCCTTTTTGGAGATTGGCGAGGAGGCCGCCGGCGACGCGGAAGTCTCCGACGAAATAGGCTTCGAGGCGGGCAACTTCGTGAGCGTGCTCGTCGACCCAGATGACACCGGCAAGTTCGTGGACGATTCTTTCGACCATTTTGTGGGGCTGGAATTCGGGATTGGGCTCGAAGTCGAAGACGAGGACGTCCTGGCCGCGGAAGCGTTCGCGGCGGGGGTTGACGAACTGACAAGCACGCAGGAAGGTTTCGATGCCCACGTCATCATCGTCCTTGTCTTTCTTCCCTTCTTCTTTGGCTTTTTCGTCCTGGGCTTCTTTTTTGGCTTCGCGTTTCTGGATTTCTTCAATTCTTTTTTGCGTTTTCTCGTTTTCTTTCTTTTGTTCTTCGTCGCTGAGCGGTTTGCCGTCTTTTTTGACGAGGGTGGAGATTTCGTCACCGTTTAGATAGAAGAAGGTGTATTCGCTCACTTCGGTTTTTTTCACTTTGCCGTCTTTTTCGAATTCGGTTTCTTCTTCGACGCGCGTGCCAGCGTAATTCTCGCGGATTTTGTCGGCGGTTTTCTGATTTTCGTCGATTTCCTTGAAAAGGGCTTTGAGGTCGGGGAGTTTTACCTGAGATTTTATGGGGAAGTCGAAGGTGCGTTCGCCGACGGTTTCATTGATTGCGGCACGGGTGACGTCGATGGAATAGGTGTCGGGGCCGCGATGGAGCTCGATTTTGTAGGGGAGCTTGACGCCATCGACGGTGCGGTAGTCGTCATATAGGATTTCCTGGTCGAGGCCGGCGACGGGAGCAGATTCCTTGACGAGGAGATGGGATTGCGGATCGAAGAAGAGTTCGCGGCGGATGTTGGTGGAAGTGGTGAGTTCGAGCTGGAGGGCGTCTTTGCCGCGGACCTGGGCGTGGCCGATGAAGGCGACGGCCAGCTTGCTCTTCTTGAGATTGAGGAGGCGGGAGTTGTAATAGAGCGAGGCGGCTTCGAGTTGCTGGCCTTGCTGGCCGAGAAGCGTGGAGAGTTCGCCGGTGGCCTCGTGCCAGGCGGATTTACCATTGTAGGCTTCGATGAGAGGTTTATCGCCGAGGACGAATTCGGAGTAGTAGCGGTTGGGAAGTTTGAGGCTGAAGGTGTAGGTGGAGGGTTTGCCGTCGGCGGGATTGCTGAAGGCGCCTTCGAGGGTTTCGGACTGGATTTTGGATAGGGCTTTGCTGCCGCCGGCGGCTTTGACGTAATCGGAGACGATCTTGGCGGGGTCCTGCGCCCGAGAGGTGCCGGAAGAAAGGGCGAGAAACATGGCGAAAGAGGTGAAGTACGTGGCGCGGCGCATTGGACTTACCCTCCTAAACGCGGATGCGGGTCTAAAGTTTCGGCAAAAAGCGACCCTCTGTACTAGACGAGAGAGCTAAGCGAAAATTAACGCCAAGATGCGGTTTTCGGCTTTCCTGGCGCGCGGGGCTGAATGGGGAGAGCTATCGGAACCGCCGCTACTCATATCTTAACGCGACTAGCGGATCAACGAGGGTGGCTCGGCGGGCCGGGAAATAGGAGGCGGCGGCCGCGACGATGGTCAGGAGAAGCGATACGCCGATAAAGGTGAGTGGGTCGTAGGCGCTGATGCCGAACAGGAAGCCGCGGAGGAGGCGCGTGAGGGCGAGAGCAGTTACAAGGCCAACCCCCACACCAAGCAAAGCAAGGCGCAGTGCTTCGCCAACGATGATGCGAAATACGTCTCGCGGCTGCGCGCCCATCGTGACGCGAACGCCGATTTCGCTGGTGCGTTGCGTGACGGTGTACGACATCACGCCGTAGACGCCCACCGCTGAGAGGACCAGCGCAAGCGCAGCGAAAATTCCGATGAGCCAAGCGCGAAAACGCGGCTCGGCTACCGTGGTGGCCATGTTTTCCTCCATGGTCCGGACTTTCACGAGCGGTTGATTGGGATCGATTTCGGCGAGGGCGCTGCGTAGGGCAGCGGTCTGGAGCGATGGATCGCCAGCTGTGCGCATCACGACGGAGAGTTGAAAGACCGGTAGGAGCAGATCGGCCTGGCGATAGGGCAGGTACATTTCCGCTTGCGGGTCGATGCCCAAACCGGGGCGAACATCGCCTACCACGCCAACGATTTCCATGGTCGGCACCTGCTGATCGGGGAGTGCGCCGAGTTGGAGGCGCTTGCCGAGGGGATTCTCGTTGGGAAAAAAGGTGGCGACCATGGTTTTGTTGATCACGACGACTGCGGGCGATTTGTCATTGTCCGCGTAAGTAAAGAGCCGGCCTTGCAGAAGCGGCACGCCTAGTGTTTCGAGATAATTCGGAGTGATGGTGCGGTAGCCGGCAGCGACAAATTCGCGCGGCGATTTCGGAGGATGGCCGGTGATATTGAAATGGATGATGCTGCCGCCGCCGCTTACAGGAAGAAACGAGGCTGCGGCAGCGGAGCGAACGCCGGGAAGCGTTTTGGCGCGCTCGACCAGCCGGTCGAAAAACTGGTAGCGATCTTGCGGCTTGGCGTAGGCCGTTGGGGATAGAGGGATATCGGCGACGAAGAGATGATCGGGTTGAAAGCCTGGCGGAACTTCCTGCAGATGGGAAAAGCTGCGCAAGAGCAGGCCGGAGCCGACGAGCAGAAGCATGGCAAGCGCAACTTCCATGGCGACCAGGGCGCCGCGAAGGCGATGCTGGCCGGGTCCAGCGGTTGAGCCGCGCGAACCTTCGTTGAGAGCCTCGCGCAAATCGAGCTTGGCCGTGCGCATGGCGGGCACAATGCCAAAGAGCAAACCGGTGCACAGGGAAACTCCGGCGGTGAAGGCGAGAACCCATGGATCGAGTCCGATGGACGCACCCTGGGGAACGCTGCCGGCGGCGATCTTAAGCAACGGACCAAGCGAAGCCCAGGCCATGAGCACGCCAAGCAGACCTCCCGCAAGAGAAAGAAGAACGCTCTCGGTCAAGAGTTGGCGAACGACGCGAGAGAAGCCGGCGCCCATCGCCGTGCGGATAGCGACTTCTCTGCCGCGAGAAGCTGCCCGCGCCAGCAAAAGATTGGCGACGTTGACGCAGGAGATAAGCAGAACGAAGCTCACGGCGCCGAGGAGAAGCAGTAGAGCGGGGCGCGAGTTCTGCACGATCTGGTCCTGCAAGCCGATCACATCGGCGCTCGTCCCGGTGTTGTAATCGGGATACTGTTGCTCAAGCCGTTTTGTGATGCCCACCATTTCTACGCGGGCTTGTTCTTTTGTCACGCCGGGCTTTAGCCGCGCAAGAGGAATGATGCCGGGATGCCAATTGCGATCATCGGGAAGCGTTTTTGCCCAGGGCATGAAGGGCAAGAACACATCGGCGGGCTGGAGGATTTGAAAGCCGCTGGGCAAAACGCCGACGACTGTATAGGGCTGCGCGTCGAGATTGATGGCCTTGCCGATGATTTCTTGCGAGCCGCCGAAGCGACGCTGCCAGAGGCCGTAGCTTAGAAGCGCAACAGGTGTGCCACCAGCGCGATCTTCCTCCGCGAGAAAAGTTCGGCCGACTTTTGCGTTGATTCCCAGCATGGGAAAAAGGCCTGCCGTGGCCATGCGAACGTTCAGGCGTTCGGGTTCTCCAGCGCCAGTCAAGGTGATGGCCGCTCCGCGTGTCGCTTCCATCGATTCGAAGGAATGGCTCTGATCGCGCCAGTCGAGATAGTTTTCGTAGGAAGTGGAGATCACGGGGAAAGAACTTTTTTCGGCGATCAGGACCAGGCGAGATGGATCACGAAAAGGAAGAGGGCGGAGGAGCACCCCGTTTACCACGCTGAAAATGGCGGTGTTCGCGCCGATGCCAAGCGCCAGCGTGAGGATTGCAATCGCCGCGAATCCCGGACTTTTTAGGAGGAGGCGGAAGGCGTAGCGAACATCCTGCATCAATCTGAACATGAACTCTCCCGAGGCGCGAATCTATCTCATCCCTCAGACGGATGCTATCGGCAATCGTTACCGGCTGCGGTGGGAGGGCGGGGCAAGCCCCGCCACTACAAACCGCTTAATTACACGGCGGCAGCCGCGGTGAAACGCGCGGTTCCGGCTCAATTCGCGCCGGCGGCTTTCGGCCGGTTCAAGTACTTTTCGTACAAGCGCAGATGTCTGTTATCGAGCGAAGTGCTCTGGCCCTTGATGAAGAGATACTTCACTTCGGTGTTCAGTTCGAGCGGGTCGCCGTTAGTGACGATGATATTGGCGATTTTTCCGGTCTCGAGGGTGCCGACCTGATCGGCGACGCCGAAGATTTCGGCAGGATAGACCGTGACGGCTTTCAGAGCTTCGTCATAGGGCAGGCCATACGCAACGGCGTTTGCGGCTTGCTGGCCGAGTCGGCGCGCGAAGGAATTGTCAAAGCTGCCGAAAGCGATCTTCACGCCAGCTGCAGCAAGCTCCGCGGGCTGGGATAGCAGGCGATCATACGCGTCGTCCTCTTCGGAAGGAAGAGTCAGCGTCGGACGCAGGACCACTGGAATTCCTTTTGAGCGGAGCAGGTCCTTCACCCGGTAGGCTTGCTCGCCGCCGGCGAGAATCATCTTCAGCTTTTGTTTGTCGCAAAATTCGACGGCATTACGGATGTCGCGCGCGCGATCCGCGAAGACCAGCACAGGCAACTGGCCGCGCATGACCGGTGCGAGCGCTTCCAGTTTTAGGTCGCGCTGATAATCTGCAGGACCGCCATGGCCCATGGCTTGGGCATAATGCCTGGCGCGATCGAGATAGTCCGACAGCTCGCTGACTTGCTTCTCATAGTCCAGCTTGGCTTCGCTGAACGGTTTGTTCTTGATCGAAAACGTGGCGAAATCGAAGGACCGCGTTTCCATACCAGGCCAGGAGATGACCATGGCGACGCTCTTCTTGATCGTCATGTCGTTGATGGTCCATCCGGCAAGATGAATCGCGGAGGCTTGGCCCCCGATGACACCGCTCGATCCACGCGCGTCAAAGCCGCCACTGGCCGGCACGGCAAGGACTTCTGTGATTCCCGAAGCGCGCGTCACGGGAATATGCTCGCTGGAAGGCGATACCGCCGTCGCCGCGACTACGTCCGGGTTATAGGCGCCCGTCTCAGTCGAATCGACGGTGGCGTTCACGGCAGAGATCTCGCTGAGGCCCATCTGCGTGATGGGATCGAAGAGGCCGGGATAAATTTGCAAACCCTTCGCGTCGATGACCTGCGCGCCTGCAGGAACTTCGATGTTGGCGCCGACGGCGGCGATTTTGCCGTCACGAATGACCAGTGTGCCGTCTTCGAGGGGAGCGCCAGACAGCGTGAAGATTTTTGCATGAGTTATAGCGACGACAGACGGCGGTTGATTTTGCGCGGAAGCAGCCAGAGAAACAATGCAGACAGCCGCGACGACTGCCACAAATCGCAAAGTCATTTTGATGCTCTTCACAGAGCACCTCCGGAAACGGCGTCCGCTTGCGGCGGCTTAGGCTTTTCTTCGGTCTTCTTTTCGTCTGGTTTGGCACCGGGCCTTTTGCCAATTTCAACCGTCGCGTCCGGCTTTTTCTCTCCGGCTTTCTTTTCTTTTTCCATCAGCGTTTTCTTTTCTTTTTCGCGGGCATCGCGGTCGGCGATGTCGCGCTTACGGTCGAAATAGATGCGGCCATCGATCAGAGTTTGCTGGACGACGGCGTAGGCGCTGAGCGGATCGTGATTGTAAATGACCAGGTCGGCATCCTTGCCAACGTCAATGGAGCCGACACGCTTGTCAATGCCCAGCTGAATCGCGGGATTGATGGTGACGAGTTTGAGCGCTTCGTCGTGCGTGAGGCCACCATACTTCATGGTCTTTGCGGCTTCCTGATTGAGGTGCGTGGCTTCTTCGGCGTCGTCGGAGTTGATGGAGACGATGACGCCGCGCCGGGTCATCAGCGCAGCGTTGTAGGGAATTGCGTCGTAGGCTTCCACTTTGTAGGCCCACCAATCGGAGAAGGTGGAAGCTCCGGTTCCTGAAGCAGCAATTTCGTCAGCTACTTTGTAGCCTTCCAGGACATGCTGGAGGGTGCGCACTTTGAAGCCAAATTCCTTTGCCACGCGGAGCAGCATCAAAATTTCGTCTTCGCGGTAGCAATGCGCATGAACATAGCGTTTGCCTTCGAGAACTTCGACGAGCGGATCGAGACGAAGATCGCGGCGCGGCGGGATGGCGCTTTTATCGCCGGAAGCGACGCGTTTGTCATAGTCGTCCCACGTTTTTTTGTAATCGCGCGCCTCGACAAGCGCGGCTCGTATGGTCTCCTCGACGCCCATGCGCGTGGTGGGGTACCGAGGAGCCACTCCCGGAAGGCTGAAGTTCGAGCGCTTGGGATTTTCGCCGAGCGCGAACTTGATGCCGGGGACCGCACCTTCGAACGGAAGCTTCGAGGCGGGCTGGCCCCAGCGAAGTTTGATAACGACGGTCTGGCCGCCGATGGAGTTGGCCGACCCGTGCAGAACGTTTGCCACGGTTACACCGCCGGCCAGGTCGCGGTAAATGTCGATGTCGTCGGGGTTCAGTACGTCTGCAATGTTTACCATCGAGGAGACGGAGACGCTGCCTTCGTTCACGCTTCCGTCGACGGCGATATGCGAATGGCAATCGATGATGCCGGGGATGACGAACTGGCCGGCGGCGTCGACCACTAGGGCATCTTTCGGCGCTTTGATGGAGGCGCCGACTTCGGCGATTTTGCCGTCCCTAATAAGGACGGAGCCGTGTTCAATAGTGCCGTGCGAAACGGTGAGGATGGTGGCGTTCTGTATGAGGATCACGGGCGCCACGTCAGGCGGACTTGCGGCTCGGGTCGAAAGAGGAAGCGCGAGGGAGCACGTCCCCAAGATCATCGCAGCGAGCAAACGATTGTGCTTCGGCATGGAAGGAATTCTCACAGCGCACCCCCGGCGGCGATCGAATCATTGCTCGTCTGATTGTGCACTGCGGAATCGGAAGTAGCGGCAGCTTGCGGTGCGGCCTTGGCGCCGGTGAACTCGATCGAGTAGCCCATGACGTCGATATTGCCTTTCAGAGTGTTGCCATCGAAGGTGCCGCTAAAGACTACGTCGGAGGGATTGCCCTCGATGGGGATGTTGATGGTGTAGCTAAATTTGTCGACGCTAAGATAACCACTGAGAATGCTGGCAGTGCCGCGCTTGCTGCTGGTCGTTCCAGAGAGCGTGCCATCGGCGGCCATCTCAACATCCAGAGTAGATTCTTCCGGCCCTTCAGGCGTCGTGTAGGTGAGCTTCCATTTCCCGGTCAGGTTTCCTTTCGGAGGATCCTTGGGCTTCTCCGGTTCGTGCGTTTCGAATCTCTTGCCATCCACAAAAACCATTTTGATTTTTGTTTTTTCGTCGAAGAGGTCGCCATCGGTCACAACCAGGTTGGCGATTTTGCCAGTTTCGATGGAGCCGAGCCGGTCCGCGACATGGTAAATCTCCGCGGGCGACAGAGTGAGTGCGCGCAATGCGGCATCGGGCGCAAGACCAGCTTCAATGGATTTCTTTGCGGCCTTCAGGAAGTCTTTAGGCGCTGTAATTCCGCCGGAGTAGAACGCGAACTTGACTCCCGCCTTGGCGAGCGCGGCAGGAGAAGAAGGAGCTTTATCGCGGAAACGAAGCGTGCGGAGCGAAGGTTTCTCGTCGGGGTCCGTATCTTTTTCCGCTTCGGGCCACTTCAGATTGACGAGCACGGGCACGGGCGGCTTCTTTGCGCCGATTTCGTCGGCGACTTCATAGGCCATTTGCGCGCCGTAGATAGCGCCGTCCACATGGTCCCCATCGTCCAGCTTCCAGAGATCCACAAGTTGGAGGGCCCGGCGAAGCTGAACAGAATTATTGGCGGGAATCAGCACAAGAGTGTGGTCCTCAAGCCCCTCGCCGAGTACAGCTTCCGTGTGATCGTAACGCGGCCGAGCGACGCCGCGCGGATTTTTCTCGTAGATGGCTAGCGCCTCGGTGCTCCAATAGGTGTCAATCCACACCTGGTGGACATACGCAAGCGCGCCCATCAGCGAGCCCGGAAAATTTCCGAAACCACCGCCGGGTTGCAGGGAAACGGGAATCCCTACAGGCGCTTTTACGACCATCTCGCTGGCGCGGTCACCCGCCAGATCGAGAACGGCCGCTTGGCCAGGAAACATGCCTCCCTTGGGCGCGGAGACCACCGTTGTGAAGCCGCCGTTGCGCCAAGATTCGATGCGCTTGTCACTGAGGCTGACTTCATCGGCCGCACTGCGCCACGGCGTGGTCGAGGGACGATCTTCGGGTCCGCGCGAAACCTCTCCCGTGGGGGCCGCTCGGCGGCCTACGGCTCCGCCTTCGCCGGCGCCCCCCGGAGCGGGAGCCGCGGCCGGCAAACCCACGTCGGTGAACGAATCGAAAAGCCCGGGATAAACGATGAGGCCCTTGCCTTCAATGATCCAAGCGTCTGGAGGGATGGTGACATCTTTGCCGATTGCGGTGATGACGCCATGCGCCATCACGATAGTGGCGTTTTCCACGGGCGGCCCGGATACCGGGACGATTTTGGCCCCGCGAATCGCAAAATACTGCGGTTCGCCACCCTGCGCACGCATTGGAGGCGCAGTTGTAAGAAGTACGAAGAGTATTAGAGCAAACGCGAGAGCCGAAAGGCACCGGCGCGCAAAGACAGAACGCATGCAAGCTCCTTTTTGTGAATCGTTTAGAACCACAAAACCCAGTCCGTATGTTCAGTAGACGCTTGAGGCTAGTCAGAAGTTGCGGAAGAGTCAAGGAGGGGGAGGGATTCCCGGCAGAGAGTAAGGATAGGGATAGGAGCGCGGTGCGGGCAGGAGCAAAGAAATCTTAAAAATGCCGGAAACAAATTGCTGGTTGGTCTCGTTTCTTCTATTGCCTTCCCATAGGGGCTATGGCATCTTCCGTATGGGTTTCCCATACGAACCGAGAGGAGCCCGAGGAGAACGATGGGCGATAAGGCAAACGACAAGAAGGATGTGTGGCAGGGGACGCTTGCGCTGATGGTGCTGAAGACGCTGCAGGCGATGGGGCCGTTACATGGGTATGGCATTGCGCGGCGGATTGAACAGACCAGCGGCGATCTGCTGGCTGTGAATTACGGAACACTGTATCCGGCGTTGCTGAAGCTCGAGCAGGAGGGCTACATCAGCTCCGAATGGGGCTTCTCTGACAACAATCGCAAAGCCAAGTATTACAAGCTCACGCGCGCGGGACGGAAGCAATTGAATAAGGAAGAGCGCGAATGGGAACAGACAACCGCGATTCTTGCGCGGTTTCTCGCGCCAGGTGAGGAGCGGTCCTAATCAGAGTTGGGGAGGCTTTAGATGAGGCGCGTGAGGGCGTGGTTCTCTCGGCTAGGTGAAGTGTTTGGGAAACAGAAGCGCGAGCAGGAATTATCGGCCGAGATGGAGAGCCACCTCCAGCTGCACATGGAAGACAACTTGCGTTCCGGCATGTCACAAGCGCAAGCGAGAAGAGAGGCGCTGATGAAACTTGGCGGCGTGGAACAAACAAAGGAAAACTATCGCGAGCGGCGCGGCCTGCCGCTGCTGGAGACCGTCCTTCAAGACGCGCGCTATGCGATTCGCATGCTGCGCAAGAATCCTGGGTTCACCGCCATCGCCGCGCTGACGCTGGCGCTGGGGATCGGCGCAAACACTGCCATTTTCAGCCTCGTGAACGGCGTGCTGCTGCGACCTTTGCCTTTTGCGAATCCGGAGCGGCTGGTGGGCATGACCTCGTATTACCCCAAAGGACCTTTCATCGTCATGCGCGATCGCAGCCAGACGATGGAGATTGTTGCCAACTCAGAGAGCACCGAGTTCAACCTCACCGGCATCGATGTTCCCGTGCGGCTCGCTGGCGCGTCGGTGTCTGCAAATTGGTTCCGGGTTTTGGGCGCCGGAACCGCGATGGGAAGGGCTTTTCAGGACGGTGAGGATCAGCCGGGAAAAGATTCCGTAGTTATCCTCAGTTATTCGCTATGGCAGCGCCAATTTCGTGGCGATCCGAACGTCGTCGGCCTTGCCATTTTGCTTGATGGAGTGAGCCGCGAAGTGATTGGCGTGATGCCGCCTGATTTTCGCTTCCCTTCCCCTAAAACAGAGTTGTGGGTGCCTTTGCATCTCGATCCGCGGACCACCGGCGACTATTGGGGAAGCAGCTACATGCCGATCTTGGCGCGGCTGCGTCCGGGAGCCACTCTCGAGCAGGCCCGCGTTGAGCTAGCTTCGCTTCGCCCGCAGATTCTCGCAGCCTACGCCTGGCGCATGCCGGATGATTCGTGGAAGGACTCGGATGTCCAACTACTCCAGGAATGGCTCGTTGGCGAGTTCCGCGCGAAGCTGATCATTCTGCTGGGAGCGGTGGGACTCCTCCTGCTGATCGCTTGCGCGAATGTCGCGAACTTGCTTCTGGCTCGAGCCTCAGCGCGCACGAAGGAAATTGCACTGCGCAAAGCGCTGGGAGCAGGCCGCTGGCGATTGGTGCGGCAGCTCATCACAGAAAGCGTGCTGCTCGCGATGCTTGGCGGAGGTCTTGGCCTTGGCGCGGCGATATACGGCTTGAGGATTCTGAAGGCAACGCTCCCGGCGGACACGCCGCGGCTCACCGATGTCGCCGTCGATGGCAGGGTTCTTCTATTTACAGCAGCGCTTGCCATCCTGACCGGACTTGTCTTTGGGGCCATGCCGGCCAATGGCGCGTCGAAAGTTGATTTGACCAAAACTCTCCGCACCGGCGGGGACAAAGATGAATCGCAGGGGACTAACCGGCTGAGCCGAAGCCTGGTCGTTGGAGAAGTGGCTGTCGCGGCGGTGCTCGTGATCGCCGCCGGGCTGCTCGTCAAGAGCCTGTGGAAACTCTCCAACGCGAATACAGGATTTCACCAGGAGTACATCCTGACCGCGCGCATCACACCGAATCAGTCGTTCTGCGCGGTCGCGGGCCGTTGCCAAGCTTTCTATGAGGACTTGCTGAATCGCATGCGCGCGTTGCCCGGTGTGAAGGATGCAGCCGCGGTCAACGGGCTTCCGCTCAGCGGGACCTGGGAGACCGTTCCTTCCGACGTGGAAGCTCATACCGTCACTCCCGGGGCGCACGTGCCGATGCTTTTGGAGCGTGTCATCACTCCGGAGTATCTGCGCCTGATGGGAATTCCCCTGCTGCAAGGCCGCGCGTTTACCGGCGCGGACGCAGGGCAAAATGCGGAGCGCGTCACGCTGATAAGCAAATCCACGGCCGAGCGCTACTGGCCCGGGAAAGATCCCATCGGCATGCACGTCAAACCGCGCTGGATGGACGACTGGTGGACCGTGGTTGGAGTGGTCGGTGACGTGAAGGAAAACAGTCTCACCAGAAATGTTCCGGACTGGATTGATGGCGAAGTGTATATGCCGTATGGCCCTCACGCAATCCAAGGCAGAGGAAACGAATCGGCTCCGGCGGAGTTGACGCTGCTCTTGCGCACGTCGGAAAGCCAAATTCAGATCGGCAGCGAATTGCAAAGCGTGGTCGCCGAATTAAACCGCGACGTGCCCGTCAGTCAAATTCAAACGCTGCACGGTTGGGTTTCCGAAGCGGCCGCTGGTCCGCGCTCGACCGCTTCGCTCTTTTCCATTTTCGCAGCTCTGGCACTGGCATTGGGCGCCGTGGGGATTTATGGCGTCATCTCTTATTCGGTGGCGCAGAGGACGCGCGAAATCGGAATACGTATGGCGCTTGGAGCGCGGCGGCAGGAAGTGCTGTTGCTGATCATCGGGCAAAGCGCCAGGCTGGCCCTACTAGGAGTTGCCATCGGCTTGGCGGGTGGGCTGCTGCTGACGCGGCTTATGGCCAGTCTTCTCTATGGAGTGGGGTCGTCTGACCCCGCCACCTACCTAGGTGTGGCGATTCTGCTGCTGGTCGTAGCGCTTGCAGCTTCGTTTCTTCCCGCGCGGCGAGCCATGCGCATGGATCCGGCGATCGCGCTGCGGCACGAGTGATTTTGGATGCAGTGGAATAGGTGCTTGATGCTAGCGATGACGGGCTGTTAAGGACATGGCATGAGAACGCTTCGCGCTTGGTTTCTGCGGTTGGCCGGACTCTTTGGCAAAGATCGCCGCGACCGCGAGCTTTCC
>Ga0210398_10005128_pt1 | contig 12187 bp, 13 predicted proteins | sample IncBWC4OmetaG_FD_161047 | JGI IMG/M metagenome (GOLD analysis project Ga0210398, IMG submission 161047) | Forest soil microbial communities from Barre Woods Harvard Forest LTER site, Petersham, Massachusetts, United States - Inc-BW-C-4-O | ecosystem: Environmental > Terrestrial > Soil >... | reverse complement strand
GATCGTCACCTTCTTGCTGACTCGAGCGCTGCCTGGCGATCCGGCGGTCTATTTCGCCGGCCCGGCCGCCACGCCCCAGGCCATCCAACAGGTGCGGGTCAATCTTGGCCTCGACAAGCCGCTGATCGAGCAATTCGGCCGCTATGTGGTTGACCTCGCCCACGGCAATCTCGGCACTTCGCTCACCACCGGGCAGCCGGTCGCGACGGAGTTGCGCAACCGGTTGCCGGCATCCGCGGAATTGACTCTGCTTGGGCTCATCGTCTCGATCGTGATAGCGGTGCCGCTCGGCATCCTGGCGGCGACCAAGCCGAACTCGCTGATCGATCAAGCCTGCCGCGTCATCTCGACCGCCGGCGTTTCGCTGCCGGTATTCTTCACCGGGCTCATTCTGGTTTACGTGTTTTATTATCTGCTCGGCTGGGCGCCGGCGCCACTCGGCCGACTCGACGTGTTCTCTACCGAACCGCCGCATGTCACCGGTTTTTACCTGATCGACAGCCTGATCGCGGGCGACCCCGCAACGTTCATGGCGAGCCTCAAACAGCTCATCTTGCCGGCGCTTACGCTTGGGATTTTCTCGCTCGCCCCGATTACCCGCATGACACGGGCCTCGATGCTCGCCGTGTTGTCTTCTGATTTCGTGCGCACGGCGCGGGCGAGCGGACTGTCCGCCTATACCGTGATCGTCACCTACGCGTTCCGCAACGCCATGCTGCCGGTTATCACGACGCTCGGCATGGTGTTTTCCTTCCTTCTCGGCGCCAACGTCCTGGTGGAAAAAGTATTCGCCTGGCCCGGCATCGGCTCTTACGCGGTCGAGGCGCTGCTCGCCTCGGATTTCGCGCCGGTACAGGGTTTCGTTCTGACCATGGCGGTCATGTACGTCATGCTCAATCTTCTGATCGATGTCCTCTACGGCCTGATCGATCCGCGGGTAAGGCTCGAAGCATGACCGACCTTGCCGCCGCCCCCCGGTCGGAAAGCAGCCTGACAGCGCTGCTCCGTCATTCGCGTTATGTGCTGAGCGAAAACCCGGTCACCGGCCTTGCATTCGTGCTTTTCGTTCTGATCGTGCTTGCGGCCGTGCTCGGCCCGCATATCGTGCCCTTTGATCCGCTCGCCAGCGACACTAGCGAAGCGCTGAAGCCGCCGAACCTGGAGCATTGGTTCGGCACCGACCAGCTCGGCCGCGACGTATTCAGCCGGGTCGTGGTGGCGACGCGGCTCGATTTCTTTATTGCGGTCGCCTCGGTCTCTCTGGTGTTTTTGATGGGCGGGCTCGCCGGCGTCGCCGCCGGCTTCTTCGGCGGCTGGACCGACCGCATCGTTGGCCGTATCGCCGACACCATCATGGCGTTCCCGCTGTTCGTTCTCGCCATGGGCATCGTTGCCGCGCTCGGCAACACCGTGCAAAATATCGTGCTCGCTACGGCGATCGTCAACTTTCCGCTCTATGCACGCATCGCCCGCGCCGAGGCCAATATCCGCCGCGAAGCCGGTTTTGTCGAAGCGGCGCGGCTGTCCGGCAATTCCGACTGGCGCATTCTAGCTTTTCAAATTCTGCCCAATGTGTTCCCGATCATGGTCGTGCAGATGTCGTTGACCATGGGATACGCCATTCTCAATGCGGCCGGACTGTCGTTCATCGGACTCGGCGTGCGTCCGCCGACGCCGGAATGGGGCATCATGGTTGCCGAAGGCGCGCAGTTCATCGTGTCGGGCGAGTGGTGGAACGCATTCTTTCCCGGCGCCGCGCTGATGGTCGCGGTGTTCTGTTTTAATCTGCTTGGCGATGGGCTGCGCGACTTGGTCGATCCCCGGAGACGGACATGAGATGGCGCTCATGATGTGGCGAACATGACGGCCCCTGCGCTTTCCGTAGAAGGGCTCAGCGTCGAATTTCGTACGCGATCCGGCGTCGTGCGCGCGCTGGAGAATGTCAGCCTCAGCGTCGCAAAGGGCGAGACCGTGGCGCTGGTCGGCGAGTCCGGCTCCGGAAAATCGGTAACCGCCTATGCGGTGATGGGCATTCTCGATCCGGCCGGACGCATCGCCGCCGGCCGCGCCATGCTCGGCGATCTCGATCTCCTCTCGGCCGAGCCGAAAGAACTTGCGCAAGTTCGCGGCCGCAAGATTGGGATGATTTTTCAGAACCCGCGCACCGCGCTCAACCCGATCCGTACGGTGGGGCGTCAAATTGCCGATGTACTCATCCGCCACGGCAACGTGTCGCGGCGCGCGGCGCCGGCGCACGCGGTGGAAATGCTGCGCGCCGTCGGCATCACCGATCCGGCGCGTCGGGCCAAAGCCTATCCGTTCGAAATGTCGGGCGGTATGTGCCAGCGCGTCATGATCGCGATCGCGCTAGCGGCGAAGCCGTCGCTCTTGATCGCCGACGAGCCGACCACAGGTCTCGACGTCACCACGCAGGCTGTGATCATGGATTTGATCAATGATCTCGCCAAAGAGCTCGGCATGGCGACGATTTTCATCACCCATGACCTGGCGCTCGCCGGCCAGCGTTCCGCGCGCATTGTTGTGATGCATGCGGGCCATGTGGTTGAGAACGCGCCGACCGCAGACCTGTTCTCCAATCCGCGGCATCCCTATACGGCGGAGCTGATCGCCGCGACGCCGGATTCGGCGGCGAGCCTCGATGAACTTGCCTCCATTCCCGGGTCGTTACCAGATCTGCGGCGTGCCGATCTGCCGCCCTGCCGCTATTCCGAGCGCTGCCCGCGCAAGATCGCTGCTTGCGCGCAGCCTTTGCCGCTCGCAGCGCCGGATGCATCGCATTTCGTCGCTTGCTGGAATCCGCTGCCCGAGCAGACCCTCGGCGCGCCAGCTGTGAGTGCAGCATGACCGCCCTCCTCGACATTGCCGATGTCTCAAAATGGTTTCCGGCCGGGGCCGGACCCGGAGCCTGGGCGCGATTGAAGCGCCGCATCTCCGGCGGAGTCGAAACACTTCCGAAAGTCTATGCGGTCGACGATGTGAGCTTCGCTATCGGCAAGGGCGAGACCGTAGGTCTCGTCGGCGAATCCGGTTGCGGCAAGTCGACTTTGGTCCGCGCGCTTACCCGCCTGATCGATGTCAGCGTCGGCAGCGTCAAGCTCGGTAGCCGGGAATTGGCGTTGAAGCCAGCGCGCGTTTTCGCGCGCGATCGCGACCGCGCCCGCATTCAAATGGTGTTCCAGGATGCCGGCGAAAGCGTCAATCCGCGCTTTACGGCTTTCGCCGCGATCGCCGATCCGCTGCGGCGGCTGCGCAAATTGCGCGGCAAGGCGCTCAAAGAAAGGGTCGAGACCGTGGCGAGCCAATGCGGCTTGCCGTTGCAATTACTCTCACGCTTTCCGCATCAGCTTTCCGGCGGCCAGCGCGCCCGTGTCGGTATTGCCCGCGCCATCGCGGTTGAGCCCGATTTGCTGGTGCTCGACGAGCCGACGGCGGCGCTCGACGTATCGGTTCAGGTCATCGTTCTTCAGCTGTTACAGCGGCTGAAGCGAGAGTTCGACATGAGCTATCTGTTCGTCTCGCATGATCTTTCCGTGGTGCGGCTTCTCTGCGATCGCGTGCTGGTGATGTATCTGGGCAAAATCGTCGAATCCGGACCTGCCGCCGAAGTCTTCGAACATCCCCTGCATCCCTATACCCAAGCGTTGGTCGCCGCGGTGCCGCGGCTTCATGAAAGCGGCAGCAGGCTCCGCCTCACCGGCGAACCGCGCAGCCCCATCGATCCGGATCCGAACGTGTGCCGCTTCTATGGCCGTTGCCCGCACGGCACCGATGCCTGCAAACTCACGATGCCGGCGCTGCGCGCTTTCGGCGACCGTCAGGTCGCCTGCCACTTTGCTGAAAGCTTCTTGCCGCAGGCGCGGATTGCATCATGAAGCGCAAGGTCATTCGCAATTCACCGCCGGCGCCGAAGCGCGACAGCATCGACTCCCTAATCATCGCCAATGCCCAAGCGCTCGGGCTGACGCTCGATCCTTCCTGGGAAGCCAGCGTAAAGTTCAATCTGCAGCTCATCCTGCGCCACGCAGCGCTGGTCGATGATTTCTCCCTGCCCGACGATGCCGAGCCAGCCGAAATTTTCCATGCTTAAAATCCTTCAGGCGTAACATGTGTCATGCTTGATGTGCCGGCGACCGATCTCGATTTCAGTACGGCTACCGACATCGTCGCCGCGGTCGCGTCCGGCCACAGCACGGCGCTGAGCATAGTTGAGGCGGCGCTCGCCCGCATTCGCGAGCGCGACCCGGTGCTCAATTCCTTCACCGCTGTCACTGAGCAACGCGCGTTGCTGCGCGCCGAGGCTGTCGATGCCACACGCGCGCGAGGCGAGGCGCTCGGGCCGTTGGCCGGTGTTCCATTCGCAGTGAAGAACCTGTTCGATGTCTCAGGCCTGCCGACGCTCGCCGGTTCCAAGATCAACCGCGACATGCCGCCGGCTACCCGCGACGCGGCCCTGATCGAACGGCTCGAAGCGGCGGGAGCCGTTCTCGTCGGCGCGCTCAACATGGGCGAATATGCCTATGATTTCACCGGCGAGAACATCCACGACGGCGCGTCGCGTAATCCACATGATCACGAGCGCATGTCCGGGGGCTCGTCGGGAGGCTCCGGCGCGGCGGTCGGTGGCGGTCTCGTGCCGCTCGCGCTCGGCTCCGACACCAATGGCTCGATCCGCGTCCCATCGTCGTTATGCGGCATTTTCGGCCTGAAGCCGACCTTTGGCCGGCTGACGCGCGCACGCACGTTTCCTTTCGTCGCCAGCCTCGATCATCTCGGACCGTTCGCGCGCACCGCGCGCGATCTCGCGCTCGCCTATGACGCCATGCAGGGATTCGATGCCGAAGATCCAACCTGCGCCAGCCGCCCGGTCGAACCGGTCGCTCCGGTTTTGGAGCAAGGGGCGCATGGTCTGCGCGTCGCCGTCGCCGCCGGCTATTTCAAGTGCAACAGCGGCGAGACCTGTTACGCCATTGACCGGGTGTCGGCTGCGCTCGGCGCCAACCGCGATATCGAGATTCCGGAAGCGCAGCGCGCCCGCTCGGCGGCCTTCATCATCACCGCCAGCGAGGGTGCCAGTCTGCATCTGAACCGTTTGCGCGCACGGGCGCTCGACTTCGACCCGGCGGTGCGCGACCGGCTGATCGCCGGCGCGATGACGCCGGCTTCGCTAGTCGTTAAGGCGCAAAAATTCCGCCGCTGGTATCGCGATCAAGTGGCCAAGCTGTTCGACGAGGTCGACGCCATCATAGCGCCGGCGACGCCGTGCACGGCGCCACTGATCGGCCAGCAGACCTTCATGTTCGGCGATACCGAATTGCCGGTGCGCGCCAATCTCGGACTTTATACGCAGCCGATCTCTTTCATCGGCCTGCCGGTCGTCGCCGTGCCGGTGCCGCTGGTACCGCTGCCGATTGGCGTCCAGATTATCGCCGCGCCGTGGCGCGAGGACATTGCGCTGCGACTGGCGCACGCGCTGGAGGTGAAAGGCGTGGTCGCGGCCATGCCGCCGGCACCGTAACGTCCTCCTCGTTGTCCCTGCGGAAAGAGCAAATCAAGCGGAGAAAGCCATGCAGATCGACCTGCCGGAGGTCGTCGCCGAAGTGAGAACCGAGTTTGAGCGCTACGAGCAAGCACTCGTCTCAAACGACGTCGTCACCCTCAATTCGCTGTTTCACGACGATGTCCGCACCATCCGCTATGGCGGCGCCGAAAACCTGTATGGTTATGCTGCGATCGAATCCTTTCGCGCTGCGCGCTCGCCGGCCGGCCTGCCCCGCACCTTATCCAAGACCGTCATTACGACCTATGGCCGCGACATCGCCGTTGCCTCGACGTTGTTCGCGCGTCCCTCGGCGCCGGGCAAAATCGGCCGGCAGATGCAGACCTGGGTGAAGTTTACCGAAGGCTGGCGCGTGGTCGCCGCGCATGTCAGCGTTATTGACAGGGCTTGAGCGCGCCAGCCGGCAAGGATGGCGTTGTTGCCGAGAAGGAGCGTGTAGCCGTCTGGCGCGCCAGGGTGAAGCCCAAAAGCGTTTATGGAAGCGCCCTTCGCCTAGGACTGTCCGGCCGCATCAAGAATCAGTTTTGTGATCGTGTCGGGCTGCGAAATTAGGGAAAGGTGGCTCGCCTTCACTTCGATGGTCTTAGCGGCCATGCGCTTTGCCATAAAACGCTCAAGATCGGGATTGATCGTACGGTCTTCCGTCGAAACGGCATAAAAACTCGGCTTCGACCGCCAAGCCGCGTGCGCGGTCTTGCCCGTGAGCAGGGCTTTGTGGAACGGCTCCTGGACAGCATAGAGGATCTTCGCCTTCGCTTCCGGCAGGTCACCTGCGAAATCGCGCAAGAACGCAGCCTCGCTGAGACGTCCTTCGTCGCCGTCAAAAACGATGCCAGCGGTCGCCGGTGGGGTCGGAAATGTCTTCGCCAACGCCGTGTAATCCTCACCCGCATCCGGCGCCCGTGCCGCCACATAAACAAGTGCCGACACGCTCGGATGCATACCCGCCTCTGTCACGATCATGCCGGAGAAGGAATGCCCAACCAGGACCGTCGGACCATCCTGCCGCGCGAGCACCCGCAGGGCTGAGACTACCGCTTCGGGCAGCGTTGTCAGGGGGTTTTGCACGGCCGTTGCATTGAGCCCCGCGGCCTGCAATCGCCCAATCACCTCGGACCAGCATGACCCATCGGCGAACAGTCCGTGCACCAGCACGATGTTGCGCGCCTTCGTCGGAGCGGGCTTTGCGGCCATGCCGCGGGTGGAGACCAGCGAAGCGGTAGTGCCGACAACCATGGCGGCAGAGAAAGCACGTCTGTTCATTATCATCATGCGACTCCAATCGAGAATGTCACGCGACGCACCCATAACGATGATGACCCTGATCGGGTCGAATGGCACCGTCACTCCGGCCAGCGGACAGAAGAGATTTGTTCGCAGGCCGCGATCAACTGATCCTGAAGACTCATGTCGCGTGTCTGCGGGTTAGGAGTTGATCGTCTCAAGTGGAAGAAGTATTCGCCCGTTACCCGCGCCGCGGCGTCGTCGCTGACGGCGAGCCACGCCTGCGTGAGATGCGCTTGATCCATATCGTCCGGTGCCCCAGGTCCGCCCATGCGTGTCGGCACCCAGCCGGGCTCCAACGCATTAGCGAATACATCAGGCCAAAGGCGGGCGGCGGCGAAAGCCAGGACCACATCGTAAAGTTTACTTTCAGCATAAGCGGTGGAGCCCGACCAGCGCCGGCGCGTCCAGGCAAGGTCTTTCAGATTGGCAACGGCGCCGTGGTGCATTCCCGAGCTGAGATAGACGAGCCGCGCCGGTCGCTCGATCAGCGCGGTCAGGACGAATGAGGCTAACACGTTGGTCGCGAACACCTCGGGCACACCGTCCTGCGTCTCGACACGCTTTGGCTCGCGGTAGCCGACCCCGGCATTATGGATCACGGCGTCGAATCGGCCAAGGCGATTGACCTGCTCGGCGACCTCACGCGCTCCTCGCACGGTGGAGAGGTCGCCGGTGACGACATCCAAGGCTTGTGTCAACTCACGGCGCGCGTCTGCACTGCGTGCCGCAGTCCGGCCGTGCAGGACCACTTCGTGGCCCTGCTCGACAAGAAGTCGCCCCGTCATCAAGCCGAGACCGGTTGAAGACCCCGAGATAAAGACCTTAGCCATTGCGTTCTCTGTTCCTCGCGGTGTCAGGTTGCGGCGTGAAGTTGGGGAGGCGCTCTTCGAAGGCGCTGGGTGTGTAGCCGGCCGCAACAAGGACGTCAGCGCACGCGTGGTCGCCGACCGTCGGATCTAGGCTCAGCACCAGGCCGCCTTTGAAAAGAGTGCAGTTCGGTGTTTTGGGACTGGCCATGACCGGTCTCCTTTGATGGAGCAATCATGCACCTTGACTGAGCATGTACTGAGCGCATTCTTGTCAGTCTTAGAATGACTAAAATGCGGGCTTGGAATGAGCTTTGATGGACGACTGCTAAGCGGCATCGGCGTGATGGCGGCCGTGGTGGAGTCCGGCGCGTTTTCCCGCGCCGGCGAAGCAATCGGGCTGTCGCAATCCGGTGTCAGCCGCTCTGTTGCGCGATTGGAAGAGCGGATCGGCGTCCGTCTGTTTCATCGCACCGCACGCGCGGTCAGCCTTACCGAGGAGGGCCGCCGGTTTTTCGAGAGTGTGCGACCGCTGCTCGCTGGGATCGAGGAGGCCGCAAGCGTTGCAGCGGGCGCCGCCTCGCTGGTGCGCGGGCGTCTGCGTATCAATTCCGACGCTGGATTTGGCCAATTCGTCCTTGCGCCGAACCTGCACAAGCTGCTTTCAATCCATCCGGAACTGGAGGTTGAACTTGCCATCCGGGAGCGTCCGGGCGACTTGGTGGCCGATGGGTTCGATCTGGCGATCCGTTTCGGCGAGCCGGAATCGTCCTCACTGATCGGGCGCAAGGTCCTGGAGACCCGAGTACTGACTTGCGCGGCTCCGTCCTACTTGAAGCGTGCTGGGACGCCGAAACACCCCCGCGATCTCGCCGATCACGAGTGTATTCAGTACCGCGAGCCGCTGACCCATCGTCATTACGCGTGGGTTCTCCAAGGCCCGAAGGGCAAGATCGAAGTGGCTACCCGCGGTCGACTTACGGTCACCGACGCCGGCGCACTTCTCGCCGCCTGCGTCGCGGGCCACGGGATCGCGCAGCCGCTGGAGCTTCACGCACGTCCGCACCTGGACGCTGGGCGGCTCGTACAGCTGTTGCCCCATTGGGCTAAGGAGATATTTCCATTGTTCTTCTATTTGCCGACGCGGAAGCTGCCTTCAGCCAAAATACGGGCCTTTCTAAACTTCGCCCTCTCTCTAGCCGATCGGCAGTAGCAGGCGTCCCGGACTATATGACCGCATGTCGCATGCGCGACGACATCGACCGCGGGATAGCGGACGAGAAAGTCAGCTACGATGCCGCGCACTCTAACGGCGGCACACTGATCACCCGTGCAGGGACGAACAACCGGGTGGCCGCACCGGTCTATAACGCGGCGCTCGCACCTGACGAGACCGACACCTCGCAAAGTCAGCGGCAGAAGTTCCCCGTCACGGATGTCTTTTCCCACATCGAGGTCGCCGATGGACGGAACTGGTGAAAGCCCGACGGCATTGGCTGTATTGCAGGCGACCTGTCCGAGACGGAGCAGAAGCTCGTATGGGCAACCCAGGCCGTGCCCGACCTATTCACGCGGAAGGCCGAGGGCACGGCTTGGAAGATCAAACCAAGCTGGTACATCGTCGCTGCGAATGACCGTACCGTCCATCCCGATCTGGAACGCTTCGCAGCGAAGCCTATGGGCGCCACGACTGTCGAGTTGCGCGCCAGTCACGTTGGGATGCTCTTTCAACCGCATGCTGTGCTTGATTTGATTCGCAGTGCCGCAAGAGCCATTGAGAAGTCCCAAGCAGCGTAGGGCACGTCGCCTCGACAGCAGGACTGCGCAAATGGCGGTGCGTCGATTTTTTGAGAAATTCGCCGACGCGCCCCTTCATTTTCATCCAGGCACCCCTGGGCTGTGGCCGCAGCCACAGCCCGAGGCGCGTACAGAACCGAGCGCTTTAACGCGGGTAGTCAAACTGCGCCGCGTAGCCAGCTGCCGCTCTATTCGACGCAGTGCCAGTGGTCCAGGCACTCTGGGCCATGGCCGCCGTCGGCAACCCAATGCTCAACGCAGTAACAGCGGCAATCGCCACGAGTTTGAACTTGCTGATCATGATCTTCTCCTTTGATAACACAATGGCCCGCCCGGCTGTATATGGTGCGATGGACGTCGACTTAAATTGGAAAATCTTGTTCGCTCCTTTCGGCATAATTGAACAATCTGCATGTTCCCGAAATTCGGCGGTCCTCAGCCCACAGTTTTTCCAGGCAGAGATTTCTCCCCGAGCTTGAGCCGCTGACCGGGAACGGCAGGAGACTTTCGACAGGGCGCAAACACCGCCCTGCCGATGCTTTGAGGTTCCGCTTTGCTGGAACTTTCTTTTGCCGCTCTATTAGCGCCCGTTCCGCCGAAGCGCTCACCCGGTAGCGCGCTGTTTCGGCGCCGTCCTCTCTTCGGATGTAGCGATCGCAGGCTTGACGGAACCCGCGGGATTCTTACCGGCCTGCGCGCAGGGATCGCCTATCTCATGAAAATACTTGATCAGCAGGTCGATGAACGTCCGCACCTTGGCTGGCAAGTGCTCACGATTGGGATAGTAAGCTTCGATTGGGTATTCGTGAGGCAGAAAGTCGCTCAGCACGGGCACCAACGCGCCGGACCTCAACTCGTCAACCATCATCGGCGTGGGCGCCCATATGAAGCCCTGGCCACGCAACGCAGCGCCTTTCAATGTATCGGGATTGTTTGTTTCCAGAGTCCCGGACACTCGTACTGGAAAGTCACCGTCAGGGCCTGTGAATATCCAATCCTTGCCGTCTTTGCTGTGAGGCGCATCGTAAAAGATCAGGCAGCTGTGGTGTGCGAGATCCGACGGGTGCTGCGGTCGGCCGTGCTTGGCGAGATAATCGGGTGAAGCGCAGATCACTACCCGATAAGACGCGAGCCGACGCACAATGAGAGCCGGATCCGGAGCGGCGGCGTACCAAATCGCCAAATCGTATCCTTGGACGACGAGATCAAGCATCCGGCTGGTGGCAGTGAGATGGATCGTGACCTCCGGATATAGATTGGCATATTCCGCGATGAATGGAGCGATGACAGCAGGAATGCCGGGCGATGTATTGACCCGTAGTACTCCTCGCGGCCGTGATTGCAGGACCTGAGCGGCTTGCTCAGCGTCTTCAATCTCCGACAGGATCTGAACACAGCGCTCGTAATACTCGCGTCCCACCTCGGTCAGGCTCACACTGCGCGTTGTACGGTTGAGTAAACGCACACCAAGCCGCTCTTCGAGCGACTTCACGTGAGTGGTGACTACGCTCGTTGCGAGATTGAGTTGTCGCGCCGCGGACGAAAAACCCTCGTGCTCGACCACTTTGACGAACGATAGCATCGATGAGACGCGGTCCATGGCTCGCCTCTTATTCTGCAGGCTCCGAATACTTAATTGCTCGGAATTGTACATTCAATGCGGTCAACCCTCCACAGCGGCTGCGTGTCCTGGCGACCCACTCGTTTTTTTGAAAATGACGAGCAGCGCGAACAGGGCCAGCGTAGCGATCAGCAGCAGCTTGTAATCATCAATATAAGCAATGATCTGCGCCTGCTGCGTGACCAAGGCATCGAGCGCCGCTCGGCCGGCGGCAGTAAATGGGCTCAGGAACGGCGCAATGCTCGGATCTTGGAAGGCGCGATTGACCGCAGTGACGTTTACAGAGATGTCGGCATGGTTGATCTCGGTATTGGTCGTCAGCAGCGCGGTGAAGGCGGAAATGCCGATGCTTGAGCCTAGGCTCCGCGAAAGGCTGAAGACGCTGGCGCCATCGGCACGATCTTCCGGAGCGAGTGTCGACAGAGTGACCGCGCTCATTGGGACAAAAAGAGTGCCGAACCCTGCGCCTTGCACCAACCCGGCAACGATAATTTCCCGCTCTGAAACGTCGGGGGTCCATCCCGTCATAATATAGAAGGACCAGGCGGAAAGGCCGAGGCCAATCGCCAAGAGCAAACGTGTGTCGACCTTTCCGACGAATCGGCCAACGATCATTGTGGCCACCATCGTCCCCACGCCACGGGGTCCCATGACCAAACCGGCGGTGAAGACCGGATAGTTCATGAGGTCCTGCAGATACGGCGGCTGCAGTGCAAGCGAGGCATAAAGAGTGATGAAGGCGACCACGCTGAAGATCACGCCGGCGGTAAGATTGCGGTCGCGAAACAGCGCCGGCCGCATGAAGGGCCGCTCGGCCGTGAAGGTGTGAATCAGAAAAAGATAGAAGGCCGAGCCGGCAACGAGCGCTTCGATGACGATTTCGCTTGAACCGAACCAATCCTTGATCTCGCCGCGGTCCAGCAAGATCTGGAACGCGCCAATTGCCAAGCTGAGAGTGCTGAAGCCAAACCAGTCGAATTTCTGCGATCCACTCCGCGGGCTCTCCGGCAGATACGCCATCATGCCGAAAAAGGCGATGATTCCCAGCGGTCCGTTGATATAGAACACATAACGCCAAGTGTAATCTTCAGTGAGCCA
>Ga0210398_10005126_pt1 | contig 12189 bp, 19 predicted proteins | sample IncBWC4OmetaG_FD_161047 | JGI IMG/M metagenome (GOLD analysis project Ga0210398, IMG submission 161047) | Forest soil microbial communities from Barre Woods Harvard Forest LTER site, Petersham, Massachusetts, United States - Inc-BW-C-4-O | ecosystem: Environmental > Terrestrial > Soil >... | reverse complement strand
AGTGCTGTGGGACGAGCACGCAGACATTCGCAGCGAAGACGAAAGTGGATGGTTGTGCGCTGAACACGCTGGATCTCCAGGTCCGGCTGGGGAAGAGGGAGCATGAGCGAACACGACGTGAACCTACTGCGAGGAGAATCCGGTTCCCCGACCACTCTGGGGCGGGGACACCCCGAAAATCCATCCGCACTGTTAGACACGGAGGACGTTGGTATTGCGAGGGCTGTTACGAGTGCTCCGCCCAACACCAGGTGGGAAGATTCAATGAATGATGAATTTTCTAATCGATGACATGACATCGTTGTTGCAAAATCCTGACTCATTGACCGACCTACTGCGCCTCTGAACTCGATGGCGAAGTGATAACTTCCCATGCTCCCCCTCCACCATGGTACGTCTCGACACTGAGTTGGAACCTGCGTGAACAGGCGGTGCATCCGATGACGTGAACGATGTAATCGCCGGGCCATTGTTTTGAGGTAAGAATCTTTTCCATCGGGCACGTGCCACTCAATACACGAAACGTCCCTTGCTCCACTGTTTCGAGAATCTGGCGAATCAGATCGCGGTACTCGTATGGGGAGTTCACCCGCCTTCTCTCTAGGAATCCATCGCATCGGGAGCACATGCCGAGAGCAAGTTTAAAACAGGTGAAGTTGATTGGCGAAATAGTCCGCCCTGAAAGCCGCTGGACTTCGGCGGACGCAACTCCCGCCCGCCCTCCAGTCTGCACCCGATTCCTGCTCGGCGGGACCTGCGATAAGATGCTAACTGTTGACGGCAGTTACCCAGCCCTATGCCAGAACGTGTTCCGGGACAGTATGTACAGTCCGACATATCACGATACCTTCGGCCCCATAAGAGGATGTAATTTCGAGCCCAGAAAGGCCCTGCTCTTGCGCTTTGCCGAGGAGTTGCCGCGCCATTTCGACTTCGCCACTTTCCAAGTCGTAAGCCTGTTCGATTTCTTTAACGGTCAGCTTGTTTGGCGCGATGAGCAAAAGGTCGAAGATGATATTTCCAGCCCTGAGACCGCAGATATTCAGAGCCTTAACGTCAGTCAAAATAATTGTGGAACGTTCTCCCGACACTGTGCGAACGAAGAAACGAGCGTGTTTGTCTGCCGAAAGCCACACACCATCAAAGAAACCGTCGTGCAAATTAGGGAGAGTCGTCATGCCCGTATTCTCTTACACGAAAACTGCCAACTGGTGAAAAATTGCCATTGGGCTCACCGACCAGCAGCCAAAACATGAAATCGGTTGATAGCGTCAGTCGGTAACCAACCTGCCTGACTCCAGTTGTAACTTGAAGGGCCTCCATCCTTCCGGTGGTTCCCATTCTCCCTGACCCTCCACGCATCCATTCCCGACGCGATTGATGGTCACCCCGTCCAGTCCAAGGCCAGGGGTCTTCCACAACACCTTTCCGTCAGCGGTCATCCGTAGGAGCGCGTCGGCAGAAACAACTAGCAAATAGTCTTCGCCCGAATTGAATGCAGCGAAATAGTTCTCAAGGCGGACTGCGAAACCTAGCCGAGTCTTTGGGTCAATGACGTAGACCGTGTGCCCGAGTCCCACAAATACATTGTCTCGCCAGACGATTGCATCTTGGAATACGGCGGACTCCGAAGAGGAGTCAGGGTATAGGTCCACACGTAACAGAGGAAGTTCGCCGTCACAGATCGTGACGAACAAGTCAGCGGTTCCAATCCCAGAAGGGACTTTGCCAAGGCGAACGGGTGGCATGGTCGTCGACGGCGATTCAATTTTCACCAGTCGTCTAACGGTAAGCATCGATGGCGCTCTGAGGCGACGATTATAAAGTGCGGGGGCGGTATGGCTCCATCGCAACCCGGTCAGTTGGCGAGGTGAAAGGCGCTGGACGTCGGCGGATGCAACTTCCGCCCGGAAACTGGTTCGCTCCACCCCATGGCAATCGAAGTCGGTTGTTTCTCGGTAACAAAAAGCCCAGTTTTCTTGGGATTTCCCTGCGCCCAGCCGGGCGGCACCAGTTTCTTTGCCGACAGGGATTTTTGAGCGTTATCGCCTTGACGGTGTCAACTGACCGAACTGACGGACTAATTGCCCGGTGAGTCATCAAGGCGTAGCATCTGACTCAATGAGAGGTGCGATACCATGAAGCGCAGAATCGGGCTGTGGGCGCGAGTGGGCTTCATCGTTGCAGGCGTTTGGGTGATTCTCAGCTTTGCGATTCCTCTATCGCCGCAACCTGTCTTGTGGGGTCTTCTTCAGTTGACATGCCCGATTGTGCGTATCAGTTTCGCCTTCCATTTCGGCGTCAAGTGGTATTGGTTTATTGCTTCAAACGTCGCCGCGTATGCTCTGATTGGTCTCATGGTTGAAAGTCTGCGGCTACTCCGACATCGCCCCCAAGTAGCAGCGCGATAACTGTTGAAACAGTGCGCCGAGAAAAGGCGCTGGACTTCAGCAGGATGCAACTCCCGCCCGGAAAGCCAGCATGGCTATCGGTTTCGAGACGGGAAGGGCTGCACTAGCTCTGAATCCGAGGTCCTCCTTCGGCTTCACTTCGGCAGCAAAGCCCATAACGCTGCCAAAGCCTAAACCACGGGCTATGGACGAGAGTCTCATCGTGTCGCCGATTCGCAGCCGCCAGATCGTTCAGGCTCAGTGATCTGGTGTCCGGCACCGCGAAGATTCGCTCCAGCCGCTCGATTTCAGCAATGCTCTGTTCGGCGTCCATCCGTCTCAATATCTAGCAGAACGGCGGGGAGGTCAATCGGCGTGCCATCTCCATCTGTGGAATTCGCCCACACCCAGAATCGGCTATTCTCGTAGCACGATGAACAGTGACGAACACATGCAACGGGAGTCCAACCTGATCGCAACCATCAGGAAGCAGCTTCCTGACTTCGCGAGGATGTGCGCCTCCGATGTTGAGACTGTCATACTGCACCAAGATGCCTTTGCCGCCGACTACCAAGAGAGCGAATACGCGCTCCTCGGCATGGCGATCAAATATGCAGGTCTGCGTGGCAAGGAAGTGCGTGTGATTGGGAAGAATAGGAGCACGCTGGGCGAGGAAGACAAAATCCAGTAAGAAACACGAGTCCCACAACTGGCACTGCATATTCAGCTTAGGGCTTCGACCGCACGTGGCTAGGTACTCCGCGAATCCCTTCGGGGGTCGGATGGTCACAACGCAATGTGCGCCTCCCAGCGTAGAGAATGGAGTTCGTCTCTGATTGCCATGCTGAGTAGTCTAAACCGGGAAAAGCTCGTCAGCCTCAGAAGGTATACTGGGCTGACCACCTTGAGCGCGAATCCCTCAGGTATTAAATTCATCGACTTGCGACCTCGACGCAAATACCCCTTTGGGTCCATCTCTGATTCCTCAGGGGCTTTCCGTGGCTATACTCTGTGCTTATGGTGATGCGTATCGCTGCCCCCGTCCTCTTTCTGCTGATGTCTCCGTTGCTTACCGCCCAAGGCAACGACGCAGCCGCGCAATCGGAACTCCGGGATGCACTCGCGAACTTCGTTCTTGCATTCGACAATCTCGACTGGGAAAAGTTTCGCTTGTCATTTTCCGATGACGCTACCGTGTTCTACCCACGTGGGTTTCCCCAACGTTCAAACGGACGTGCTGAGTTTGAAAAGTCTTTCAAAGTCGTTTTCGATCAGATCAGGGCTGGGAAGACTCAACCTCCCTACATGGACCTCCAGCCAAGGGACATGAAGATTCAGGTGTTTGGGACGGTCGCGGTTACAACATTCCATCTGGATGACAGGATCGGATTTCTGAATCGACGAACTCTCGTGCTCAACAAGACCAAAGCAGGCTGGAAGATAGTGCACTTGCATGCTTCAGAGATACCACTGAATGAGGGTCGGCCGCGCCCGGTGGCGGACATCAAATGAAAACGTAGCCTGCTGCTTGGGAGTTGGTATAAAGATTTTCTCACGCTTTTGGAAAGACGCCGACCACGAAATACTCATCCGGAAGCAGGCCAATGCCGAGCACGCGAGGCCGCAATAGCGCCTCTCGACCGATCACAAGGCACCGAGCAAGTTTGGCAATACCTCGCCCGCTTAGCCCAAATAGCATTCCGTGAACGAGTATACGTTCGCAGGCTCCTCTGGTCCCACTAGATCGTCCGTGCCCGACCATTGACTTGAGCGACGAAGCGGGCAGCGGGCTCCACGACACCCGATGTTCCGACAGGCATGAAGATCATGCATCGCTCCAGCGCGTCGTAAATCCGATTCAATTCGAACGGCACCTCGCCGAACCAGCAGATGTGCGGGCGAATCCGACCGCCGCATTCGCACCGGTGCACTTCGGCTGGCGGATCGTAGAGATTTGTATCGTCAAATGGAGCGCGGCTGCAACGGTCGCAACGGCTCCTGAAAAGCTCTCCGTGCATGTGGACAACTTTCCTAGAACCCGCTTGCTCGTGAAGATTGTCCACGTTCTGAGTGCAGGCGAAGAGGCGGTCTTGCAGGCTGTTTTCAAGTGTCGCTAGGGCGAAGTGAGCCGGATTCGGTTTGGCTGCCGCCGCCACTCGCCGACGCATGGAATAAAACTCCCACACCAGCCGGGGATCACGGTGCCAAGCCTCGGGCGAGGCGACCTCCTCGATTCGGTAGTTCCCCCAGAGTCCACCTACGCCACGGAAAGTTGGGATGCCGCTTTCGGCGCTCAACCCTGCTCCCGCGAGAATAAAAATGCGGTCGTTGGAGGAAACGGTCAGCATGATGAACAGATGAGATAATACGACCGACTACTCCAAGGCAAACTGTTTTCCAAGGGGAAGGCGTACTTCATGGGAGAGTTGCGCCACGGACGAGTGCATCCGACTCCTAAGCCTCGGCCACTTTTCTCGCACTGAACTGGTTCGCAGCTTCGTCCGGACAGATGGCGTCCAGCGTCCAACCGTTTACGAAGTCCGCACATCGGGAGGAGAGTGACGCTCTTCAGCCTAACAGCACCCTCGGAAGCTGAAATTCGACGTTTCATTTCGAAGCAGAAGGATTCAAGTTTCTCGTACCCGGAGGTCGGAGCGTCGGTCACCGCCGCGCCATCGGGGTACAACGCAGACCACAATCGCATCCAGCTAGGTAAGGGCGAGGATACGTGGCGGCGGGCAACGGAAGCGATTCGTGCGTGGCGAATGTTCAGCCCGCCTTTGGTGAGCCTCCATTGGCCGAGTGCCCCGATACTGGTCGGAACCGATGTAGCGGTTTCCGTACATCACCTCGGCTTCTATTCGCTGAACGCCTGTCGCATCGTCTATGTCGTGGATGAAGACAACATCGTGAAGCGGTTTGGCTTCGCCTATGGCACCTTGGCGGAGCATGCAGAAAGCGGAGAAGAGCGATTCACGGTCGAATGGAATCGGGAGGACGATAGTGTCTGGTACGACATTCTCGCGTTTTCTCGCCCCCGGCAGATGCTCGCCAGACTGGGGTATCCACTATCGCGGTTGCTTCAAAAGAGATTTGCCGGGGGTTCAAAGGCAGCGATGTTTCAGGCGGTACGGGACCCATAGTTGATGGAGGTAATTGGACATGCTGATTACCACGAGCATCATCTCGCTGCTAGCAATCCTGCTGGCTCCCATCCTTCTAATTCGGTTCCGCAAACGGTGGGTGGCAGCTTTTAACTTGGCCGTTACGAACCGGATCACAAGCCGCTTCGCTGACCGCCTGCCCGGCTTCGGTATCCTGACGCACGTAGGTCGAAAGTCAGGCAGGGTCTACCGGACGCCAGTCAATGTTTTTCGAGCGCCGGAAGGATTCTTGATTGCGCTCACCTATGGACGGGAAAGCGAGTGGGTTAAGAACGTGCTAGCGGCTGGCGGGTGCGAGCTTGAGACTCGCGGCGTGAGGTATAAACTTAACGCACCCGCAATCGTGCATGATCCCACTCGGCGACGGTTCCCATTTCCCGTGCGGATCGTCCTGCGCCTGATTGGGGCGACCGATTTCATGCGGCTTTCAACTTCTCGCGGACAAGGGGCAGCGCCGTAACCAGAGTCGAATCGGTTTACCTGTCATATATCTCGTAATGCGTGGGGCACGGCTCCAGTTCGAGCAGGAAGTTCTTGTCAAAGTCATAGTATTTCGCCCCGCTGATGTCGTCTCTGGCGAAGGTGCGGATCGCTTCCTCGGACTCCCAGAACGTGATCATCAGAAAACTCGGTATCGCCCTCGATACGACGTAGCGCATAAGCACCCTTGTTGCCGGGGGTCGAGCGGTAATCGGGTATGGCGACGGTGCGCATCAAGTTCAGGTACTCGTCGCTTTTGGACGCGGGGGTTGCGCCATGCCAGATTCGGGTGACCATTAATATTGCCATTGCGCTCAGTGACGCGATTCGTGAGGTAAAACCGGGGAGACGCGACGGTCTGGGCGCCTGTCCCGGCTGCCTCCACCGCCGCTCCAATTGCCAATCGGGTGGAGCGATCCATTTCACGAGCGCCTTTCACGATGGAGTTCCCTACGACAACAACGACTCAAGGCAGCTTTGTGGAAGGCTCCATCTCGCCGTAACCGGGCACTGCCTCTTCCAAAACTTCCTCAGAGTTCCAGAGGGTTTCGCAATCACAATAGCCGTGATTACCCCTCAACCAACAGATGACCGCTTGTTCAGGTAAAGCGTTGTTGCGGATGAAATCGAGCGCATGCCGAAGAGTATGGTCGCATTCGGTTGATTTACGCCGCCGGTCAACGTAGTCGAAGAGAGCCTTTAGGACTGGCGCGGGCACCGGGAGAGTATCGCGCACCTTCTGTTTTGCGTCTTCGCGTGCAGCACGCTGAATTGACTTGCGATGCGCCTTCTCGTTCTTGTCCGGCATCAGGAAGCTATTTAACAGCAAATCGAACAGCTTGAACACAGAGGAATTTGAGTGGAAATGGCGATATTTCGTCAGCTTACGCTGTTCCAAGGCGATCACAATCTAGCGCACATGATTAGCAGAGGCATATCTCTCGATTCGTTGGCAAAAATGGAAATATCTTCGACCCCGGCTGATTGGATGGCGTCTAGGACGGACTTCACCGCATTGTAACGGGCGCGGGCATCGGCTCGGATATAGACCCGCCGTTCGGACCCACTGCTTAAGCGCTCACGGATTCTGGCAGGTAGCTGAGCCGACGAGACTGCGTCGGCCCCGAAATAAATACGACTATCTCGCGTAACCGAAACAATCACAGCGTCACTGCGATTAGCGCCCCATGCCCATGCACCCAAAACCTTAGGATGATGGATTCTGGGGTAATCTCCCCAAGTCCCGTGAGGAGAATGAGCCGGAAATGTCATGACGACGCTGAGTGTCAGGAAAACCACAAAAGCCATGATGAGAGCAAACGTGTTTAGATCACTGCTGCAAATCAGTTTGACGGTTCTTCGACGTGGAGTCATGGCTTTTATCAAATTGAGACCCCGCTGCATACTTCATTGTTCCAGCCAAGAGGATCCCTGGTGTGCAACCACTTGCAACCACCGGAGCAGTCGCCCCCAATCTAACCAATGCGCTTCAGCAGCTTCGTGCGGAGCAGCGAGAAGCGCAGATTGCATGAGAGGTCGGGTGGCTCTGGGAAAGGTACGCTAGGGTGTTCCAAAAACCGCTGGGAGGATTTCGATGTCCGAGGTGGCTCTTGGGGTGGCTGGGTTGCCAACTAACCCGCCGGGCGACTATGGCTAAACTATGGCTGACGCGCCTCAAAAACAGGTGACAAGACCACCCAAGCCGAACACGCTACCAGACGATAAGTTCTAATTTTTGCAACAAGAACGGAAAATTCAAAACTTAGATTTTGAGTCCGCTGCGTCTGCCAGTTCCGCCATCCCGGCACTTCGTGGAAGTGATTGATTTTACAGCCTGTTCTCTGTTTCTATTCTTTCTTCTCCAAACAACAAATGTGAAACTGTGTAACAAAGTGTGGCGCTTTTCGAGGATTTGCACAGCCCAGCCTCATTTTGCCGATGCAACTCGTTTTCCCGCTTAGATGCCCACGACCAAGTTCTAAAAGGGGCACCCGCACAAGATTCTACCATTATTGTCAGCGAATCCGATTTGGCCCGACAGTTAAACCGCTCCGTTCGCAGCCCCCTCGATTGTTTCGCGGCGCGTGGGCAGGTCCAGCCTCGCCACTGCCATTTTGGAATCTTGGCTCTTGAATCACTTATTACGGGAGACCCACTCGTTTCACCAGCTCGCTGAGACGAAGATCGGTGCGCAAGGAATCGAGCAGGAGTCGGTCTTGAGGCTCGGTAGACCCAAATCACGCTCCTGGTAGGCAACCTCGAGCCACTGGAAAGCGCATTCTGTGTCCCAAACTGGCACAAAGGGCAGCGATCTCGCCTGAGAGAGCATCCCTTGCGCCGCGCGCAATGCTGATATCGGTCGCGTGCCATTTCCTACTCAGTTGCAGGACTTCTGCAGATCTGCAACTGAGATGGAAATAGTTCAACAGTTTTAGCTACCCGCAATCTCCAATAACTCATTGGCGTGTACTTTTGCCCATTCCCTCAGCAACAATGGTTCGCGACCTAGAATTTTCTTCGTATCGTCTCTTACGGTTCCAACGTAAGCCATTCTTCCGTCCTCGACATAGCGGAAGAATTCGAATCCTCCCTTTGAATACGCTGGTTCGAACATTGAACCCGGCTGGGTCGTTTCGTTTAGGAAAGTTTGGGCATCGAGGACTGCTGCTGTGAACTTACGGCCGGTAGCCGCAGTTAGACTTTCAGTCACTTGCTGCGGAGTGAGTGCATCCGCTGAAAAGAAATAGTCCTTTCCACTGTGTTTTTCCGGCCCTTCTATGAGAATTACGGCTGCAGCTTCTGCTAGATCTTCCAAAGCAGTAAACCCAAGAGCTTTGGAAGTATATGGCCTGTACTGACCAGCTCTGATCGAGGTATAGGTTAGTAAATTCTGCATAAACATATTGGGATGTAAATTCGTCCAGGCAACGCCGCTGCTGCGAAGATATGCTTCAATCATCTGATGCCAAGCGAAAACCGTAGCGTAGGAGTCCCGGTCTGTCGTGAAGGCGCCGAGGTGCACGATATGATTGACACCATTGCGCTTTGCCGCATCGATAAGTGATTTGCTTTGCACAAGCATGTCAACCGTATAACCAGTTATCAGAAAAATGCCTGCGACGTTTTTCAATGCCTCATCGAAGGTTCTTGGATCATCAAGATCGATAAAGCGCGATGCTCCGAATTGATCTGCAAGCTCTTCCAGATTCGCTTCCCTTCGCGACCCTACCGAAAAAGTTGCCTTTCTCCTTTTTAGGTTTTTTGCAACAAGTTTTCCTACTTGTCCTGTTGCACCCAACACGAGCAGGTTGCTTGAACTGTTCATTTGAATCTCCTTTCGCTTTTTCTCTTGAGTAGTTGTCCGAACAGGTTCGTTTACGACACTGGCGCCATCCATAACGGTGACGAATGGAAATGCGAAGTATCGAGTCGGATGGACACGGATCAACAGTTCACCATCTGGCGGCTCGGGGATTGACACATCCCTTACGTCCGTGACCGTCCGGCTCGCCTAGCGATCAAAAAGACATTACCCACATGCGTAAAACCTCTCCCTTTAAGATCTGTTTCTTGAGACTCGTAATTTTCTGCCGTTCTGGAAGCCAGTGGCGGCGCCATAAGCGAAAACTACGCCGCGGTATCTGGTGCCCGCTTGATGTTTTTAGCAATGCGAGCCACGCGTTCGTATGAGTCAATCCGGTCGCTGTGTTCATACGTGTCCGTCACAATGATCACCTCATTAGCATGCGTATCACTGACGAGTCTCTCCAGGCCAGCCTGCACTGTTGTGTCCGATCCCACGATCGCCGCCCTCAATCGGCTTTCCACAGTCGATCTCTCCCCGTCATGCCATAGAGGCTCCATTGAATCAACGGGAGGCAACAATTCCACCGGCTCGCCCCGAATGAGTCGTAGAAAACGCTGTTGTGGAGTAGTAAACAATCGGCGAGCTGCCGCATCCGTCTCCGCTGCAATCACCTGGGCGGCAATGAGCAGATACGGTGTTTGTAATGCTTCGCTCGGCTGGAAACGTTCTCGATAAAACTGCGCTGCCGCATACAAAGCGTCAGGTGCAAAATGTGCCGCGAACGCGAAGGGCAGGCCTAACGCCGCTGCCAATTGAGCACTGAAGTCGCTCGATCCAAGCAACGTGATTGGTACATTGCTGTTTTGTCCGGGTATTGCTTTGACGAGCTGACCCGGTCTTTCCGGCCCTAAGTATGTGCGTAACTCTTCAAGGAGCGCCGGGAAATCATCGCCGTTTTGAGCCAAACCGCGTCGCAACGCGCGCATGGTTCGAAAGTCGCCTCCCGGAGCTCGTCCCAAACCGAGATCGATTCGCCCGGGATACATGGATTCCAGAGTTCCAAACTGTTCTGCTACCACAAGCGGTGCGTGATTTGGCAGCATGACCCCACCGCTGCCCACCCGAATCTTTTTGGTCGCCGCCGCGATGTGTCCGATCAGTATCGGCGTTGCTGAGCAAACCAGTCCCTGAATGGAGTGATGTTCCGCAACCCAGTAGCGCTGGTATCCCAATTGCTCAACGTGCCGCGCCAATTCCACCGACTGCGCAATGGCGCTGCTCGCCGGCTCACCTGCCCGCGAGGGTATTAGATCCAATACCGAGATCGGTAAGGGCTGACTAGTCGCTTGGCTGCTGGACACGACCACCTCCGCGTATGCCATTACTGCTGCCATCCGCCGCCGACAGCTTGGTAAAGCTGAACTAATCCCAAACGCTCATTCAGCTGGGCTTGCACCAGATTGAGTTCCGCTGAAAAGTAATTCGTTTCACTGGTCAGCACTTGCAGGTAGCTCGCGCCGCCGTTTTTGTAAAGAACCTCGGAGAGTTGATCGGTCTGCTGCGCTGCCTGTGTGAGCAATTGTTGTTGTTCGCGGAACTCGCGGTCTTTTTGAGAAGCAACGAGGGAATTGGAAACTTGTTCCAGGGCGTTCTGAACCGTTTGCTGGTAGGAGAGCGACGCTTCCTGCCAGTTGGCGCGGGCGAGCCTGAGTTGAGAGCGAAGCGCTCCGCCCTGGAAGACGGGCTGACTCACGTTGAAGGCCCCGTACCAAGTCTCCGACGGCTGGCTGATGAACCTGTGTAGGGCATTGCTCTCCAGCCCTCCCAGTCCGGTGAGCGACAGGCTGGGGAAAAATGAGGCTTTTGCGACACCGATTTGTGCGTTCGCTGCAACCATCATCTCTTCCGCTTGGCGGACGTCCGGCCGGCGCTCCAGCAATTCCGAGGGAAGGCCGGCCGGAACGTTCTGTGGGACGGGCTGTTCGGTCAACGTGCGGCCGCGGGGAATGGATTGAGGATTCTTGCCGAGAAGAACGCTGAGCACGTTCTCCTGCTGCTGAATTTGCCGCTCGAGATCCGGGATCGTCTCCGAAGCGGTGTAGACGAGTTGCTCTGCTTGGCTCACGTCTAGTCCGGAGTTCGAGCCGTGGCTTTCAAGGAATTGAGTTAGTTTGAGCGATTCTTGCCGAGATGCCAGCGTGCGCTGCGAGATTTCGAGTTCGCTGTCGAGCGCACGAAGCTGGAAATAAGCCGTTGCTACATTGGCGACCAGAGAAGAAATCACCGCTCGCTGCCCCCACTCGGTTGCGAGTAATTGGGCTCGAGCCGCCTCGGTTTGTCTGCGATACTTCCCCCAGAAGTCTAGATTCCAGATCACCGATAGATTCAGGTCGCCCGCGTTGACCTGGTAAGCGGGAAATACTTTTGTCACCTTGGCGTTTTGTTGGCTGTAAATGTCGGCGCCGACGCTCGCGGACGGAAATTGGTTGGAGCGTGTGATCCCGACTTGCGCCTGGGCTTCGAGCACTCGAGCGGCGGCGATGCGCACATCATAATTTTGCGCAATCGCGGTGTGAATCAGCTGCGTGAGCACCGGATCCTGATAAAGCTGCCACCATTGCTCGTTGCCAAGCGATGAGGCTTGGGTGGCTTGTTGCGGTTCCGGCGTACGGTATTCTTGAGGAACATTCACGGCAGGCCGTTTGTACTTCGGGCCCATCATGCAGCCGGCTTCTAGAACCAGCACGGCTAGGATTCCAAAGAGCGCAGTAGCGTTCTTCATAATTCAATCCCCCAGACTGGGCGCCTCGGCGGGAGCGAGTGGCAATGCTTTCCGTTTCTCAGCGCC
>Ga0210398_10005125_pt1 | contig 12191 bp, 9 predicted proteins | sample IncBWC4OmetaG_FD_161047 | JGI IMG/M metagenome (GOLD analysis project Ga0210398, IMG submission 161047) | Forest soil microbial communities from Barre Woods Harvard Forest LTER site, Petersham, Massachusetts, United States - Inc-BW-C-4-O | ecosystem: Environmental > Terrestrial > Soil >... | reverse complement strand
GTGGTTGACGCCGTGGTCCACATAAACAACGCCGCCGCCGAGGGTTGCCAATCCACCGAGTGGATTGGATGCCGTGGCACCGAAACCGAGGGTCGGGACAACGTCAGCTGTGCTGGGATACGGCAGTGGAACTTTGACGTCAGGCGATTGCGAAGAGAGTAGAGCTCCCTGCGGAGTTGTCAGAATCGAACCATTCGAATAGGCATAGCCAATATTCATCAACAGGGTCGGATTGAAGACGTAAGTAACATGGCCGAGTTGCTCTGTTCCCGGTGCCGTAGAAACTGTCGCCGAAAGGCCGGGAATCGGCACTGCGACGAACACACCAGAACCGCTAAATGACGGGAAGGTGTCGTGCAAGTACCGGTAGAACATGCTCAACTTTTGGCCGAACTGCTGGTCGATGCGAACGACGGTGTTGTCATTGTTGAATGTGTTGGGGATGGTAGATGCGAGAGTGTGCGGATCCAGGTTGTTTGCCAGGTCGAAGGCACTCTGCGGCGCTGGAATAACGCTGTAGATGTCTTTCAGATAAGCCTGTGCTGTCGGGGAGATATTGGTAACCTTCGTCCCCTGCGCCGTGCAGGTGTTTGTCTGCGACGAGGCGTTGTAGGTAAATGCGGTACAGACATTGATGGGCTGTGTTGTCCAACCAGACGCAGCCTTGAATCCGGAGTTGCTGAAGTCGCCTCCACGCTCAGCCGTTGTCGGAACGAGCGCAGTGCCGGTCGTATACGTTACCTCTCGCAACCACTCTTCCGAAACAAAAAAGAAAGTCTTGTTGCGGCCGTCATAGATCTTCGGGATATAAACCGGGCCGCCGAAGGAGAAGCCGAAATCGTTGTAACGATACTTCGGGATACGCTGATGAAGGGTGTTATTTAAGTAGCCATTAGCGTCGAGATAGTCGTTGCGAATGAACTCATAAGCGCTGCCATGAATGGAGTTCGTACCGGACTTCGTAACCACATCAATCATTCCAGAAGCATTGCGGCCGTACTCTGCGCTGTACTGGCCACGAAGCGTCTTGAACTCGGCGATCGCATCCGGGCTGGGATAGGTATAGAGCGTTAGGTTCGCACCGCGATCCAAGTTGTCGGCGCCGTCGATCGTCCAGTTGTTCGAAGTCGTGCGGCCGCCGTTAATCGAAAAAGCCACCGTGCTGGAGCCGCCGGTCGGGCTGCTCGGGCCACGGTTTAATTGATCGCTGGCGCCTCCAAAGGCCACACCGGGTTGCAGGTTGATTAGGCTCTCGTAGTTGCGCGTAATCAGCGGCATCTGATCGATTTGAGTGCTGTTGATCAATCCTGCCGAAGTAGCGTCGGCCAGATTCAGCTGCACTTGGTCTGCCGTAACGGAAACAGTGTCTTCGGCGCTACCCACAACCAGCGCCCGATTGACGGTCAGGGCATCGCTGACGTGCAAAATTAGCCCAGTCACCTCTTCGGACTTAAACCCGCCCGCTGTTATCTTAACAGTGTAGTTGCCGAGCGGGAGATATGTAGCCGTGTAATAGCCCGCCGCGTTCGTCGTCAGGGTACGTATCGTCTGCCCGCGATCTGTATTCCTGATCGTCACGGTAGCGCCCTTTAACGTGGCTCCGCTCGCGTCCGTGACCGTTCCACTAATGCTGCCCGTCGTTGTGTCCTGGGCCCATGCCACGCCAGAGAACGCCGCCAGGATAGCTATACATACCAGCGTGCAGAGATAAAGTCGTTGTTTGGTCATTGGTCTGATCTCCTGAAGTTAAATTGCTCTTACCGAACTCGGTCGGCTTGCTGGTGAAATACCGATCGTTCCATCTAGAAACGGAGGCGCCGCTAGCGCTAAGCTATGACGTACCCGTACTTGACGATCTTGAAGGTTGAGGTATCAGTAAATTACTAGTGCGTCTCTGTGTCAACCCCAAGAACGTTTTTCGATGAAACTAGACTCAAAGGAGTTGTACGTGCAATGGCGCGTTTCTGTAGCGGTGTTACGGAAAAAACCCGCCCCAAGTTCCCCCAACATGCCGAAATAGACTCCAATCTCCACACCATGATGGCACACGTTTAGGGGCTACGGGGCGTTGACCACTTGATTGGGACATGGACGGCTTATGATAACGATGTTGCCAGCGGGAGGAATTGGATCGATGCGTAGGATCCCTCTTCCTGCTAGTCCGACATACAGCGCACGGTCGCATGGGTCGGAGATGTTGTCGAAGTAGGCTGCAACCGGGTGGCTCGGCAATGCGCTCGTGCTGAGAAGACGGCGCCAGGTTGTTCCATCGAGGGTGTAGAAGACGCCGGCGTTTCCAACCGCGAAACGTGTCTTGTCTTCTCCGCGTACGAAGATGATGTCCTTAATGACGGAATAGTCTCCGGTGTAGGAGTAGCGGTGATCTTCGGTGATGGCGTTGTCGAGGCTGGTGTCGACCTGCCAGGTTACTCCGCCGTCGTCGGAGCGTTTCATTGCGGAATCATCCATTAGGTAGATGGTGTTTGGGTTGTAGGGATCGACGTAGAAGCGATGTGCATTGGCTGCGGTCTTTCCTGCGGGAGTGGAGCTTGGCGACGGCACTATTTGTTCCCAGATGGAGTGCTGCCGGGGATTGCTCGATGGAGTCCACTTCCACAACGTCATGTAGTGAGTACGGGTGTCGTTCAGTCCGCTTGCGGGATCGCCTGCGTAGAGCACTGGCGTTGTGTGTCCTCCTGAAGCCTGCACAACGTCGATGCATATGGGATTGCCTGCGCAGGCAGGGAGGTTCGCGCCGTACTGGTTTGCGTTGGCAGGGTTTTCCCAGTCAGTTGCTGCATTCATGGGGGCAGCGTTGGTCTTGCGAAAGACAGCGCGGGTGCCATCACTTTTTGTTCCGATGACGATGTAGTCGCCGGTTGCGGGAGCGTTTGTTCCGGCCGGTGTGAGCACCATGGGGCGGTAGCCACGAATCCAGTAGGAGCTGGAGGCGTTGCAGGCGTTAGGACAATACCAGTGGGCGAAGGTGGTAGCGTCCGTAGGGTGAGATTGCGCGTCGGGGTACTTTGCGTTGTTGGTGAAGACATAAAAACCGCCGCCTCCTGCGTAAGGCATGAAGCCCATGACCTGGCCTACCTGCGCGGGATCAGCGAACCATGCGTCGCAATCGCCGCAGTAGGAACGAGGGATGTTCCAACTGCTGCCTCCGTCTACGCTGTAGAAGTCTGCGTTGTCTCCAGAGCCAAAATAGAGGGCAGGGGCGAGCCCCTTTACTGCGATGCCGGCGACGTTGACCGTTGCCAGGGTAGAGAGGCCATCGGCGGGTTGAAACGACGGGGATGCTCCCCTCGCGTGATAGACACCGCCATCGTTGGCCATCCAGATGTCTCCGGTAGAGGCCGGGGCGGCGACCTTATTTTTGTTATATGGCGAGGGTATGTCACTCGACACGGGTTGCAATGTCATCGAAAAATTCGGCGAGAGAGCGATCGCGTGCGGGTCCGCGTGTACATAGAGATTGTTGCAGTAGGGATTAGGGGGATGGGGTGGTGCGGTCTGCGACGCATCCATTCCCTCCATACGGTGCCAGCCATTCGCGGTAGGAAGTCCCATGGAGACGTGCACGTGAGACATATCCGAGATGAAGACGAGGTAGCTGCCCTGGATTGGCTTGACGGCGAGATAGGTGTTGCCGCTGGGCGTTGTCACTCCCCAATAGGTTGGCGGCGAAGACAGTTGAGACCATGCTGCGGCATGATGATTTGGATCGGAGGGGATGAATCCTGTGTAGTCTCCGAACCATATGCTTCCCTCGCCGCATCCCCTACCCGGTGTATTGCACGTTGTTCCGTCGGCAACGGTCATGGAGGCATAGCACGTAGGGTTGAGGTAATAGCTTGGACCGTTCGAATAGCCGGGGGCCGACAACATAACGTGCTGGTTGTTACCCGGTTCGATCATTAATACTCTTGAACTGTTCCCACTGTTCTGCCCGGCCTCTCCGCCGACGCTTGCCGGAATTGTGCTGAGTCCGGTGTCCAATGTCCAGGTTTGGCCGCCGTCGGTTGAGTATGAGATCTGGTTGCTCCCGAGTGCGTAGATGCGCCTGACGCCGAATGGAGTGATGCCGATGTCTGTTGCCACACGCGGTTCAGCCACGGGTTGTTCGAAGGGGCCTACAGCTATGTGCCAGACGGAGTTTTGTCCGGTGATGGTTTTTTGTGTCCACGTTTTGCCACCGTCCTTGCTTAGTCCGATGGCGCAGCCGCCAGCGGCATAGGCCAGGCCAGCATCATCGGGTGCGAAGACAATCTGCCCAACGGGTCCACTACTGTTGGGGCAGTTGAATTGCATCACCAGCGTCCACGTATTTCCAGCGTCCTCGGAACGGTAGATCCCGTTCATGGATTGGTTATGGAGATCGTCTCCGACGGCGGCGATGACGATGTCTGGGTTCTGCGGCGAAATTGCGAGGTCGTAGACGTCGGGGACGTAGAGGGCGCCTGCGACTGTATCGACGCCGGCAGGCGGTTGCGGTTGCGTCATCTGCTGCCACCGCAGTCCAGCATCATCGGAACGCCAGACCCCCGCAAAGGTTCCGGCGTATAGGCGTGTGCCGTTTGTTGCGGCGGCTAGAGCATTGGCTCTGCCTGAGACAGATTGCTGGGTCTCGCGTGGAAATGTCTGGAGGCTGGGGCTGACGTCGGTGTAGGTGGGCGGCGCATTCAGAGTCAGATTCATGGGGCGAAAGATCTGGACCGTTAGAAGTCCCTGGCTGCCTGAGTAGGTGCAATTGTGGTAGTTGACGCTGATGGGCGCGCCGGTGCCGTTGATGCTTGTGGTATAGATATGCGCGGTGTTGTAGTTGCCCCAGTACGGAGTCTTCGCGGCGTTATTGTTTGTGTCGTTGACGGCCAGGCCAATGTCTACGGATGGGATCGGGCAATTGTCGACATCGTTTGGAAGGAATGGAAAGAAGCCGGAGAAGTCGAATGCGTATTCTGCGTCGCCCTGTTCGTAGTAGCCGAAGCCCGGTAATGCCTCGACCTGCATTTGCGCGGTGCCTGCGGCTTTTAGTTTGTAGGTGACTCCCTGTAAGAGGGTGGTCTGTGAAACTACTGACGAGCCTGTCGCTGGTACCAGGAGGGTTTCCTGGAGGGTGTATCCGGGAATGCCTTGTGCTCCCACGAGACTGGTGATGCCGACTAGGCACAGCGCAAATAGGGTAAGCGATTTTCGACGTTGCACAGCCAATGTGCCCCCTTCATATCCTTCGGAGAAAGCCTGGATCGTCGCGCAGGCGTGGGCGAAGGAAGATGAGTTAACCGCTGCAGAAGATAGGTGCAGCTGGAAGTTGGATGGGCCCGATTGGTGAGGATGATACCACTGCGGTCTTCTAACTGAGAGCGCGCCAACAGTTGAAGATGTGCTTTGTGTTTAGACGAGTCTGATTCTTCTGTGACGCTCTTGGCCAGGTTTCTCGGTTGGGTTGCGTCACAGCCTTGGCGGACGGCTATGTGGAAGGCGAAGGTTGTCTGGCATCCGTGTGCTCTTCGAAGGTGCGAGGACGCGCATGCCATAGGCATCGATCCTTTGGCGCGAAGAAAGGGCCGAATTGAATTGCCTTCCGCGCGCAACGTGGTGTTCTCCAATATGTTGGCGACATTGAGGTGAAAGCCGAGGCGAACTGGAGTTGTCGGTCCAACTGGATTTATCGAGGGATAAGTGACTGAGATTTCCATTGACACCAGGCTGAATCGAGATTAAATTTCCTCCACTGCTGCGGGGAGGATAAATGAAATTCTCTATGCAGATCGTCGCTGCAACGTTTGCGCTCTGTTGTTGCGGCACGGCACAGAATATCCCACCTCAAAGCGCAACGCCTGCCAACCCGGTGTCTTCCAAGGGCGCGCCGGCGACGTTGGATCCGCAGGACGATGGAAACTCGCGTTTGCAGATGCTTGCGCGGATGCGGCGACAGCACTCCGATGCGAGCGGCAAGGTTCGGCCTGAGCTGGCACTCAAAGGCATCACGCAGGTGCAACGCATGGCAGTTGCGAATCCCGGTCTCGATGCGCCAACCACGCCACAAGCAAGTTCTAAGTGACTCGGGTCCCGTTCCAACCACCAATCTTGTTGGACTTGCAGTTCTCCTGAGGGTTTCTCTAGGAGGGTAACGCCCGTGAAACGTGGCATTCTTTCAGCTGCTGTATGTCTGTTTTCGAGTCTTGCGGCCTGTCGTGGCGCCGCGCAGGCGTGGACCCAGATCGGGCCCGCGCCAATTGATGGCAACGGATATTCCAATCTGCCCAACACGACGGTTGCAGGCATGGTGCAGGATATTGCCATCGACCCCAGCGGTTCGACCGACTCCACCATTTACATCGCGACCACCGCGGGCGGCGTGTGGAAGTCGACCGATGGCGGCGGACGCTGGACCGATAAGTCGAGCTCAATGCCAGTGCTGAACATTGGTGCGATCAAGCTCGATCCCGGGAACTCGTCGACCGTCTATGCCGGTGTCGGCGGGACGTACTGCTGCAACAGCGGCGGCGGCGTGTACCGCTCCGACAACGGAGCCGACAGTTGGAAGACGCTAAACCCGAACGGGATCTTTACCGGCGTGAATATCGTAGTGATGGCATTGCCGAGCCCGGGAACGCTGCTGGTGGGGACCACGAGCGGCCTGTTCAAGTCGGTCGATGGAGGTGAGCACTTTGGGAATAACTCGCCCGCGTTCGACAATGGCAACGCCATCGCGGTCGAAACACCACAGGGAAGCGTCAGCAACGGCAATATCTCGGACCTGAAGGTGGATACGGCGAAGGCGACGACGGTCTACGTCGCCATCGACGGTGACGGTGTGTACAAGTCCACAGACTCCGGCACCACCTTCCCGGCATCGGGCAAGCTGTTCAGCCGGGCAAGCTTTCCATCAACGATCAGCGGAGATGTCTGGATCAAGTTTGCGCAGTCCACTAGCCCGGACAACAAGACGATGTTTGCATTCCTGTGCCAGGGCAACGGTAAGGAAACATGCGCGCTGCTGAAATCGAAAAACGAAGGAGGGTCGTTTAGCACCATTCGCCTAGCCGGTGTTATCAGCATCAACCAGCAAGACTATGACCAGCTTGTCGCTGTCGATCCGCAGGACGCAAATCGGGTATATATCGGGCTGCGCCAAGTATGGTCTTCGAGCGATGGCGGCGACGTCGGATTCAGCTCGGCCAACCAGATCGACGTCAACGGCGCGCATACGGACGATCATGTGATCGTATTTAGCCCGCCGAGTCACTACAACGGTGGTGCGCCAACACATTTCTTCCTGGGCACGGATGGCGGTCTCGCTGCGACGGCCGGAGGCGGCTCGGCCCCTGGAGCGAACTGGCAGTTCCTGAATTCGGGAGTATCGACTGCGCTCCTGTACCAGATGGATATCGGACGTGGGGGCAGGGGCAACAACGGATACAGTTACGGAGCACTGCAAGATAACGGATCGATCAGTGGTGTGCCGAATGGCTCCGGCACAAAGTGGAGTTTCGAATGTTGCGGCGACAGCGGAAGTATTGCGGTCGATCCAAAGAATCCGCAGCACGTCGTCACGTTGAACGATGGCGGCTACACCTGCACAACGAACGGGACAGACTGGAATAGCTGCGGAAACTTTCCGAAGGGGCAGGGGCTGGGGCTGGTCAGCTTTGATCCCAACGGCGGAGTGGTCTACGGCACGATCGGCAAGCACCTTTACCAAAGCAAGGATAATGGCAACAACTTCTCGAGCGTGCATGCATTCTCGCAGAACATCAACGTGGTTGCATTGGCGCCCACTGACAGCAACACCATGTGGGTGGCGTTGAACGACGGAACGATGCAGCTCACCAAAAATGCGCTCTCGGGCCCGTCGGCGGCATGGACTGGGGTGACGGTGAGTGGCGCGCCTACGGGTCAGGCGGTGACCGGCATCGCCATCGATCCGACGGACTCCAATACAGTGGTCGCGGTGTATCCGGGGTTCTCCGAAACTGCAGATCCTCCGCTGCATGCGTTCTTGACGACCGATAAAGGGGCCCACTGGAAGAACATCAGTGGGGTCGCGGGAGGAGGTGATTCCAATCTGCCCGACCTGCCACTGACTGCGGCGGTGATTCTGCAGACGACGGACCCACACACGATCATCGTAGGCAGTGATGCCGGCGTGTTGCAGACCGGCGACATGGGCAAGACATGGCAGGTGCTGGGCACAGGCTTTCCGCCGGTAACGGTTACGTCGTTAGCGCTGGATGCGTCGGTGAAGCCGTTTGTGCTCCGTGCTTCGACCTTTGGGCGCAGCATGTGGCAGTTGAAGGGATCGTGTCCACTATGTCCACCGGCGCCGACGTGCAAGCTGTCGGGCTGCGACAGTGCAACCAACTGGACCTATGACATCAGTTGCACCGGCACGGACGTGGGCGTGGTCTATAACGGTCAGTGCCACGACCTCTCCGGCGAGCAGACCAGTTGCTATGCGGGATTCAACGGATCCTCGTCAGTTCAGGTCGGATGGAGCGGAGAGATAGGACCACCGGTGTTCCTGACGGATGGTTCGGAGAATAATCCCAAGGTCTGCACAAGCCTCAACACGGGTGAAGAGACATGCATGGTATTCACGTTCAGGGACCTGCCTGCGTGCGCGCTTCCTGTTACCGGACCGCCCCCGAAATGCAGTGACGGCTATAAATACTGCGACAAATTTAGCCCGCCGCGATGCGTACCCGCGAATCAATGCACCGTCATCAAAAATACCCCGCCATAAAATCCGGCCGTCGCCGTCTGACACGTACGTTCAGCGTTGGCGGTGTGAACATCCATGCAGCAACCCCCCTTTGGCTATCTTGTGCCGCACACGGGACGATCGCTTTTTGATCAATCGAGGGCTTCAGGATGCGCCGGCCCCACTGCCTTGCAGGAAGCTGACTCGTTGCATTGGGGGTGTTGATACTTAGTTTGCCCCCGTTTTGCCCTCGTCCTGCAATCCAGTTTGTAAATTATTGAAAATGGTGCGCCCGGAGAGATTCGAACTCCCGACCCTTTGGTTCGAAGCCAAATGCTCTTTCCAGCTGAGCTACGGGCGCGCAAACACACACAATACAAACACACAATAGCCAAATCGCGGCTACGTCGCAGTGACCGGCTCGGCTGGCGGCAGTGTCACAAACATCGGCATCTTCTCAACAACATCCAATCCCGCGCGCCGCAGAAGCTGATGGATCACCGGCTCCGTCAGCCGGCTTGCATCATACTCCACCCGCACGGTCTTCTTCGCTTCATCGACTTCCAGCCGCCGAACCCCATATACCTCGCGCACCTTCGCCATCGCCAGCGCGGCAGACTCGCTCGGCGGAAGACCGTAACGGTAAAGAACATCAAGCTGTGTCATACCTATGATGATACCAGCGGCAACCCGAAACAAAACGCCGCCCTAAAGCCGCGCCAGGTAGCTCAGAATCTCCGGACTCGTCCAATCCTGCGCGCTCACAAATTTCCGTCGCAGAATCCCCTGCCGGTCGATGACATAAGTCTCCGGAATCTGTGCCGTGCCATAAAGTGCATTCACCCTCTCGTCCGCGTCCCTCACCGTCACCAGGTTGACATGATTCCGTTCAAGAAATCGATGGTAAACAACAGGATCCTGATCCATGCTGACAGCCACAATCACCAGATCCGGCATCCGCCGCTGCAGCGCCAGTAAACTTGGGAGTTCCTCAATACAAGGAGCGCACCAGCTCGCCCAGAGATTCAGCACCACAACCTTGCCACGCAGCTTGCTCAGATCAACCGTTTTTGTCTCATCGCCAACCACAAACTGCGGCGCTGGCTTGCCCAGATTATCCGGATGATTCCCACGGTCGCACCCCACCACCAGCATGCCAGCCAACACAAGACTCGCCCACAATCGCCGCACGGCACTCTCCACTTCCTATAATACGAAGTCGTGAACGACATCGCCCGCGAGGCCAGCTCGAATTCGCCGCAACCGCCGCAGTTTGAGCTCTCCGTCATCATCCCCGCGCGCAACGAAGAACAATCGCTTCCTGCCTGCCTCACCTCCCTGCTCAATCAGACCGAACCCGGCTTCACCCTCGGCCAGCAATGGGAACTGATTCTCGTCAACGACGCCTCAACCGACCAAACCCGCAATATCGCCGCCGAAGCCGCTGCGCAGAACAACGGAGTGACCCTCCTCGACGCTCCACCCCTCGATCTCACCCCACGCGGAGGCTTTACCGGCAAGAACAACGCCTGCTGGACCGGCGCACAAGCTGCCCGCGGACGCTACCTGCTCTTCACCGACGCCGACACCATCCACAACACCAACGATCTCTCCCGCGCCCTTCAAGAAGCCGAGCGCCACAAAGCAGCCCTGCTCTCTTACTCCCCCCGCCAGATCGTCATCGGCTTCTGGCAGCACGCGCTCATGCCGCTCGTCTTCTCTGAGCTGGCCTCGGTCTACCCATCCAAAGAAGTCAACGACCCGGTCAACAGCCTCGCCGCCGCCAACGGCCAATTCCTCCTTGTCGAGCAAGAAGCCTACTTCGCCATTGGAGGCCATCGCGCAGTCGGCCGCGAGATCCTCGAAGACGTCGCCCTCGCCGGCAACGTCAAACGCAGCGGCCGCACCATCCGCTTTCGCCACGCTCCCGATGCCCTCTCCACCCGCATGTACCGCACCACCACCGACATGATCGAAGGCTGGACCAAAAATCTCGCCCTCCTCTTCCCCAAACCCATCGCCCTCGCCCTCTGGCGGCTCCTCGACCTGGCTCTCATCATCAGTCTCCCCATCCTCGCCCTGGGAATCTTCTGGCTCGTCCCCTGGCAGCGCTGGGCCCTCCTCCTCATCTGGGTCCGCACGCTCTGGCGCTTCTACGTCCGCGTAGCTCGCTCTAATTTCCCAGCGATCGATGTCGCCATCTCCATCCTCGGAGTTCCTTTCTTTGCCTATCTTCTCGTTCGCAGCGTCATTCACCACCGGATTCGAAAAAATGTCGCATGGAAGGGCCGCAGTTACAACACGCTTTAGTCAAGCATTTGTGACGAATCCAGCCCCAAAAGCATCTATAAAATAGAACATTCATGATCTTTCTCACCCGCAAAGCGGAGTTTTCCTCGGCCCACTACTACTGGAATGACGCCTGGTCTCCCGAGGAAAACCAGCGTGTCTTCGGCAAATGCGCCAATCGCAACGGCCACGGCCACAATTACACGCTCGAAGTCACCGTCGCGGGCGAAATCGACCCCGTCTCTGGCTTCGTCGTCGATCTCAAACAACTCAAGGACATTCTCGAGCGCGAGGTAGTCAGCGTCTACGACCATCGCCACCTCAATCTCGAAGTGCCCGAGTTCAAAACCGCCATCCCCACCACAGAAAACATCGCAATCGCCATCTGGCAACGCCTCGACAACAAGATACCCAACGCTAAACTCCACCGCGTCCGCGTCTACGAGATGCCCGATCTCTTCGCCGACTATTATGGTGAACCATGAAGGTCCACCTCAACCGCCGCTACCACTTCAGCGCCTCCCATCGTCTGCACAACGACGCCTACGACTCCGACCGCAACCGCGCCGTCTTCGGCAAGTGCAACAATCCCCACGGCCACGGCCACAACTACACCGTCCAGATCACCCTCAGCGGCAAGGTCGACCCCTCCACCGGCATGGTCTGCAACCTCGCAGACCTCGACGCGTTCGCACAAAAAAATCTCCTCTCCCGTTTTGACCACACCAACCTCAACACTCTCGACGCCTTTGCCAATCGCGTCTCCACAACCGAAAATCTGAGCATCGAGATTTACCGCATCTTTCAGAACTTCCCTGCTGCGCACCTCGAGCGGGTCCACATCGAAGAAACCAGCAACAACTCCTTTGACTACGCCGGCGCTACTCCACCCCAGCCTGGCACCACTTAAGAAAGGCCACCATGCCCGTCAACTCGGCCATCATCGAATCACCCGCCCTCGAGAACATCTCCACCCAGGAGCTCTACCGCGAGATCCTCATCCGCATCGGCGAGGATCCCAACCGCGACGGCCTCATCAAGACCCCCGAGCGCATGGAGAAATCCATGAAGTTCCTCACGCGCGGCTACACCATGAACGTCACCGACGTCCTCCATGAGGCTCTTTTCGACGTCGACTACGACGAGATGGTCATCGTCAAAGACATCGAGTTCTTCTCCATGTGCGAACATC
>Ga0210398_10005124_pt1 | contig 12192 bp, 10 predicted proteins | sample IncBWC4OmetaG_FD_161047 | JGI IMG/M metagenome (GOLD analysis project Ga0210398, IMG submission 161047) | Forest soil microbial communities from Barre Woods Harvard Forest LTER site, Petersham, Massachusetts, United States - Inc-BW-C-4-O | ecosystem: Environmental > Terrestrial > Soil >... | reverse complement strand
CAGAACATCGACCTGCCGCAGCTTCGCGACAATCTCTTCCGGCTTGTACTGCTTCCTTGGCATCGTGGGTCCTCCTTCGAGCAAAAACCATAGCTCACGGTGGACCACTTCATCGGGGGAGGATCAGCTCGGCCTGGCAAAAGCCGGACCAGTATTTGGCCAGCGCGAGCATGGCCATCTCCTTATTACGGGGCTGGATCGCTACGTAAAGCGCGCTGTGAATTCTTTTGCCTCAGCGGTCCGCATCGGCCTCTGTCTATTTGCGGGGCCTTTTGTAGACGGGCAACTTCATCAAGCGTTCGGGCGCGAATACAGTCCAGTATCTGTTTTTTAGCGTCTCATTTTCAATCGGCGTTCCCGTTGGCATGTCCAGCGGCGGGACGTAAGGAATATCATGTTGCTTCTGCAATACGATTCGCAACCCGGCATCGACCGATCTATACCCGCTGGGGGGTGGTCCCGGGGTGATGCCAAACTCTTCCAAGAAATTTGCAATATTTTCAGGTATGCCATATTCAAAGGGTGCTACAGAAAAGGCCGCATCAATGATTTTGTAATTATTACTGCGCGCGAGCATCCAGAAGAATTTGAAATTATAGTTCACTAATCCATGATTTAAATAACCCTGCGCAGGAACCTCGTGAATGAATAGCCCGCCTGGCGCAGCGAGGTCGTGCATGACTTCGAATGCGTTGAGCTGATTGGCAACATGCTCGGTAGTGCCGAAATTCGTGACTAGATCGTATTGTCCACGTGCTTCGTCCGGCACAGAATCGTAGTTGAGATCCAGCGGAATGCTTCCAGGGCTGCCATCGATGTCAATCGACGCATAATGAAAACCCAGCCACGTCCAAAATTCTTGGGCGGGCGGAGTTGTTGCGGCCAAATGCTCGATGCCACTTTCCAGAAGCCAGGTGGGCTGTTGTTCCGGGAGCGAGGGAAGTCCTTGGATCCCAAAAAGCTGACCCAACACTGAAAGGTCATCTTTAGTACTCAAGAAATTGTTGTTTAGTTGTTGTGCGCCGATCTCCACCACGCGAGCGTAGTTTGGGAGGAGTTGCGCATGCCGCAATTGTGCCAGTAGCGTGATTATGGTTCTGCTAAGCGCCATTCGCGGTCAATTCACTCTGCGATCGGGAGCTTCTGAACTCGGCTACCCGTGGAGCCCGTGACAGTACCACCTAGGTCACGAATCTAGCTTGTTTCAGTATCGTCTGGCGTTCCGGCCCGCAACGACAACAACCACGATGAGTATCACTTGCGCTACGGCCCGATGCAAGATGCGCGCGATGCGCCCGCCCTCGGTAGGGCAGTATTCTTCACACGCGTCATTGAACGGTGAAAGGGCAGGGCGAGGCCGTGGCTGCGATATCGCTCTTCCCACTGTGCATAAGGCATCTCAGGAAGCTTGCCGGGACACGAACGCGACAGGCGACAGCATCGTCGACGCCGGCAGGGAATATGATTCCGGCAACGGCGGGCGCCGCCGGCTCGGCTGCATTGCCCTTCTTGTGCTGATCGGTTGTACGCTTGACCTGGACTTCCTTCACGGTATTCGGCCACGGTATTCAGCTCGGCGAGGATCAAATCGCCTTTCCAGCTGATCTATCGGCTGCGGCAATCGCTGGCTGGTAGCCATCTCACGGCTGCACACGCCGCCGATCGGCCATTATTTGGCCTATGGCTCGGTGGTAAACGCCTTCAGCGAGAACGGATTCGCCCTGTTTGGCGGCGAGCCGGGGCCGCATCTGAGCAGAGATGTGGCGTACAACATGTCGACACCGCCCGACGTGAGTTCGGCGAACTTGCGGGTGCCGATCTTGATCGTCACGTTGGGAGCGGTTTTATGCATTGCCGCGGGTGGGGCGCCGACTGGCCGTCGCGCGCTGCACCCAGCGTGGGGCCCGATCGGCTTCGTCCTCGTCTTTGCGTTGGTAACGCCCCTCATTACCCCGAGCAGGCTGGCAATAGGCACGTTGTTCGCCTATCTCGGCGCGCTGGTGATCGCGCTTACCTCCGCCGCATCCCTGGGAACCAGGACGTTCCTCGGTCGCCGGACGTATTAATGAAGGCCCCGCATGCTGCCATTTTTTTGGCGGAGTCGGCTGGTCGCGGTTGTGGCCTTTCACGATCCGATCGCGCCGACGGCGCAAAGCTTTCGCATTCGAGCGAGCGATGCGGGGCGCCGAGGCCTCTGCTGTTGCATATCATTTCGACAGGTGGCCGGGTTTCGTCTATTGCTACGATGGCCCCCGACGGTCGGCGACGGAACCAAATCGAAAGCACGTCGACAGCATGCCCGATGACATCGCGATCTCCCCGGTGGGAGCCATGGCATTTGGCCTCGGGGCATCAGCCACCGATCGGCCGCCCCCGAGATGGATCAAGGTCCTCTTGCCTGTCTGGGGATACGATTTTGTTCATCGGTTCATCAATGTCAGCCTGCCCACGCTTCTCGCGCCCGGGAATTTGCCTGCTTTGGCGGCTACGCTGCCGACACAGTTCGTTTTCCTCACGAGCCGTATCGACAAAGCACTAATCCGTCAGACGCCCGGCTACCGCAGGTTATCAGAAATCTGCGAGGTACAATTCTGCTTAATTGATGATCTTATTACCGATAATAATTATTCAACGACGATAACACTCGCCTATGCTAGAGCGGTCCGCGAAAGCGGAAAAAGCATGCTCGACACATGCTTTTTCTTTCTGGTGTCAGATTATATTATTGCTGACGGGTCATTTCGCTCGGTAATTGCGCGGATGAGGTCCGGCGCGAGCGCCGTGCAAACCGGCAATTTTCAGGTTGTCGAGGAGGACATCTTATCGCGGCTCGCGGAGGCGCGCGGCCATGACGGAGATGTTCTCGTTCTTTCACCGCGCAAACTGATGCAGCTAGCGCTCACCTGCGTCCATCCTGGAACGATCGCGAACACGGTCAATCTTCCCATATCTCATAACAGTCATTCGAATAGATTATTCTGGAGAGTCGACGCGAATACGCTGGTTGGCCGTTTTTATCTGATGCACATGCTTTGTATTCGGCCGCAGATAACGGATTTCGTGGTCGGAGCGTCGTGTGATTACTCCTTCGTTCCCGAGATGTGTCCGTCGGGTGGCGTCAGTATTATGACTGATTCTGACGAATGTTTGTTTATTGAAGCGCAGCCGTGTTATCACGAAGCTAGGTTCTTGCGGCTTGGGAAGTTCAAACCGCGACAGCTGGCGGCAAGCTTGTCGGAATGGACGACGACATTGCATCGCACCAATTCGAGAAACACGCTTTTCTTTCACGCCAACGGTATACCGGACGCGGCTCGGCTGCGTGTCATGGAAGCGGATGCGTTCATCGAGACGGTTTCGCGTCGTCTGAAACGTAAGCCCGCCCCATTTCGCGGACACCCTTACTGGCGAGCGGCGATGGCCGTTCATCAAGCGGACACCGCCGGTAGACGACCGGAGGAGGAAGCCTGGGACTTGGTCTTGGGGCGAAAAGACGGTTTCAGATCGCGTTTCAGGCGGAAGTTGCGCCGATTGGCCATGGGAAGCCTCCCACGCGTCCGCCACTGGCACCCTCGCCGGGTCGACTATCAGAGACCCGTGAAGGAGCTGAAGAAGCTTCTCGCCAATCGTGAAGCGCAACTGCTCGTGGTCTCGCAGGCGCCGACGCCGTTGACCAACTGGCTGGCCGACTATTCGGATCATACGGTGCGAACGCCGACCAATCGCCTCCTTCGACCTGATTTTGTCAAACCGGATGGGGGGGTTGCGCGCTTTGACGCGTGTTTACTCGAACTTGGCGACAACGAGATCGATCACGCCCGCCGCGTCGTCGATCGGATCGTCCCGTTTCTAAAACCGAATGGGACGATCCTAGTCGTTTCGTTCAACGATCGCTGGTTTGTTGGCGCTGACACGTTTGGAAAGACACTCGTCCTCCATCTCAATCAATTCTTCGGCCGGCTCGATGTGTCGCTTGAGGACATGGAGTTTCTGACAACAACGAGATCGCGGTGGGCGATCAACGCCGACCTTGTCTCGAACTGCGCGGGTTTCTTCGAGCTCGCGCCGTTAACGGCGCTGTGCCGCGGCCTCGCAATTGCGTACTTGGCGCCGATGGCGTTTGTACGGAATGCGCTTGCATGGCGACGGATTCACCGCACCGCCGTCGAAGGCAAAATCATATCGAGCTGGTTTATGCGGCTTCAAATAGCGCCGGGTTCGGCGCAAAGCTGGAGCTCGCAAGAGCACCCGAGCGGGCCGTCGCTGCTTGGAAACACGCCGGAGCGAGATTTCAATACGGGGACTGCTTCGCTCACGCGCGAGCCGCAGTATTCGCGCCTCCTGGAAATCAAGAACGAGATTGGCCTGACGACCCTGGGGTTGATGACCAACCAAGTGTGGGAAGAAGACCCGCGCCGTCTCGGTATTCTGCTCGCCCGCTATAAATTCGTCGCCAAGACCCTAGGCGGGTGGAAAAGCGTGGCGGAAGTCGGTTGCGGCGACGCGTTCGGTACGCGGGTCGTTCTGCAGGAAGTAGAACAAATTGACGTCTACGATTTTGATCCGGTGTTTATCGACGATATTTCAAGGCGCTTTTCGACACGATGGCCGATTCGGCCAACTCTGCACGATATTTTGTCGGGACCTTTGCCGCGACGCCACGATGCGATCTATAGCCTTGATGTAATTGAACATATCCCTCATGAGAGAGAGGATATCTATCTGCGTCATCTTGTCGACTCGCTCAGTGAGAATGGGGTGTTGATCATCGGGACCCCATCGCTCGAGTCACAAGCATATGCGTCCCCTCAGAGCAAGGCTGACCACGTAAATTGTAAAAGTGGTGATGAACTTAAAGAATTACTTAAGAAATATTTTCGGAATGTCTTTCTATTTTCAATGAATGATGAGGTCATTCATACAGGATTCTATCCGTTAGCGCATTATCTTTTGGTCGTTTGCTCGATGAAAGTTTGATGGGGCGATGCAGATCGCGGTCGATTTTGACAACACCCTCATTGACTATGACCCGGTTTTCCTCGCTGCCGCCCGGGAGCGTGGCCTAGTCAACAGCCGGTTTCGGGGATCGAAGCGGATGGTACGCGACGCGATCCGGGCCTTGCCTGACGGCGAGATCACATGGCAACGGCTGCAGGGCTATGTCTACGGCGCCGGGATCGAGGGGGCGACCCCGTTTTCTGGGGCGTGTGCGTTCCTCGCGCGCTGCCGTCACGAAGGGGTCCCGGTCTTCATTGTGAGCCACAAGACGCAATATGGGCACTATGATCCCGCGCGGATCGACCTACGCCAAGCGGCGCTGTCGTGGATGACGAGATGGGGGTTTTTCGCGCCGGATAGACTTGGCATTCCACCCGGCCATGTCCATTTTGCCGACACCCGCGCGGCGAAGCTCGCGAAATTGGCGGAATTGGATTGCACGCACGCGATCGACGATCTGGAAGAGGTGTTTGCCGATCCGCTTTTCCCTGCGGGCATGAAACGCATCCTCTTCGGCGAATATAGCGACGACGCATGCTGCGATATTGTTTGCCCGACCTGGTCCGGTGTCACATCGGCGGTGTTCGGTGACTCTGGCTGACGCGGAGCTGGCGGCGGCAAGAGCCGCGGCCGAGGCCCTTGTTGATGGGGCTATCGATTCGATCGAGCGCGCCGCCACCCTTGGGCGGAACAGCAATGTCTTCAGCGTTCGCCGGGGAGCGCAGCGCTTTGTGCTGAAGCGATATCCCTCCGCGGCCGAAGATCCGCGCAAGCGCCTCGAGACAGAGCTCGGTGCGCTGGAGCTGATGACGCGTCACGGTATCCGGAATGTCCCGTGGCCTATCGCGGGTGACGTGGCACGGGGTTACGCACTGCTCGAATGGATCGACGGTGAGCCCGTCACCATGCCGACTGCTGGCGATATCGATGCGGCGATCAGCTTTCTCGCCGCGGTGGATCGCCTTCGCCTGCTCGAGGAGGCGCGGCTGCAGCCGCTTGCGTCGGAGGCGTGCCTATCCGGGGTGGAGGTCGTTGCGCAAATTGAGCGGCGGCTTTCTCGTCTCGACTCCATTGCGGAAAGCGAGCCCGCGCTGCGCCCTCTGATCGAGGATGAGCTGCGCCCGCTTCTGGCAATTTTTGACGCCGAGGCGAAAGCGGGTTACGCCGAGGCGAAAATCGGGTTTGCGATGGCGATCGCCCCAGAAAATCGGACACTCTGCCCGTCGGATTTCGGCTTCCATAATTCCTTGAGAATGCCCAGTGGAACGCTGTGCTTTATCGATTTCGATTATTTTGGCTGGGACGATCCGGTGAAGCTGGTCGCCGATTTTTTGCTCCATCCTGGCATGAACCTGTCCGACGCCCTGAAGCGCCAGTTTTTTGTCGGTGCGAGTGATCTCTATGGCCGCGATATGGAATTCGGCGTGCGGTTCCGCCTGCTCTTTCCGCTGTTCGGCCTGCGTTGGTGCATGATTCTGCTGAACGAGTTCCTGCCCGAGCGATGGTCTGTAAGACGTCGCGTTGGCGGGCAAAGCGATTGGGGCAAGGCCAAGCAGCGGCAGCTCGTCCGTGTTCACCAATTTGTTCAAACGATGAAGATTGGGCCGGCTTTCTTTCCTTAGCGCAATAGCCCTTCGCCGAGTTTTCGGCGCCGCGGAAGAAGCGCCAGCGGCTGTTCGATGCCCCGCCTCGGCTCGACAGGCCGGGTGGTCTATGCTACAGGCTCCAAGACCCTGCTGCCTTGCTTGAAGCGCGATAAATGAGCCGGCGGCAACTCGTGAAATTAGCTGATAGTGCGGAATTGACTGCCGATAAAATGTTCTCCGCGATCCCCGGCGACGTGACGGCGTCGAGTGCGGATTCTCTGAGGATGCCGTCGCGGCTCGGGGAGGCCGTGGCCGATTTCGTCGCCGGCATGGCGCGAAGCTGGATTTGGACCCGGCTTGCCTATCAGGACATCAAGGAGCGTTATCGCGGCTCCGTGCTTGGCCCATTCTGGGTGACGTTGACCAATCTCATCATGATTGGCGCGATGGGCACAATCTATTCCGAGCTGTTTCATCAGTCGCCGTCGACATACGTTCCGTACATCACGACCGGCCTCCTGACCTGGCAATTCATCTCGGGCATGATCAATGAGGGATGCGGGACTTTTACCGCGGCGCATGACGTCATCTCGCAGGTGCCGATGCCGTTTTCGGTCCAGGCCTATCGTGTCGTGTACCGCAATCTTCTCGTGCTCGCGCACAACGTGGTCATCATCCCGGTCGTTTTGCTGCTGTTCCGCGTGCCGGTCGGCATGTCCTGGAGGTCATTCCGGCACTTTTGTTGCTGAGCCTGAATGGGCTGTGGATGACCGTACTCTTCGGCACGTTGAGCACCCGTTTCCGGGATATCCCGCCGATTATTGGCAACGTGGTTCAGGTGCTTTTTTTTATTACACCGATTTTCTGGCCGCTTGAATCGGTGGTGAGCCTCAAAAAAGTGCTCGCGCTCAATCCATTATTCGCTTGGATCGATGTCGTTCGTGCGCCGCTTCTGGGGCTAGCGCCAGAGCCCAGCTCATGGCCGCTTCTGCTTGGAGGCGTCGCCGTCGGGTCGGCGGTGAGCTTCCTGTTCTTCGTGCGGTTCCGCGAACGGATCGCCTATTGGCTCTGAGCGGGAGCGCATGAGTTCGATTTCCCTGCGCAATGCGTGTGTGGAGTTCCCGATCTACCAGGCCGGGGCTCGCTCGCTGAAGAAGATGCTGATCACCGGGACGACGCGCGGCAACCTTGCCCGGGATGCGCATGACCGCGTCATGGTGCGCGCGCTGCACGACATCACTCTCGATATTGGCGATAGCGAGCGGGTGGGGGTGATCGGCGCGAATGGATCCGGCAAGACGACCCTGCTGAAGCTGCTTGCCGGGATTTACAAGCCGACCCAGGGCCAGATTCGGATCACGGGGCACACCACGGCGCTGATCAACACATCGGTCGGCCTTAACCCTGATGCGACCGGTCGCGAGAACATCATCCTGCGCGGGCTATATATGGATATTCACCCGACCCATATGCGCGAGCGGGTCGAGCAGGTCGCCGAGTTCACCGAGCTTGGCTCTTATCTCGACATGCCGGTGCGCACCTATTCATCCGGCATGATGGTTCGCTTGGCCTTTGCGGTCTCCACCTGCATCCAGCCGGAAATTCTGATCCTCGACGAATGGCTAGGCGCCGGCGACGCGCAATTTCTCGCCAAGGCCGGGCAGCGAATGCGAAATTTTGTCGGTGGATCGAGCATCCTTGTGCTGGCCTCCCATTCGTTGGAGTTGGTGGGCGAATGGTGCAGTCGCGTTATTTACCTCAAGGATGGGGAAATCAGAGCGATCGGCCCGGTCGCCGAGGTGATCGAGCGCTATAGGAAGGACGTCGTTGGAATTAGCGCCGCCAGCAATGACCTTCCCGAATTTCGCCCTGGCTAGAACTGGAAATAGATGAACTGCGCAGCCTCGCGACGGGCGAAGATCGTGATGCCGAAATAGCAGGCGGTGGCGATGCCCGCGACGAGATAAGGGTTCCAGCGCCGGAACAGCTCGACAAACTCGATGTCGCGGCGATAGCCGAGATAGTCGGTGATCGCGACGACCGTACCGAGGATGGCGATGCCGCGGCTGTAGTAGTACGTAAGCTCGGAAGGCGCTTGGGAACGCCAGAATTTCATCGATCGCAGCAGCGGTAGGATCGTGTCGGTATGGGCGCGAAACAGGATCCAGCCGAAGCAGACGATGTGAAACGTGAGAAGGATCGACAGCCACTTGCCGAACCTGCCGAGCCATCGGGTCAGGTAGCGATCGATTGGCACGAGGCGATAAAACACCAGCATCGCCCCGTGATAGATGCCCCAAAGCACGAACAGGGCCCCGGCGCCGTGCCATAGGCCGCCGAGCGTCATCGTGATCATCAGATTGCGGTATTCCAGCCAGCGCCCGTGGCGATTGCCGCCGAGCGGGATGTAGAGGTAATCGCGCAGCCAGGAGCTGAGCGAGATGTGCCAGCGGCGCCAAAACTCGCCCGGTGAGGTGGAAAAATACGGCGTCTGGAAATTGCGCACCAGGTCGACGCCGATCAGCTTGGCCGAGCCACGCGCGATGTCGGTATAGGCTGAGAAATCGCAGTAGATCTGGCCGGCGAAGGCGTAGGCGAACAACAGGCCCAGGCCCAGGCCCGGAACCGGGATATGCGCCTGGACGACGCTGTCGGCACTTTCGACGATGGCGCCGAAATTATCGGCGAGCGCAAGCTTCTTGAAGAGCCCCCAGGCGATCAGCGCCAGTGCATAGCGAAACTCGTCGGGCTCGATGACCGGCCGCAGCGTTTCGAGCTGACGCAGGAGGTTGCGCGCCCGCATGATCGGCCCTGCCACCAGATGCGGCCAGAACGTCACGAACGCCATGTAGTCGACGAGATTCCGCGCCGCCGCCATTTCGCGGCGATAGACCTCGATCGTGTAGCTCATAGTCTGGAACGTGTAGAACGAGATGCCTGGCGGCAGCACCACCGCCAGCACGGGCAACGCGTAGCCCACCCCGGCCGAGGCCAGACCGGAGTTGATCTCGCCGATCAGCCACGGCGTGTATTTGAAAAAGCCGAGCAGCCCGAGATTGGCGGTCAGCGAGAGGATTAGCCAGGCGCGGCGTGCCCCTTGCCGCTCGGTCTTCGACAAGCGGATGCCGACGAGGAAATCGATCAGCGACGTGACGATAAGCGGGATCAGGTACCAGGGTGTCGTGGCGCCGTAGAAATAGTAGCTGGCTGCCAGGATCAGCACGTTGGCCCATATCGTGCCGCGCAGCAGGTAGTAGCCGATCACCACGAGCGGCAGGAAGACGAACAGGTAATCGAGCTCGATAAACGTCATGGCGCTGCGTTCTTCGCGGTCGCCATCGACGGCTCGGGGCAATAGCCATCGAACTTGCGGACACCATCTTCGACGATCGTCGGCATCAGGACGACGATCCAGCTGACCGGTGTGCGTGCGTTGAAGGTTGGGGAGCTGTAGGTGAAGATCATTGACCCTTTGATCTGCACCCACTCCACGCCGGGACGCGTATCACAGAACGATGGGTCGCTCACGGTGACCGGCGTCGCCTCTAGCTGCGACATATCCATCCCGATCGTGATGCCCTGTTTGGCGAGCGACACCATCCGCGTTTTGACATCGGTCATCATGTCGTTGAAGGCCGGATCGGCTTGCAACAGGTGCTGCACCCGCGACGAGACGAGCTGCCAATCAGCGTCGTCAGTGGTCGTCGCGTAACGAAAGAGAGCGAGAGCCGCATCGAGAAGCTTCGGATCAGCCGCGCCGGTCGGAGTAACCGGTTTTCTCGGATATGGCGCCCCCCTGTCGGGCGCCTCGGTAGCATAGGGCGGGATCGTTTCGGGGTGGCGGATCAATCGGCCGAGGCCTTCGGCCAAACGCTCTGACGGGAGGAACGTGTATTCGCGCGAGACGTGATTGAAGTACCCGAACTTTTCCGGCCCCCAGAACATGAGCAATGGAAAGAGAAACTTGACATCGGGTCGCTCGCGCTGGAAACGCGCCAGCGCCCCGTCGGCCGCCGGGAAATTGGGATCCTTCGGAATGATCGATTTCGTGGGCAGTGGCGCGAAGGCGATCACCAGCCGCGCCCCATAGGACCGAACCATGCGGTCGAAATCCTCAAGATACGCGACAGTCGACGACTGCTCGGCCAAGCCAAGCCGCGGCAGCAGGCCGGGACGCTTGTCCGAGCAAAAACTCAATTGCTTGCCGGTAACGTCGATGCGGCCGTCGTATTCGGGGAGCCAGCCCTGCGCTGCGGCGACGGTCGCCGGCAATTGCAGGTCCGGCTCCGAGCCGCCGAACGGATCACTGCGATGGAAATGCCTGCCCTGAAAGAGCCAAAGCTTCAAATAGGGCGATAAAAATGCGCTTGGCGGAAGAAGTGCAGCTTTGAACGACAGAAGGTCGCCCATAAGGATTCTTCCAAGATCGGCCCCCGCAAAAAAGCACGGCTGCGGCAGGTATAGGGGGAAGATGTAAAGCACGACGTATTTGATGTGATGCGATCGTCGCAGCATGTATTCGGCGATCGCGTAATAACCGTCATAGGCGTGGGTCCCGCCCGTATTGAGATCGACGTATTTCCAGCCATCGAGATAGCGATTGATGATCGCCGGCTGAAGCGAAAAGAACCCGGAACTGTCGCCGACCGAGATGATGTCCGGCTCACTGTTCTCGACATTGCGAAGGCGAGTCACGAGCTCCGAGCGGTCAAACGGTTCCCCTCGGTAGGGGTCGTACAGCAAATGGGTGCTGCGCTGCCAGAAACCGGGGTGAAATCGCAGCTCGATCGCGAGCTCGATCGCCCCTCCCACGGACAGCGCGAACAGAATCGGGAGAAGGACGCGGCGGAACCATGCCGACGTTCTAAGCTGAACTCTCAAAGACGACCTCCCCAAGCGCCTCGGTTATAGCGCAGCCGCGCTCGCCGAAAATGAGTGTCGTTGTTGCTGCGAAATTGCACTCATTGCGGTCGGCCGAGGGCGCGGTTATATGGCCGTGGTGCTGCTTGGGGGAGCGGCGTGCTGACAAACCTGACTGCCGGGCCTGCCAAGCTTGCCGAGACTGAGCCGCCGCGCAGCTCGCGAAGCGGGGTTGCGTTCGTTGTTGTCAAGCTCGTGCTGTCCGCGCTTGCGGTCGGAACGATCTGTTACACGGTCGATTTCGCCGCGGCGTGGCGGCACCTTTCCGAATTCAACCCGTGGCTTGGCGTCGCTGGGGGGGTGGCTATCGCGGTGCAGATCGCGCTCGGCGGGATGCGGTGGAAATTCATCCTGCAGCGCCTCGGCGCCGTGTTCTCCGTACCTACGGCGATTCGGCTTTTTTACATCTCGGTCTTCTTCAACATGTTCGTCTGGGGCTCGGTGAGCGGGGACGTATTGCGCACCTGGTTAACCGCTCGGGCCGGGGTCATGCTCGCCGATGCGGCCAACTCGGTGATCCTTGACCGCGTCGCCGCAATGGCCGGGGTCGCGATTTTGATGCTCGCGACGCTGCCATGGCTTTGCGCGCAAGCGGTGCACGGCGTGATTCCGGTCGCGTTTGGCGCGGCGGCCATTGCCATATTGGCCGGAATAAAGGTGGTCTCTCAGCTGCAACGACTGCCGCCGG
>Ga0210398_10005122_pt1 | contig 12193 bp, 9 predicted proteins | sample IncBWC4OmetaG_FD_161047 | JGI IMG/M metagenome (GOLD analysis project Ga0210398, IMG submission 161047) | Forest soil microbial communities from Barre Woods Harvard Forest LTER site, Petersham, Massachusetts, United States - Inc-BW-C-4-O | ecosystem: Environmental > Terrestrial > Soil >... | reverse complement strand
GGCCCAACGTGTCGTTGACCTGCTTGAATTGGTCCAGGTCGATGAAATGAATGGCGCACATATTGTCCATCCGCCACTCGCTTAGCGCCCGTTCCATGCGGTCGCGCAGCACCGTGCGGTTGGGCAGACCGGTCAAGGCGTCGAAGCGCGCCAGATGATTGATCTTGGCTTCGGCGATCTTGCGCTCGGTGATGTCCTCGACCAGGACCACCATGCCGCCGCTCTCCATCGGCTGCACGGTGAATTCGAGCGTCCGCCCGTTCGACATGTCCAGGCTGAAGCTGGTGTCATCCCGGCCGCACAGGCGCGCGTCCAGATAGTCGATCAAGCTCTGCGCGCCGGGTTCCGACAGCAGGTCGGCCGCGACGATGCTGTCGACCAGGCCGCGCGCGCTCATGCCTTTCATGTCGAGGTCCGCCGCCAGTCCGGTCTGCTCTTTCAGCTTGCCGTTCGAAACGACGACGCGGCGCTTGGAATCGAACATGCACAGGCCGTGCGGCATATTGTTGATCGCGGTGTCGAACCGCTTCGCAAGGAGCGACATGTCGCGCGAGCTGATGACGGCGTCGAGCAGCGTGCCCCGCAATCGTTCCGCAATCAGCTTCAGTGTGAAAAAGAACACAAGAAGCAAGCCAGCGAACAGCCAGTGATAGGCGTTCCCATACAGCACGAGCGCAAGCGTCATAGGCACCCATGCACACAGGATCTGGACGACGACGAACCGTGAATTCCCGAAATTCCGCCCGAAGATGCCCGTCGCATAGGCGATCGTCATCGAATAGCTGATGAGGTGGGCGAACGCGTCGTTGGTGAAGGCGAATGCGATGAAGCACCACAAACCAAGCAATGCCATCGACATCGCGGCACCGGCGACGTAGCGATTTTCCCATCGCCGAGCTACTTCATTGGTTGTTACCTCCGAACGGGCGCGGGCGTAAGCACGTATGACCAGACCACGCACACAGGCCACGGCCAGAAAGGCCAACGCACAGCACAGCAGCAGGACGTTGCCGGTCTTCCAATAGGTGATTAGAACGGACAGCGTGAGAAAGACGCTGCCGGTAGTGAGACTGCGAGCGTCCTGAAACAGCGAATCGACCAGCGGAAGATAAATCTCCGGCGGCAGCGCTTCGTGCGGTTGGTGAGTCCGGCGCGCGGAGCTCATTACTCTCTACCGTAAGCGGGCGTGATCGGCTGAAATTGCACGCCCGCACTATGACTTAAAGGTCTCTCCACCAAGTAAATGTGAATGGTCTGTTTCTTTTAGGTTTGCGGCATTAACGAATTGCGCGACAGCTTGTTAGTACAAAGTTATGCATAAGCATCGCGGCTTCGGTCGAAAAACGCTAGCAAATCGTGCGGCCTCGCAACCTGACGTTTGTCAATTGTGACAACGGCGCGACGGCCGTACGTTGAAGCCAAAGGTGTTGTGAACTGCGACGATCGAATCTTGCTCGCCGCGCCTTGCATTATCGGATTTTGGCGAAATCGCCGTGGCGGCCAAGACCGCCCTCGAAGCGGGCGGCGCCCGCGACGCCGTCCTCGATCAGCGCTTGACGGCCGTTGTACCATTCCTGAATCAGCGCATCGCGCACCGGTAGCCCGTGGCTCTTGATCGCGGAGCGCCGGTCAGCGCGCACGCACACCTGCGGAAAGCGCGCGATCTCTTGCGCCAGTTCCTCGGCCTTTTGCCGGGCGCCGCCTTTCGGCGTGAGGTACTCACACAAGCCGATGCTCAGGCACTCCTCCGCCGGCACTTTCCGGCCGGTGAGAATGATCTCGAGCGCGCGGCCCTGGCCGACGATGCGCGGCAGCCGCACCGTGCCGCCGTCGATCAGCGGCACGCCCCAGCGGCGGCAATAGACGCCGAAATAAGAGTCTTTCGCCATGACGCGGAAATCGCACCACAGCCCAAGCTCCATGCCGCCGGCCACCGCCGGGCCTTCGATGGCGGCGATCACCGGCTTGTCCAGTTCCAGCCGTGACGGCCCGAGCGGTCCGCGTGGAATTTCGCCGCCGTTGCCGCGCCGCCCGGCGGTCGGGATGTCGAGCTCGCCGAGCGGATGCGCCGCGTTGAGCGTGCTGACATATTTGAGATCCCAGCCGGCGCAGAACGCGCCGCCGGCGCCATAGAACACCGCGACCGAGGCGTCCTTGTCGGCGTCGAATTCGAGAAACGCCGCGGTGAGCGCGTCGGCGCTTGCCGGGTCCATGGCGTTGCGCGCCTGCGGCCGGTCGTGGATCACCGTCCATACCGGTCCGCTCTTCTCGATCCTGACTGCCATCGTCGACGTCCTCTCCCACCGATTGTTTGGTCCAATACTACATCCGACGCACCGCCCGCCGGCGAAAACGATTCACCGGCCGGTGAAATTCGGAACGCGGCGTTCCGCCATCGCCTTGACGCCTTCCTGGAAGTCGTCGGTTTTGCGCAGCCGCGTCTGCTCGGCGAGCTCGTGTTCGGTCGCCGCGCGCACGCGATCGGCGAGATTGCCTCGCAGTGTGGCCCGCGTCGCCATCAGCCCGAGCGGCGAGTTCTCGGCGATTTCAGCCGCGAGCGAAAGCGCCGCGGCGCGCACCTGATCTTGCGGCACGACGAGATCGGCGAGGCCTATGGCGAAGGCTTCGTCGCCTGAGACGCGGCGGCTGGTATAGAACAGCAACGCCGCCTTGGTCGGACCGATGACCGCCGGCAGCGTGACCGTCAATCCGAATCCCGGATGAAAGCCGAGCCGGGTGAAGTTGGCGGAGAATCGCGCCTCGGCGCAGGTGACGCGAAAGTCGGCGACCATTGCCAGGCCCAAGCCGCCGCCGACCGCGGCGCCGTGAACCGCGGCGATGATGGGCTTCCTGGTGCGGAACAGCCGGTTGCCTTCGAGGTAAAGATCCGCCGCGCCCGGCGTCGGTCCGCCGAGCAGCGCGCTGCCGTCGCGGTCGTCGTCGCCGAAATTGGCGCCGGCGCAGAACGCCTTGCCCTGGGACGCCAGCACGAGGGCGCGGCAGTCGGCGTCCTCATCGAGCTTCTCAAAAGCCGAGGCGAGCTCTCTGATCAGCGCGACGTCGAAATAATTATGCGGCGGCCGTCTGATCTCGATCAGCGCCACATGGCCGCTCTTGTCGACTCCGATGTCCTTGAAAGGCCCCATGATGGAATTCCTTATAGCTATTCGGCCGCGCCGCGGCGTTGCGACGGCTCCCTGTCACGTTTGAGGATCAGCGCATCCACAACGGAAACGCCTTCGCCCTGCGGGTGGACGATGACCGGGTTGAGATCGATTGCGTCGATGTCGCCGGCATGATCGGCGGCAAATTGCGACAGCCGGACCATCAATTCCGCCAGCGCGTCGGTGTCGGCCGGCGGCAGGCCGCGGAACGATGCAAAGATCTGCGCGCCCTTGAGCCGGCCAAGCAGCGCGCGTGCGGTGACGTGGTCGAGCGGTATTGGCGCCATCACCACGTCACCCAGCGCTTCGACCAGAACGCCGCCGAGGCCAATCATGAGCAACAGTCCCCAGGTCGGGTCACGGGTCACGCCGAGAATGACTTCGCGTCCCGGCGATGCCATCGGCTGCACCAGGACGCCATCGACCGGTGCGGCCGGCGCGTATCGCCTGGCGGCGGCGAACACCTTGTCGTAAGCCGCGCGCACCATGTCAGCTCCGGCGAGATCGAGAGCGACGGCGCCGGCCTCGGTCTTGTGCGGGATGCCGGCGGATTGCACCTTCAGTGCCACGGGGCGACCGATCGCCCCCGCGGCCGCAATGGCCTCGTCAGCGGAGTGTGCGAGCCGACCCGCATTGTCCGCACCGATGCCGTAAGCGCCGAGCAGCGAACGCGCCCGGTATTCGCACAGCACCGAAGGCGAATCCGCAAGCGCCGCGGCGACTCTCGCCCGGTTCGCCGCCGGCGGCACTGTTTCGATCGGACGCAGTGCGCGCTCGCGCTTGGCACGGTAGTCGGCCAGCGCACGGAGCGTGCGGGCGCAGCCGGGCGCGCCGGTGAATAGCGGATAGCCGGTCTCGTTGAGAATCTCGATCGTGCGTTCGGACGGCAGCGTGTAGGTCCACATCAAAACTGGCTTGTCGGAGTCTCGCGCCAGGCTCTTCAGCTTCGGCAGATCGGCCTCGAGAAAAGCCGAGCGGCGTGCGGTGATGACGACGACGACACTGTCGATTGCCGGCGAACCCGCTACCAGCTGCGCGAACTGCGCGTAACCGAGCTTCTGCACGCCCTGCGCAGTGGAATCGACCGGGTTCTGCGACGTGGCGTAGGAGGGCAGATGAACGTCGAGCGCCGCGCGCGTCGCCTCGTCGAGCACCGGCACATCAAGTCCGGCGGCGACGCAAGCGTCGGCCATCCAGATGCCGGCGCCGCCGGATGCGGTGCAGATGCCGACGCGGTTTCCTTGTGGCAAACGGTCACCGCAGGCGAGAAAGCCCGCGGCGAAGTCGAGCATGTCGTCATAGTCGCGTCCTTCGATCATTCCGTAATGCTCGAAAATCGCCCGGTAGGCGGCCGTGGCGCCGGCGAGCGCCGCGGTGTGCGAAGCAACGGCGCGTGAACCGGGCTCGGTCTGGCCGATCTTGCCGACGATCAGCGGCTTGCCGGCTTTGAGCGCCTTCTCAGCGATCCGCTCGAATTTTTCCGGCGTTTTGACGGCTTCGATCAGCAGCAAAAACACCGCGGTCTCGCCCTCGTCGAGCATGTAGTCGATAAAATCGGATGCTTCGAACACGGCCTCGTTGCCGGTGGTGACGATGTAGCGAAACGTGAAGCCGCGCGGGCGGGCGCGATCGAGAAAGGCAAATCCGAGACCGCCGCTTTGCGAGATCACCGATATCTGGCCGCGGCCAAGCGGCTGTCTTGGCGTCAGCGGCCCGGCGCTCTTGTCCGAGGCCGGGCTGAAATTCGCGCACAGCGCCGCCGCGATGTTGGAAAAGCCTTCGGTGTTCGGCCCGGTGACCGCCATGTCATAGCGGCGTGCGATGGCGATGATCTCATCCTGCATACGCCTGCCGGTTTCGCTTTCCTCGGCAAAGCCGGAGCTGAGAATGACGGCGGCGCGGACGCCGGCGCGGCCGCAACGTTCGAGTTCTGCCGGCACATATTGCGCCGGAACGATCAACAGCGCGAGATCGACCGGCTGCGGCAGCGCCTCGATCGACGGGTATGCTTTGAGACCCTGCACCTCAGTGGCGCTGCGGCTCACTGGATAAATGTGACCAGCAAACGGATGGCTGCGCATGATTTCGAGGAGCCGCCCGCGCAGGCCGTGGGTGTCCGAGGAGGCGCCGACCACCGCCACCGAATTGGGCCACAGCAATTTGCTGATATCCGCCACGGTTTGCGCACCCGTCAGCGCAGGCCGAGGCCGCGGGCGATGATGCCGCGCAGAATTTCGGTGGTGCCGCCCTGGATGGTGAGCTTCGGCGCGATCACCGTGGCGTAGGCAAGCTGATCCTCAAGCGCTGTGTGGTTCAGAAGTTCGGGCTTGAGGAAGGCGGACAACTCGCGGACGCGCGCCGGCAGTTTCTGCTCCCACACGGTGCCCAGATCCTTGACGATCGAGCCTTCGACCACCGGCTCCTTGCCGGCTTGCAGCATGCCGGCGACCGATACCGACATCCGCCGCAAGGTGTGGAGTTGCGCGACCAGGCGGCCGAGCCCTTCGGCGCTGCGCAGATCGGGCTCCGGGCCGAGTGCGCGGATCAGCTCCGGCAACACGTAGAAAGTGTCGAGGAAACGCTCCGGGCCGCTGCGTTCATAGGCGAGCTCGCTGGTCGCCTGTTTCCAGGCGCCGTCGATCTCGCCGAGCACGTGATCATCCGGCACGAACGCATCGGCGAACACCACTTCGTTGAAGCTCGGCTTCCCGGTCATCTGATAGATCGGATTCACAGTGATGCCCGGCGCTTTCATGTTGACCAGGAATTGCGTCAAGCCGTGGCGGCGGTTCTCCTTGGTCGACGGCGAAGTGCGGAACAGCGCGATCATGTAGTCGGCGACCTGCGCGCTGGTGGTCCAGACCTTGCTGCCGTTGATGCGCCAGCCGCCGTCGGCCTTGGTCGCCTTGGTCTTGGCCGCGAACAGGTCGGAGCCGGAGCCGGGCTCGCTCATGCCGATGGCGAAGCACAATTCGCCGCGGCAGATGCGCGGCAGAATTTCCTTCTTGATGTGCTCGGGCGCGTATTTGAGCAGGATCGGTCCGCTCTGCCGGTCGGCGACGAAATGAAAGTTCGCCGGTGCGTTGGCAACGCGGAACTCTTCGGTCACCACGTAGCGCTCCAATTGGCTGCGCTCGTGTCCCCCATAGGGCTTCGGCCAGGTCATGCCGATCCAGCCTTTGGCGCCGACGCGGCGGCTGAAATCGCGGTTGTAGGAATCGCCGTGCCCCGGATGATGCGGATCGAACGTGCCCGCGGAAATCTCCTGCGTCAGAAACGCGCGCACTTCGGCGCGCAACGTCTCGCATTGCGCCGGCAGGCGGACCGGATCGAAACTGAGGCTCGTGCTCATCGCGAAGCCACCAAAGGCCAGAACTCGTCGGCGCCGCGGGCGGCGACGCGGCGGCCAAGCTCCGCCGCCCAGTAACTTTCATTGCCGAAATCGTCGCGCCACGCGAGAAGCCGCAGCGTAAAGCGGTGGAGAATGTGCTCCTGCGTAAAGCCGATGGCGCCGAACACCTGATGGGCAATCGCCGAGCCTTCGGCCGCGGCCTCGGCGGTGCGGATCTTGGCGGACGCGGCTTCCAGAAACACCGCTTCGTCAAATGTCTTGGCCTGCGCGATGGCGTCGGCCGCCGAACTGGAGACCGCGAGCGCGGCGGCGACTTCACCGGCGAGCCGCGCCAGGTTTTGCTGCACCGCCTGAAATTTGCCGATCGGCCGCTCGAAGGCGACGCGCTCGTTGGCATACGCGACCGTGAGCGAGAGAATCGCCTCTAGCGCGCCGGCGGTCTGGACACTGCGGATGGCCGCGCCCATCAGCAGCAAAGACGTTGCGTCGAAGCCGGCGGGCGCCGATGCGGTGTGCGTGGGCTTGATGCGATCGAACGTAACGGTGTTGGCGGCATCGCCGGCAAGGTTCTGCCCTTCATTCAGCCGGCAGTCTTTGACGTCGACCAGCGCAATGCGCTTTCGCTTGCCGTCGTCGGCGAGCACCGCAATGTGCGCGCAATCTCGCCCAAACGGCACACCGGTCGCGCGGCCGCTCAGCATCCCGTCGGCGCCGATCGTGATGCGATCATTCGGCCGGGCCGGGGCGATCGTCATCGGTGCCGCGGGCGCTTCGAGACCCGCTTGCGCCAACAGCCACCCGGCGGCCAGCGTTTCCGCAAGCGGTACCGCGAGCGCAAAGCGACCGGCAACGCCGAGAATGGCAAAACCTTCCGGCAGACTTGCGCCGGCGCCGCCCAAGTTTTCCGGAACCCATGCCAGCGTCAGCCCGGCGTCGCTGAGCGTCTGCCAGAGCGGCTCCTTCCAGGCGCCGTTGTTTGCCCGGTTGACGGTTTGAGGATCGGCGAGATCGGCAAAAATGCGCGCTGCCGTTTCGGCAACTATGTGATCTTTTTCGCCCGGCATTTAGCTATCGTGGCGGCTGCCTGCGTAATTGGCAAGCGAGGCTCGGTCACGCTCCGGCACTGGACGAAGCCGCCGCAATGCACGACGCTGGAGCCGCCTGAAGCGTACAAGAAACCGGGAGGACGGATTTGGCCAAGCGAAACGCCACGGCCGCAGTGGTCGGCGCCGGCGATTTCATCGGCGCGGCGATCGCCAAGAAATTCGCCGCCGAAGGTTTCACGATCTTCGCGGGCCGGCGCAACGCCGACAAGCTTGCGCCGCTGGTTGCCGATATCGAAGCCAAGGGCGGTGAGGTCGTTGCCCGCGGTCTCGACGCCCGCAGGGAAGACGACATCACCGCTTTCCTCGCCGCCGCCGACGCCCAGGCGCCGCTCGAAGTCTGCATCTTCAATGTCGGTGGCAACGTCAATTTCCCGCTGCTGGACACCACCGAGCGGGTATTCCGCAAGGTCTGGGAGCTGGGCTGCTATGCCGGGTTTCTCACCGGCCGTGAGGCCGCGCGCCTGATGCTGCCGCGCGGCCACGGCTGCATCTTCTTCACCGGCGCCACCGCGAGTGTGCGCGGCGGTGTCGGCTACGCGGCCTTCGCCAGCGCCAAGCACGGCCTGCGCGCCGTCGCCCAGAGCATGGCGCGCGAGCTTGGGCCAAAGAACATTCACATCGCCCATCTGATCATCGATGCCGGGGTCGATACCGCGTTCGTGCGCGAGCGCATCAAACAGCATGGCGGCGCCGCGGCGTTGGAGAATCTGCAGCCCGACCAGCTGATGAATCCGACCTCGGTCGCCGAGGCCTATTGGCAGCTTTACCGGCAGCCGCGCGACGCCTGGACGTTCGAGCTCGATGTGCGGCCTTATCGTGAGGTGTGGTGACATGCAAAAGGACTTGCAAAAGGACTTGCAAAAGGACTTGCAAAAGGTCGAGTTTCATTTCGATTTCGGCAGCCCGAATGCCTATTTGGCGCATCAGGTGATCCCGGACGTCGAGCGGCGGACCGGCGCCAAGTTCGAATACGTGCCGATCCTGCTCGGCGGCGTGTTCAAGCTAACCAACAACCGCTCACCCGCCGAAAAAATGGCCGGCATCAAAAACCGGCTGGAATACGAACAGCTGGAAGTGCGGCGCTTCGTCCGCCACTACGGCATCAAGCATTTCACCTGGAATCCGTTCTTCCCGGTCAACACGCTCCTGATCATGCGCGGCGCCGTCGCGGCGCAATTCGAAGGCGTGTTCGAGCGCTATGTCGACGAAGTCTTTCGGGCGATGTGGGGCGAGCCGAAGAAGATGGACGACCCGGCGGTGGTCGGCGCGACGTTGAATGAGGCCGGATTGGACGGTCCGGCGTTGCTCGCGCGCACCCAGGAGCCGGAGGTCAAGGATCGCTTGCTGAAGAACACAGAAGCCTCGGTGGCGCGCGGCGCCTTCGGCAGCCCGACCTTCTTTGTCGGCAACGAAATCTTCTTCGGCAAGGATAAGCTTCGCGACGTCGAAGACGAGATCGTGCGCGCTAATGCCTGACAACGATGCACAAACGGTTTGGCTGATCGCCGGCCTGCGCACGCCGTTCGTCGGCGTCGATGGGCCGTTCGCCAATCGCGACTCGCTCGGCTTGTCGGTGCCGGTCGTTCAAGCCATGGCGCGGCAGGCAAACGGCCCGATCGACTTCGGGATCTGGGGCTCGGTGGTCGTCAACCTCGCCTACGCCAATCTGGCGCGCGAAGTGTGGCTTGAAGCCAAGCTCGATCCGCACGTGCCGACCTTCACCACCATCATGCAATGCTCCACCAGCATGGTGGCCGCATTTGAAGCCGCGGGGATGCTGGGACGGCGCGCGGCGCTGGCGATGGTCGGCGGCGTCGAAAGCATGAGCCGGGTGCAGATCGGCCTCGGGCAGAATTTTTCCGTCTGGCTGCGCCGCTTGTTTCAGGCGCGCAGCGCCGCCGACCGTCTGAGCGTGCTGCGGCGGCTCCGCCCCTCGGACATCCGGCTGTTCGTGCCGGAGGTGAAGAACCGCGTCACCGGTCGCAGCATGGGCGAACACACCGAAGATATGGCCAAGGAGTGGAATATCGGCCGCCGCGAACAGGACGAGCTGGCGCTCGAAAGCCACCAGCGGGCGATCGCGGCGCAGGATCGCGGCTTCTTCGCCGACTTGATCGTTCCGCTCGACGGCGTCGGCAAAGACCACTTCCCGCGCCGCGACACGTCGATGGAAAAGCTCGGCAGGCTCAAGCCGGTATTCGATCGCACGAGCGGCCGCGGCACACTGACGGCGGGCAACAGCTCGCCGCTGACCGACGGCGCCGCGGCGATCTGGGTCGCGACCGACGAAGGTGTTGCGCGTTTGCCGGCGGCGCTGCCGCGCGCCCGGCTTGTCGATTTCGAAATGGCCGCGGTCGACATTTTCCACGAAGGTCTGTTGATGGCGCCGGCGTCCGCCATTCCGCGCTTGCTGGCGCGCCACGGCCTGACGTTCGACGACATTGCGCTGTGGGAAATTCACGAAGCGTTCTCCGCCCAGGTGCTGTGCCACATCAAAGCGCTGCAGGATAAGGACTTCGTGCGCGCCAAGGCTGGCGTCGAGCATACCTTCGGCCGTTTTCCGCGTGAGCGGATGAATCCGAACGGCGGCAGCGTTGCGCTCGGCCATCCGTTCGCCGCGACCGGCGCGCGGATTTTGTCTCAGGCGGTGAAGGAGCTCGCGGCGATGCCGGAGGGCAGCCGCGCCATTGTCAGTATTTGCGCCGACGGCGGTCTCGGCACGGTGGCGCTACTGCAGCGCTGACTTAAGGGTGTCGGCGGTTAATCGCAACACTGATGGTTACAGTGGCCATTTTCGTCTGTTCCGCAGCAGCGACAGTGCAAAGCGATCCGATCGTGAGTTGATATGCAAATATTTCGTCGCTGAGCAAAACTCGGATCCGTGGGGCAGAATGCTACGGGGGCGGGATTCGCGGCTGCGACCTTGGCCGGACCCGATGCCGCGAACGACACGCCGGTGCCTAAGGCCAGAAGCGCGACTAAGCATCCGGCGAGACGAATAGAGCGGGCGCTCATGAGACTTGTCCTCGGCTTCGGGGTGATCAAACAGGTCATCGCGGACACTCAAGCAGATAAATCAATCATGCGGGGATCAATAATGAGGAGCAAGCACAAAATTGCTGACGCCGCACTCTGCGTGTACGGCTGCCAATAATCGTTGCAGCTCGCCTGACCCTGACCGCACCGTACAACGCGCGGTCGCGAAATAAGCGCTTCGAGTCAATCGCGATCGAAACGCGACGTCCGAGTCCAGTTTATTCTTCAGTCTCGAACAGGACCTGCATCGCGCTACGCGGTAGCCCCAGCAAACTTGACGCTCCAAACAGATTCCGTACCAACTAAGTTAGCCCCATACGCGATCCGCATATAGCCGTTTTCGCACCAGCTTGGCCCCCATGAATTTCGTAGTATCCATGAGTTCGTCGTATTGTCCCAACCCACGAGGATGACGTCGTGGTCTATAGTCTTCGATCCCGAGCCTGCAAAAACACTCCCGGCGGGGTGGTTCATGAACGCGTCATCTGCTGCGATGCCGCAGCCGACGGCCCCATATTGCATGATGGCGGCCTTAATATCATTTGTCGGTGTCACGCCAGACTTGCCATTTGAGTCCGCAAATCCCCAGTCGTCTAATTTGTACAATGGCATGCTTGGCTTATAGTGACACGCCGCAACAGAGGCGGTGTATTGCCCATAATCTTTGGTAAGCGGCAGTCCATGGCTTTTGGCCCAATCGAGAACAGTGGTATTGTCGTCGCCTTTGCATCCGCCGTTCCGACAGCACGACAAAGTATATTCTTCTGACAGAATGAGAGTGCTCGGACCACCGCCGATCCCTGCTTTGTTAAATGCAATTTCGATGATCCCTGTGCCGCTGAAGTCCCAACAGGATCCACAAGCGGCTTGATCCTTTACGGGACCAACAAGATTCTGCGTTCGAGAATCCCACTGCGGCGGCTGAGGAACCGCCTGCAATTGTTTGAGATGCGTTTGGTGTGTTCGGTAAGAAAGCGATATAAGATGGTCTTTATCGGGACGACGTACGTATCCCTTGTAATAGCTGGCCATAATTTCCCTCTCCCATATTGGGACTCATCCTTGCAAATCCGTCCAGTTCGCTTGATCAGCGACAAGCCTGGTGCCCCATCGGCGTGGCTCAACCCAGCTGTTCGCCCAGGCAGCGGCGCTTCAGGCAACGGGAATCGACAAACGATCCTCGTCCAAAATACTTTCGCGTGTATTTTTTAGCTTAAACTCGCTAAGGTGGCGTGTCAATCTGTTGTTGGGACGGGCCTGCGTTTGGCTCCGACGGATCGCCGGGCATACCGGCTACGCGGTGCCCCTTCGGCATCAAAGTCGCTTGTGCTGACTGCGGGACAAACGGAGGGTCGTGGTTGTTGATCCGTGGTAGAAGGCTATGACGATCCTTAGGCTCGATCTTCACTCCTCAGGTCAGACCGTAACAGTCGCGCCCGGAGATCGCCTGGAACTCCGACTGGAGGAAAATCCTACGACCGGTTTTCGCTGGTACATCGAGAATGACAAAAATGACGTATTAATTTTAGAGCACG
>Ga0210398_10005120_pt1 | contig 12196 bp, 9 predicted proteins | sample IncBWC4OmetaG_FD_161047 | JGI IMG/M metagenome (GOLD analysis project Ga0210398, IMG submission 161047) | Forest soil microbial communities from Barre Woods Harvard Forest LTER site, Petersham, Massachusetts, United States - Inc-BW-C-4-O | ecosystem: Environmental > Terrestrial > Soil >... | reverse complement strand
TGGAAAGCAACCGAGAATAGCAGGCGCGCAAAGTACTACACGCTCACGCAGCAAGGACGAAAGCGGTTTGACGTCGAGACCCGAGAATGGGGAAGGCAGGTGGCGGCCATCACCAGAATCCTGGAGGCGTCATAGGAAGATATGTCTTCGCTACGTAATTTAGCCGACGGGCTCCGATCGTTGGTTCGAAAGGAAAAAGTCTGTCAGGAATTGGATGAAGAATTGGACGGCTTCCTGGAGATGGCAATCGAGGAGAAGATGAAGGAAGGCATGAGCCGTCAGGAAGCTGGTCGTGCGGTGCGGCTGGAGCGGGGCAGTTCCGAAGTGGCTAAGGAACTCGTTGGCTCGACTGGTTGGGAGTCTTTTGTCGAGACAATCTGGCAGGATTTGCGCTTCGGCCTAAGGATGTTTCGCAAGAATCCCGGTTTCACGGCGGTGGCCGTCCTCACGCTGGCTCTCGGCATTGGCGCCAACACGGCAATTTTCACAGTCGTCAACGGCGTGCTGCTGAATCCCCTCCCCTATCCGCATCCTGAGCAGATGGTATCGCTGGCGGAGACTTTGCCCCCGTATCCACAATTCGCAATCTCCTACCCGAATTTTCTTGACTGGGCCCGGATGAATCGCACTTTCCAAGCTATGGCGGCCTACCGGCAGAACAACTTCAACCTGACCGGTTCCGGCGAAGCCCAGCGCCTAGAAGCGACTCAGGTCTCGGCGGCTTTCTTCCCGCTGCTTGGTGTGGAACCAGTGATTGGACGCAACTTCTCCCCAGAGGAAGACAAACCTGGTGGCGAGCCGGTGGTCATGCTAAGCGAGGGGTTGTGGAAGAGTAGGTTTGGCGGGGCGCCCGAAATTCTCCAAAAGACGCTGATACTCGACGGAACGGGTTATCGGGTTATCGGCGTGGTTCCCATGGACTTCTACTTTTGCTGTGAGAACACCAACTTCCGCCTTGGCGACGTTTATCTTCCGGTGGGCGCATGGAATGTCCCATGGATGCATGACCGCGGCGCGCACCCAGGGCTGTTTGCCGTGGGGCGGGTGAAGACGGGCGTGACCCTCGAACAGGCGCGCGCAGAGATGAACACCATCGCACAGAACCTCTCTACCGCCTATCCCGACTCCGACAAGAATGCCGGCATTGTGCTGGCGCCACTCAAGGAACAGATGGTTGGCAATGTCCGTCCCGCGCTCCTCATGCTCCTGGCCGCTGTAGGTTTCGTTTTCGTGATCTGCTGCGTGAACGTGGCAAGTCTTCTGCTGGCCCGTTCGACGGCCCGCGCACGCGAATTCGCACTTCGCGCGGCGATCGGCGCAACCCGTGGGCGCACAATTCGCCAACTTCTTGTCGAGAGTGCTGGCCTGGCTGTAGCTGGCGGCGCACTGGGATTGCTCGTCGCCCTGTGGGGAACTCGTGCTGGACTGGCTGCGCTTCCTCAAGCATTGCCCCGGGCGAATGATATACGTCTGGACCCGCACGCCCTCCTTTTCACCCTGACAGTATCGGTTCTTGCCAGCCTGCTTTTTGGTCTTGCCCCGGCTTGGCAAGCCTCGCGTGCCGATCTCAACGAAATGCTCAAGGAAGGCGAACGGGGGACGGGCGCTGGAGGCCACGGGATGCAAAGTGCCTTCGTAGCCGTGGAGATGGCGCTGACGGTTGTGCTCCTGATTGGCGCCGGGCTCATGATTCGCAGCCTCACGCGTCTTTGGAGCGTCAGTCCTGGATTCGATTCACAAAATGTGCTGACGTTTACCGTCGCGTTGCCGGCTTCGGCAGCGAAGGAAACACCGAATCAAGTTCGTGCCACCGTGGACCGGATCACGGACGCAATTGCGGCCGTCCCTGGGGTAACCGCCGTAGCGATAACCGACGGAGCGTTTCCGATGAATGGCGACAGTGATGTCGGATTCTGGATAGAAGGACGCCCGAAACCATCAACCCAGCGAGAGATGCCCAATGCGGTGAACTACATCGTCGGGCCCGATTATTTGAAAGTCATGGGCATTCCTCTTCGGCTCGGGCGCTTTCTAACGACGCAGGACAATCTGCATTCGCCGTACGTGGCAGTGATCGATGAACACTTCGCCGCGCAGTACTTTCCCAATCAAAACCCAGTCGGCGAACACCTGAATCTCGCGGGCTTCGATCCGCCGTTGGAAATTGTAGGAGTGGTCGGCCATGCCAACCAAAGGGGTCTCGACGAGAACGAAAGTTCGCCGGCCACGGTTCAGATCTACGAGCCCGTAGCGCAAATTCCCGATGAGTACATTTCGCTCCTGGCGAAGGCCGAGGGGTTCGTCATTCGCACTCAGGCTCCCAATCATCCGACCACGAGTGCAATCCGTCATGCTATCGAAGCGAACAGCCAGCAGGTCGCCTATAATTTTGCACCGATGGAAGGACTAGTTGCCGACTCAGTCGCCGACCGGCGGTTTACGATGATCTTGATGTCGGTGTTCGCAGGGCTGGCCCTGCTCCTCGCAAGCATCGGCATTTACGGAGTGACCGCATATGTGGTCGGGCGGCAGACTCACGAGATAGGCATCCGCCTGGCCCTCGGAGCAGAGCGACGGGACGTGCTGAGAATGGTCCTCGGTAAAGGCGCGAAGTTGGCGTTTGTAAGCGTTGCCTTAGGCCTTTGTGCCGCCCTCGGACTCACCCGCTTAATGGCCAGCGTTTTATTTGGCGTGACGGCTCACGACCCGCTGACATACGTGGTTGTCGCCTTTCTTCTCATGGTCGTGGCGCTTGCCGCGTGCTACATGCCGGCCCGGCGCGCCATGCGTGTCGATCCAATGGTGTCGTTGCGTTACGAATAGCTCCCACCGTCTGATCGCTCCCAGTCCGGTCGACCAATCCGAGCGGATTTTCCGCAAGGTCACGGTGATAACCTGTTGCCACGTGGCGAATCGTCGGCCAACCGGAAACTATGCTGGTCTCTGCCGTACATCACAGTTGTGCTGGTTGAACAAGAGATTCTCGGCGACGTAAGCAGCGGGGACCACGTTTGGGGACACAGGATCGGGAGGTAGTCAAAATGCCTGGAGCCCAGATGCGCTCCGCAGCAGCGCTGTCAGAGCGATTCCAAAAACGTGAGCAACGTGTCGTTCGCCTGGGAGCGGCGGAACGGCGTACCCCCAGGCAAGATTTTTGCCAACGCCTTTTCTTTCACGGCAAGATTCGCGTGCAAATACAGATTCCTGGTCTCTATGCTCTCTCGTGTCCCAGCCACAACGCAATGACGGCGATGTCGACGCCAGATTGAAGCAAGGCCATGGCTGCGGTATGTCGAACGATGTGCCGCGAAACGCGTTTCTTCTTAATGGTAGCGGCTCTTCGCGAATACCCGGAAATGCCATTGCTCGCTCTGGCTGTTTGCTATGGGTTTTGGATGGCGAACGGGAGTTCCAAGGCGGAAGAACACGGTGTAGGCAGTATATGGGAATCCACGGTGGAGTCTGTTCATGGGCTTCGGCGAAGGTGGGTCGGGGTGTGCCGTATGCACTCCACCCCTTGCCGCGGGAGCTGAACTACGTTCCAGGCAATCTGCTTTTGACAACTTCCGGGGATGGAGTGACTCTTGATCAAAGAAAATCGGGCGACGAGCGAGGCAGCGAACAGGCCGACCGGCCGACTCGAGCGCTTTAAGAAGGCGCCCTCCGATGTAGCCTGAGGCTCTCGTTACCGGGACGAGCGAACCGCCATCTAGGCTCATCTGGAGTTTCCGGGTTTGGACTGCAGACTCGGCTTGGCTTGATACCACCAGCCATCTGAGGGTCTTACTGGGCAAGAAGGCTCTCGCTCCGTTTTGTCATCTTTTCTTTCCGAAGGTAAGCTACTGACACCGAGTAAGGAATCCAATGAACAAGACTTTGGGGCTAGGAGTAGTCGCATTCTTGAGTTGCTTCGCCTTCGCCCAGCGCGCGACCGTAATCGTACGTCCGGTGCCCGTCAACGACGTCCTGCAAAATCCGGGCATGGGAATCACCACCTTTCAAAGATTCAATGGACAAGCGACCAACCCTCCTCTGGAATGGTCCGAAGTTGGGCCGGTCACGAAACTTCCGCAGGCCGCAACCAAACCCGATTTTCCCGAAACCACGATTGCTTATCTGCGCTGGTATTGGAACGCGCTCGAACCTGAGCCCGGGAAATTCCGTTGGGAAATCATCGACCTTGCTTTGCGAGAGGCGCGGGCGCACGGGCAGACGTTGGCGATCCGGCTGATGCCTTATTCCAACAAGGATCCACTCCCTGCGTGGTATCAAGCGTCCGGTGCGCGGCGTGCCAACAGGCCCGCCGATAAGGACGGTGATATCTGGCAGCCTGATTTTTCTGATCGTCTCTATCTGAAGTATTGGAGCAAGTTGGTGACCGAAGCCGGCAAGCGCTACGACGGAAATCCTGATCTCGACAGTGTGGACATCTCTTCCGTCGGTTACTGGGGTGAAGGTTGGAGTCCGTACATGCCCGCTTTCTCCTACCAGAAAGCGTTGATCGATATTTGGTTCGACGCCTTTCCTACGACAACGCTGCTGATGAACTTTGACGAACCCCAGGCCCTCACCTACGGAACCAGCCGAGGCGCCGGCTGGCGGCTCGATTGTCTGGGCGATCTGCGGGTAAAGAGCGACAATCCCTACTTTGAGCCGGAGATGTTGGATGTCTATCCGCAGCAAGTGGTGCGGGCCGGCATTCAGGATGTCTGGCAAAAGCGGCCGGTGTCGTTAGAGGTGTGCGGCACCGTCTCGGAGTGGAAGCGAGATCACTTCGACCTGAATTACATTTTGGAACAGGCGCTGCGTTGGCACGTTACCTCTGTAAATTTGAAATCGTCCCCGATTCCCGCCGACTGGAAGGCTGCCTTCGAAACCTTTCAGAAGCAGATTGGATACCGCTTTTTACTGCGGAGGTTGGAATATCCCAAGACTGTTGCAGCTGGGTCCATGATGCCCATCCACACGTGGTGGCTCAATGCCGGCGTGGCGCCTGCTTACACCAATTACCTGCTGGCGGTGCAGTTGCGCTCGGCGAACGGTAGCGCTGTGATCAACGTTCCCGTGGATATAAGAAAGTGGCTTCCTGGCGACGCGGTATTCGATGGAAGTCTGTTCGTTCCTGAAAATCTGTCCGCTGGCACCTACGACGTCCGAGTTGCCATGCTCGATCCCGTGACCAGGAAACCTGCCGTGCGCCTTGCCATTGCGGGTCGAGATTCCGACGGCTGGTACAGCCAAGGACAGATTCACGTGACTTCACAGCAGAACCCGCAATAGCGACGGCACCGCGCAGGCAAGGAAGCGAACATCGGTGTCAGCGCGTCAATGTTCTTCTCCGGCGCTTCAAGGAAATCAGGTTTATTGAGGATGCACACGGTTTCAAGCTGGACCCCTCGATCCTCAGCGTTCTTCGGCCAGCAATAGCCGGGGAAACTGTCGCGTAGTTCGTTATCTTTCGGAGTTCGTTTGCGGGATTGCGTACGATTCAGATATCGGCATTTCGGGGACCGGAGCGTCCTGGGCGGGAAGCAATTGATTTGCCTTCATCTTGAGGCCGGTCCAGAAGCTCGGCGTGGGTGTCCCCGGAGACCAGTTCTGCTGGGCGTATCCAGTATGGGTGCCGTCCGCTATGTCGCCAACTTCCATCTACACATGACACCTTAGGCAGTCGACGGTTTTTCTCGTGTTCATCTCGCGCCCGTCGGCCGAAGGTCGTCTTGATATCCTAAGCTCACCACTGCGCTGGATATTTAGCCTGAACTGCCCGTCATTGACTGCAGTCTCGATTGACTGCAGCCCCTATTCTCAACGATTTCGTGGAGAAGACCAGAGCATTTGGGCCCCGTGGAAAGAGCCGCTGCGAAGACAGCGCCGGCGGCATTAGTTGCAAGCCATCATGTTCTGCGTGACGCCCTGCAAGCTAATGGCCGAATTTCCGATCAGTGGCAGGCTCCAGAACCGGCTGTGGTGCTTGCGCATGTAGTAGGCCGCAACAAGAGAAGTAGCGCTTTTGATCGAGGCGACCGCATAGACCCGGCCCATTGTCGGATGCGTGCCATACAGATAGGCGGACTGAACTTCCACGTTGCAGACGCCCTTTTTGCCCCCGAGCCAATTTTGCTGGGCAAACAGAGTGGTGTAGGAATCGGCGAATGTGCTGCCAGTCGAGATCACTGCGAGGCTAAGAAACTTTCCATCGATCACCTTCGTCTCGGCCAATTTCGGCGCCGGGGCGGCGGGCATCGGGGCTTCAATGAAAAAGGCATCCGCAGCCATTACCGCACTAGGAGCCTCCGGTAACTCCTTCGCTGCACAGATTCCGCTCAGGATCGAAATAGAAAAAGCCATCACTAAGATTGACTTCATGGGTACATCTCCCTATGACGACCATCGACTCAGAAGCACCAGCGCCCCGTTTTGCGCTTGCTCCCGATTTGCTTCGATTCGTCATTGGAACGAGATTACGTTGGTGAGTGTCCTTCCACAATTGCGAGAAGGTAATAGAAGGTCGTAACGCCTGGTAACCACCCATCAGTGCCATATAGCAGCACGCCCGTGCGGGTAGGGACCAAGGCCAGTTGGGGGACTTGCCGCGTTGGACCCGTTGTAGCTGGCCAACTCAGCTCACAGACCCCGGCATTGACCGCAATCACAATATTGAAGACCGCCAGGTTTGCTTAGGGTGAGACGCGAATCTACAATCGGCGGGTTCGGCGCACGTCGTCGTTGTCCTGCCGGCTGTCGCCAGGGAATCACCATGCCGATTGGCCCCCTGATTCGGCTTTTTCCGCACCGCTGTGCGCGCACTCTCCCCTCGAGGCCGGAACGAGATGCCAGCCGTGGTTACATTCGTCGCGCCTGCATATCCGCGAGTAGCGAAAAGACCAGCGGAAGATGGGTAGGACGGTCACCCGAATCGACGCTCGTTCTGCTGGTCCGTTGCGCAGGTCAAGCTCAAATTAATTTGTCCAACGCGCATCACTCTTATTCCGCTTCCCCGAAGGCAGGGTGAATGTCTTGTAATTCGGCCTACTCGCCGTGCAAAGAACGAGCAAAGACGCAGAAAGAACCGCCAAGAATCTCGCGCACGCATTTGATGTTGGACTTCATCTCCAAGGCAAAACACACGGGAAGTTGACACGCAAGAATCCCTTGTCGGTATGTTTGTTGTAATCAGGCCGTAGAAGCGCTCAAATTGACCCGATGATGAGTGTAGCCGTGATATGTCAACGCCTATGGCGTCTGGCTGCGCCACTCCGTAATTCGTTTGCAGCCCTCAGTGGAACTGGTGAGCTGCCTTCTCACCTGACCTGAGTGGTCCTCCGTTCTTGCAAGGCTGGGATAACCGGGGTATTCTGTCGGCTAAGAACGTTGCTGGAGGTCGCAGATGCATGCGCGATTCTCTCTGATCGCTGTCTCCGGTTTGGTTCTGCTGGCCATAGCTACCGGGGCTCCGTGGGCATGGGCCCAGGCTGGTGTGGACATCTTTGTTACGCCCGTCCCCAACCTGCCGTTCACTGGCGTAATCAATGTGGCGCGCTCCTTCGTCCAGCGCGACGGCTCCATCGTCAACGTTAAGACAATTCGGGATATTGGCCGCGACGGTCGCGGTCGTATTTACAACGAGTCGAGGATGCTCGTACCCGTTGCGAATACAAAGACACCCCAACTCATGCAAATTCATCAATACGACCCGCAGACCCGGATCTCTACGATACTCAATCCCGAAGACCGAACTTTCTCGACAAGAACGGTTAGTCACCCGCCCTCAACGGTACCCCCCGCTCTTCTCTATGCCGCACCCATGGGAAACAGTCTCCCGCAAAGCGAGTTCACAAAAGAGGAAGATTTGGGCATTCATGATATGGAAGGATTGCCAGTGCATGGAGTTCGCGAAACTCAGACTATCCCGGCAGAGAACGGCGGCACAGGCAAGGAAATCGTTATTACGGATGAATATTGGTACTCAGATGATCTGCGTATTAACCTGATCGTCAAACATAGCGATCCCCGCACTGGAAGCGTAACCATGACAGTTACTCAAGTCATTCGCACAGAACCAGATTCTGCTCGCTTCGAGATTCCAGACGGTTACAAACCAACTGGAACCGGACGGGAGACGGACAAATAAGTACCTTCGTTCTCAAAATCTCGTTAGCACGACGGTGAGGATTATCGAAGGACCTCCGTTCCGGCATTCACAGAGTCACACTCGAGCAAATCGACCCTCGTATTTGGTTCCGTTGCACTTCCATGGCTGGGATCGGGTTCCTTTGCCTATTGACAAGATTTCTGGACTTCGGCATTTTCAGAGTCGGGCCCCGCGTGAAAGACAATCGCCGGATCGCAAAGCTTGAAAATGTAACGCTCTTCCACTAGAGCTTATAATTGGCGGACACACATGACCCTGGCCTCTGGCACTCGCCTCAGTCAGTATGAAATTCTCTCCCCGCTCGGTGCGGGAAGCATGGGCGAGGTATATCGCGCACGCGATTCGCGCTTGGAGCGCGACGTCGCGATCAAGATTCTGCCGCACTTCGTCGCCTCGGACTCCCAGCGTCTGCACCGCTTCGAAGTCGAAGCCAAAGCCGCCGCCGCGCTCAATCATCCCAACATTCTTGCGATCTACCAGATGGGGACTTATGCGGGGGTTCCTTATCTGGTGTCGGAACTCCTCGAAGGTAAAACCTTGGGCGAGACCGTCCGTCGCGGCCCTTTGCCGTTGGCCAAGGTGATTGACTACGGAATTCAGTTGGCGCGAGGCCTCGCCGCCGCTCACCAAAAAGGAATCGTCCACCGCGACCTCAAGCCAGACAATGTATTCGTCACCAAAGAGGGCCGCATCAAGATTCTCGACTTCGGCCTGGCGAAGGTGATTCAACCAAAAGATTCGGTCGTCGCCCTGGCACCCACCATGACCATGCAGGGAGTCGCCATGGGCACCGTGGGATACATGTCTCCGGAACAAGTGCGCGGGCTGAGCACCGACCATCGCACCGATATCTTCGCCTACGGCGCAATCCTTTATGAGATGGCCATGGGAAAGCGGACCTTTGAGAGGCCTACCTCCGCCGATACCATGAGCGCCATTCTCAACGAACAGCCTCCCCCCATCTCCGAACTTGCCCCCGAAATGCCCGTCGCCTTGCAGCGGGTGGTGTTTCGCTGTTTGGAAAAGGACGCCGATCTACGCTTTCAATCGGCATCCGATCTGGCTTTTGCCCTGGAAGAGCTTTCGAGTTCAGCAACATCGCCGCCTGCTGCTTCTCACCCGATTAAGCAAGATTTGCAGACTCGCCCTGCGCAGCAACTGGGAAGAGACAGTCAGAAGCAAGATAGCCAAAAGAACGAAGTGACGAGTCGTCGAAAAGTTGCTCTGGCGGCAGCCGCGTTAGGAATTGTTGCCGCTGCCGTACTTGCGTACTTCTGGATGCAGCCGGCACCCGCACCCAAAGTCTCTGGCTACGTTCAACTCACTCACGATGGCCAGCCCAAGTCGCTTATCGGAACCGACGGATCCAGGCTCTATCTCGGCTTGGGAGACGGTAACACTGGAATCTTCGCTGCACACCGCCTTGGCGAGATGTCGATCTCCGGCGGAGAACCGAGAACGCTTTCGACCCTGCCTTCTCCGAACATGATTCCTCTAAGTGTGTCGCCGAGCGGTTCGGAACTTCTTGTGGTCGAGGGACAGGGTGCGCCCCCCCGCGGTCCGCTCTGGAGTTTGCCCATCCTTGGCGGATCTCCTCGCAGGCTCGCGGATCTCGAAGCGGAAACCGGCGCCTGGTCTCCCGATGGGACGCAACTGGCCTACAGCAATCTGAGCGATTTGTTCCTGGCGAAAGCAGACGGCAGTGCATCGCACAAACTCGTGAGCGTAAAAGGCGACATCAAGAACGTCACCTGGTCGCCCGACGGATCTCATCTACGCTTCGATACCACGGAAAGCGCTGGAAATCTCGGCCAGCAACTCGAGTGGGAAGTCTCCGCTTCGGGCGCAGATTTGCATCGCTTGCTTGCGGGCTGGCACAATCCGCCCAGCGAATGCTGCGGCAAATGGACGTCTGACGGCAAGTACTTCGTATTCCAGTCGAATCAGCAGATCTGGGCTCTCCCGCCGGCCGGCTTGGTTCACCCCAATTCCAAGCCCATTTCCCTGACTTCCAGTCCAATGGTCTTGTCGTCTCCTCTTCCCAGCAAAGACGGCAAGCGGCTTTTTGTCATCGGTCAGACGTACCGCGGCCAGTTGATGCGCTACGACTCGAAGTCCACCGCCTTCGCGCCTTTCCTCGGCGGCATCTCCGCCGAATATGCTGCCTTTTCGAAGGACGGGTTGTGGGTAGCTTACGTTTCCTATCGTGAAGGCACTCTCTGGCGCAGCAAATTGGACGGAAGCGAGCGTCTGCAACTGACCTTCCCGCCGATGTATGTCGTATTGCCTCGCTGGTCTCCCGACGGCAAAAAGATTATTTTCTTCGAATTCTCATTGAGTGCCGACGAGCCAGCCAGGATTTACGAGATCTCATCCGCAGGCGGCAGTCCTAGGCCGCTCTTGCCGGAAGACACCCGACAACAGTTGGACCCCAACTGGTCGCCCGACGGCAGCAAAATCGTCTTCGCTGGCGAATCGAACGATCCCACTTCCGCAGTTCACCTGCTGGATATGGCGACTCACCAGGTATCTGATTTGCCAGATTCGGCGAGCCTGTTCTCACCGCGTTGGTCCCCGGATGGTCGGTACATTTCTGCATTCTCAGCCGATTCAAAGAAGCTTCTTCTGTTTGACTTCAAAGCTCAGAAATGGATCGACCTTGCCAATGGATCGTTAGCGTGGCTGAATTGGTCTCATGATGGGCAGTACATCTATGTTTTGGACAACAGCGGAAAGAATGCCATGGTGAGAATCCGCATCAGCGACCATAAGATCGAACGAGTTGCGGATCTGAAAACTTTTGCGGCGACCGGCCGCTACGGCGCCGCCCTGTCTCTCACTCCAGACGACTCCCCCTTGCTGCTCCGTGACACCGGCTTCCAGGACGTCTACTCGGTCGATTGGGAATCGCACTAAGAGTTGCTAAGTAGAAAGTCGGACCACACCCCTCAAGCGCCTCCCGAGCGTGCCCGTCCAAGCTCAGCTTGGGGGACTTTAAGGTCGAATCATGGCACGCTGGGCTCCGACCGTCCACTCTTGATCACCACGACAGAGGCTGCCCCACTCGTCGTGATTTCGACGAGTGGGAATCGATGCAGCCGAATTCACGCCTGGCAGCGAGAAATCAAAGTCGAAAAGGGTAGGCCAGCCCACCATCGTCGTGACGCTCGAAATCAGAACCCGGCGGGGAGTTCACCATTGATTACTTTCACGACGCGCTCCAACATCCGATGCGGACCATGATGTTGCTGAACTTCCGCGTTTCACCGGGCGGATCAGCCCTCGAGCCTCCTGGACGCTTCCATCTAGGTCTGCTCACTTCTTTGCAGCATCGATCGCCAGGCTCAGCTCGTGTTCCGCTGCGCGCAGATGTCCCTCGGCCTTTGCGCCGTGGCCGGCCATGTCGTAATGGTTGGCAGCGCGCGCATGTTCCATCTCTTGGATCGCTTCTTGCACCTGTTTGTGACACTCCTCCAGATCGTGCCAGTCGCGCACCTGCGCCGATAGCGCTGCTCCCGCGACAAATGCCAGGGCGAGCGTGAACATGGAAAGAAGTTTCCTCATGTTTTTCCTCCCAACGCCAGAATTGGTTCCCAATGCGAGACCGGGAACTGAGTATAAATAACCCAGAACGAGGTCCAATGTCTCGTCTCGCCGCAACCCACAGTGCATACTCCTGCTGAGGGTTGAGGTTGGTGTCCCAGGCCCTTTCGATTTTGATTTTCGGGCACAGAGCCAACCAGCGGACTTGGCTCACGAGGCAGGACTTTACGCAGGTTACTGAGGCTCTCCGAAAGGTGGCTTGAGGTCGAGAGAAGGAGTTTGATGGGATGGTCATGCTGTTTAATGTAGGTGAGCCATTCGTGGGCGAGGGATTCGGTGGGAAAGAACCCGGCCTGCGCGAATTTCCTGCACAGTCGGTTTCATTTTGGCTGTGACGAATGAACATCGAGTCGAGGCCGGTGGTGCCTGCTCGTCGAAAATGGCGACCAATGGGGCGGCCTCATTCGTGGCGGTTCCAGCGGAAATCAAGATCGAAAA
>Ga0210398_10005117_pt1 | contig 12202 bp, 8 predicted proteins | sample IncBWC4OmetaG_FD_161047 | JGI IMG/M metagenome (GOLD analysis project Ga0210398, IMG submission 161047) | Forest soil microbial communities from Barre Woods Harvard Forest LTER site, Petersham, Massachusetts, United States - Inc-BW-C-4-O | ecosystem: Environmental > Terrestrial > Soil >... | reverse complement strand
ACAACGCCAGTGACGCCGTGTACCCGTGGAGGAAATTGAGCTGGCCGACCGGGCCGATTTCGCCATTGCAGAAAAACCCCGCCAATCCCAGCGGGCCCAGTTGTTCCTGGATCATTTGCGCATCATGGTTCGGCGAGCCAAAAAGGCCCTGGCCGCGTCCGTTGCAACTGCAGAGGCAGCCGCCATAAATCACCGCGCCCGCGAGCTGTTTGCGCGTGCTCCCGAGCAGGGCGAGCAGGTCTTCCGTCGCCGCCTGCGCGTCACGGCGATGGAACTGCACCGTCTGGCCGGGCCGCAACACCGCGCCCACCGCGATGTCCCCCGACCTCGGATCCGCGCCGATCAATGCGCGCACGAGAAAATCGCCGCGATGAAAATCCTCGAGATATTCGTTGACCACCAGGCCGATGAACAGATTGCCCCGGGATTTTTTCTGGTCCGACGTGGACATGCTGTTGAAAGTTTCCGCCAGGATTTCATACGCCGGCCGGTTGCCAATCTCGTGAATCAAATTGCCATCCGCACGGGTGAGCGTCCAAGTTTCGCCGATGGGCGTGCAACCCTGCGAAATGACGCCCTGCATTTTCACGCCGCCGCCGATGGAGATGGCCACGCCGCCTTCCTCGAAAACTTCGCCATCGAGATAAACCTGGGTAAGCTGCGCGGCAGGATCGCCGCTGGCCAGGCCGCCGAAGACTGGCAGCGGGGCATACGCTTCGTTCCACGACCGCAGCCAATTTTCGCAATCGAGATGAAACGGATCCGCGAAGACCAGCCAGCCGTTGGTTTGCTCCGCGTTCAAGCCCGTTTCCATCGGCCAGTAGCCCGGGCCGTTGGCCTCGTCCACCTGGCCCTGTTGGAAATGAAAAGCCTTCAACTCCGCGTCCGGAAGCGAGTAAAGGGCGAGCGCGATGCCCGGATTGCTCTCCAGCTCCTCGCCGCCGGCAATCAGGCCGGTGCTCGAACAACCCGCCAGCAGCGGAATGCGCCCGTGCACACGGAGAATTTCCAGCACCTGGCGCGCGTGCGGGAAAAATTGCGGCGACATGAACACCAGCCCCAGCGAAACCTTTGGCGCGGTCAGTCGTGCGCGCAATTGCTCCACCCACCCCTGCAAGGAGGGTTCGTCAAATTCACCGGACCAATGGCCCGCGACCGAATGTTCATTCTGCGCCAACACAGCTCAACGTGGCCACAAAACCGGCCCAATTTCAAGCCGCAATGAAGACCATTTGCTTCCTGCGCACTGCTGTGTGTGTCACCAACCATTCCGCTCCACTGGAAAAAGGTTGAAAATGCGGTCATCTGTCGTAACCTTAGCTTCATGCAATCTGTATTTACAGGGCCGGTATATGTGGTGCGGGACAACATCGACACGGACCAGATCATTCCCGCGCAGTATTTGAATTTGATTCCCACGATCGAGGACGAATACGTGAAGCTCGGCTCCTACGCCATGTGCGGCCTGCCGGAATCCCTGTATCCCGCGCGCTTCGTACGCGATGGCAAACTCGACAGCGAATATCCCATCATCATCGCCGGGCGAAATTTCGGCTGCGGCAGTTCCCGCGAGCACGCGCCCATCGCGCTCGGCTCGTCGAATTGCAAGGTCGTCCTCGCCGAAAGTTTTGCCCGCATTTTCTTCCGCAACAGCGTCGCCACTGGCGAAATTTATCCCTGCGAATGCTCCGACCGCCTTTGCGACATTCTCAAAAACGGCGACGTCGTCACCGTTGACCTGGATGCCTCGACGGTTACAGTGAAACAGACCGGCAAGGTTTATCCGTTCAAACCGCTGGGCGAAGTGCGGCCCGTGGTGGATGCGGGCGGCCTCTTCAATTACGCGCGCAAGACCGGCATGATGCCCGCCAAGGCCTGACCGCCTGGTCCTTGAAACTGCTCCCTCATCCGCGGTTTCTTGAACGCCAGTCCGGGTCTTTCCTGCTGCCCGCTCGCGCAACCCTGCAGTTGGACGCATCACTGTCGGCCGATGTTGCCTCGCCCGTTGCCAAGCGATTGCAGTCTGCCGCCAAGGACGTTGGCGTTCGATTGAGACTCCGCATCTCGCATCGCAACGTCGCCGCTCAGGCAAACATCCGCACCTCAAGAAGCGCCGCCCTGCAAACTCACGCGCAAGCTTATGTCCTCAATATCGGCCGTGACTGGATACGAATCGAGTTTCACGAACCCGGCGGACTTTGGGCGGCCGTGGCAACGTTGCGTCAACTCATCCGCGAATACGGTCGGCGTCTGCCCTGCCTGAAAATTCGCGACTGGCCGGACTTTCCGCGCCGCGGCGTGATGCTGGACATTTCCCGCGGTCGCGTTCCCCGGATGAAAACCTTGCTCGAACTCGTCGAACAACTCGCCGATTTCAAAATCAACGAATTTCAGCTCTACACCGAACACACATTCGCCTACCGAAAATACACACCGGTCTGGCGCGATTGGGGGGCATTAACGGGCACGGAAATTGAAAAACTGGACGCGCATTGCCGCCGGCTGGGCATCGAACTGGTGCCAAACCAGAATTCCTTCGGCCATCTGCGCTGGTGGCTGGAATATCCGCCCTTAAAAAAATTGGCCGAGGTTTCCGCGCCCTGGCCGGACGAGGGCGGCGCTTTTTTGCGTTATCCATCCACGCTGGCGCCGGAACATCCCGGGACGTTGCCGTTTTTGCGCGGCCTTTATAATGAATTGCTCCCGCACTTTCGCAGCGACCGTTTCAACGTTGGCTGTGACGAAACTTGGGACTTGGGCCGCGGCCAGAGCCGCAAGCTCTGCGAAAAAATCGGCAAAGGCCGCGTGTATTTGCGCTTCCTGAAAAAAATCCACCGCGAACTTGCCGCGCGCAAGAAGCGGATGATGTTCTGGGGCGACATCATTCTTCGCCACCCGGAGCTGGTGCCGGAATTGCCACGGGATGTCATTGCTTTGAATTGGGGCTACGAAGCCGGTCATCCCTTCGGGCGCGAAGCAAAAACTTTCGCCGCCGCAAAAATTCCCTTCTACGTCTGCCCCGGCACTTCGACCTGGGCGACCATGATCGGACGCCACGACAACGCCTTTGCCAACCTCCGCGAAGCCGCCAAAGCCGGGCGGCAGCACGGCGCGGAAGGTTTCCTGATCACGGACTGGGGCGACGGCGGCCACCCGCAACCCCTGGCCGTCAGCATGCTTCCCTATCTGTACGGGGCCGCACTGAGTTGGTGCGCGGCGACGGCGGACGAGAAATTGTTGACGCCGGTCACAAACCGCGACGTCTTCCAGGATCCGACCGGCAAAACCGCCCGCGCCGCGCTCGCGTTGGGCTTGGCCCATTGCAAGCTTGGCTTTTTTGTCCCAAATCTTACGCCGTTGGGCGCGGTCATCGCCGCCCCGCCACCGGAGCAGCGTGAGTTGTTTTGCCGCGACGGACTGAAATATTTCGCCAGCATTCCCGCCAAGAAAATCCACGCGGCGATGCGGGAAGTTGAAGTGCAGCGGACGGTTCTGCGGCGGGGACGGCCAGTTTCAATGTCAGGGAAGATGCTCGCGGCAGAGCTGGACATGGCGGCGCGCATGGCGGTTCAATCATGCCAGTTCATGCTTTGGCAGCAGACGGCGGCGGCTGGACGCGCGCAGACCGCGGCCAGAATGGCGAAAACAGCCGTTCGGGAGCTTCGCGAGATTGAACGCGAGTTCGCCCATTACTGGCCCACGCGCAACAAGGGCACCCCTGCGAAATGCGCAATGTTCTTGCGATGGCGCATCGAGGATTATCGGCGCGGACGGCGAAAAGCCGGTTAGTGCTGGCAATTGAACGTGTATTGCATTAAAAGGGTGCTGTGAGTGACAAACTTGCATTGGCCGGTTTGCGGCGGGAATACACGCTCGCGGGTTTGCGGCGTGCCGACCTGGATCCGGACCCGCTGGCGCAGTTTACCAAGTGGTTCCAACAGGCGCTGGCGGCGAATCTGCCCGAGGCCAACGCCATGATGCTTGCGACCTCCGACAAGCTGGGGCATCCCTCCGCCCGCATCATGCTGCTGAAGGCGGCGGACGAACGCGGCTTCATTTTCTTCTCGAACTATGAAAGCCGCAAGGGCCGGGAACTGGAGGCGAACCCGAACGCGGCCCTGCTTTTTTTCTGGCCGGAACTCGAACGCCAGATACGCATCTCAGGGACGGTGAGCAGGATTGAGCGCGAGGAATCGGTGAAATATTTCAACACCCGTCCCAAGGGCAGCCGCCTGGCCGCGCTGGTGTCCAACCAAAGCGAGCCCATTCCCGATCGCGGGCTGCTCGAAAAAAGGATGGCCGCGCTGTTCGCCAAGTATCCCGGCGAGGAAGTGCCAACCCCGCCCGGCTGGGGCGGCTATTGTTTGACGCCTCACCGCCTGGAGTTCTGGCAGGGGCGCCCCAGCCGGTTGCACGACCGGTTCGAGTACTTGAGACTCATGGACAACAGCTGGCAGATCGACCGGCTGGCGCCTTGAACTCTTGTTCCGCTGCTGCAAATTTGTAAAAGAATGATTTTTTTCTGGCCGCAATCCGCAACACCCATATAATCCCGGGGCATGCAAAAAGTCGCGACGGCCTTTCTCCTCATAATTACCTCGGTGCTGGTGTTGTCAGTTGCTCCTGCTCGCGCCCAGACCAATTCGACCCCATCCGACGAAAGTTTCTCCCTGGACGACAACTTTAAGTTCGGTTCGTGGGAGTTCAGCCTGGGCGTCGCCCCGATGTTTTCGCCCCTCGGCGACGACAAGGGCCGTCCCGTGGTCAACTGGGTGGAAGGCTTCGCGCAATTCGGCTGGATGGCCACAGACATTCACGGCAGCGGATTCCTGCGCGGCAACATCGAGGCGGTGGGCGAGGCCTTTGCCGGCGGCATTTACGAGGAAACCGGCAACTACGTCGCGGGCGGATCAATCATGGGCCGCTATAATTTCATTCCCCGCGACTCGCATTTCAGTCCATACGTTCAGGTCGGCGTGGGCGGTGAAATGATGGATATCGACCATCAATACGACGGGCATAACTTCAACTTCAATGTCGTGGCCATGGGCGGCTTGCGCTACTTTATTAAACCGTGCCTCTCGCTCAACGCGGAATTCCGTTATCAGCACCTTTCCAATGCGAACACCGGTGACCGTAACATCGGCATCAACGCCGTCGGCCCGGCGCTGGGTATTTCCTGGTTTTTCTGACCCGCGCCGCTATTTGGGCGGTTCAGTCGCGCTGGTCTCGACTTCTTCCTTTTCCTCGCTGATGACGGGCGCGATGGCCTGAAGCTTGTCGGTCGTGTCGAGATTGATCAATTTCACGCCCTGGGTGTTGCGGCCGGTTTCGCGGATGTCCTTCACCGCCGTGCGGACCATCTGGCCGCCCACGGTGATCAACATCATTTCGTCCGCGTCCTTCACCGTCAAGGCCCCCACCACGCCGCCTGTCTTGTCGGTGACCTTCATCGTGATGCGGCCCTTGCCACCACGGGATTGCTTTCTGGGCCCATCCTCGGCTTGAACGAGATATTCATCGAACGAAGTGCGTTTGCCGATGCCGTTTTCACCAGCAACAAGGAGAGTTGCGTCGGGGATGACGACAGCCAGGGCGACGACTTCGTCGCCTGTTTCCAGGGTGATGCCTTTAACACCACCGGCGGCCCGCCCCATGGAGCGCACGTCTGATTCGGCGAACCGTATGCTCATGCCACTCTTGGTGATTAACACCACATCGTCGCCGGGGTCTTTTACGTCCTCGTTTTCGACAATGCTGCCACGCGTGAGCTTGACGGCGATCAACTTGTCGCCTTGGTCAATTCCGATGGCGATGATGCCGCCCTTGCGGATGTTGGCAAAATCTTCGAGTGCGGTCTTCTTGACCGTGCCGCGCTGGGTTGCAAAAAAAACGCATTGGGACTGCTGCCACGTCAGATCCTCCTTGTTCGGGCCGCTCTTGGCGTTTATGCGGATCAGTGCCGCGATTTTCTCATCCGCACGCAACTCCAGCAGGTTCGCAATGCTGCGGCCCTTCGCGGCGCGGCCCATGTCCGGGATTTCATGCACCCGTTCCACGTAAACCCGCCCGGTGCTGGTGAAAAACATCAGATAATCGTGCGTGCCGGCGGTGAACAGATGCTCGATGAAGTCCTCGGACTCACCTTCAGGCGTGGAACCTTCGCGCGTGGTCATGCCGATGACCCCCTTGCCCCCGCGTCGCTGCGCGCGATAGGAGCTGACGTTCGTGCGTTTGATCAAGCCGCTGTGCGTGATGGTGATGATGACCCCTTCGTTGGCGATCAAATCCTCGATGGCAATTTCACCTTCATCGGGCACCAGTTCCGTCAACCGCGGGGTGGCGTGCTTTTCTTTGATGGCGCGCAGCTCCGTCTTGATGATTTCCATGACGCGGGACTCCTTCGCGAGGATGTCCAGCAGGTCCCTGATCTTCTCCACCAATTGCTGGTACTCCGCCTTGACCTTGTCAATTTCGAGGCCGGTAAGCTGATACAGGCGCAGCTCCAGAATGGCGTCAGCCTGCGCTTCACTGAACACATACCGGCCGCTGGTCAACCGGGCTTCATTACGAATGAGGATGCCGAACCGTTCGACCTGCGCGCGGGTGAATTCAAACGCGAGCAGCTTGATGCGGGCCTCGTCGCGGTTTGCCGAATTGCGGATGATGCGGATGAACTCATCCATGTTCGACAGCGCAATGAGATAGCCCTCCAGCGTCTCCGCCCGCTCCTCGGCCTTCTTGAGTTCGAATCGCGTGCGGCGCAGCACCACTTCCCGGCGGTGCTCGATGTAACACTGGATGATCGCCTTGAGGTTGAGGGTCTTGGGCCGGCCGTGATCGATCGCGAGGGCGTTGACGGCGAAGGAAACCTCGAGCTGCGTGCGCTGGAAAAGATTGGCGATGACGACCTTGGGAATCGCTTCGCGCTTGAGCTCAATGACGAGGCGGCAATGCTCGTCCGACTCGTTGCGCATGGCGGAGATGTCAGTGATGATCTTGTCGTTGACCAGGGCGGCAATCTGCTCCTCCAAAGCGGCGCGATTGACGTTGAAGGGGATTTCCGTGATGACCAGATGGTCGCGGCCGCCCTTCATTTCCTCGACGCCGATGCGGCCGCGCAACTTCACACTGCCCTTGCCGGTCGTAAAATAATTCTTGATGCCTTCCACGCCGCAAATGAATCCACCCGTCGGAAAGTCCGGCCCTTTGATGAATTTCATCAATTCCGGAATCGTGATGTCGGGTTTGTCGATTTGCGCGCAGACGCCGTCAATAACCTCGCCCAGATTGTGGGGCGGCATGTTCGTCGCCATGCCGACGGCGATGCCCGTACCGCCGTTGACGAGGAGATTTGGCAGGGCGGCCGGAAAAACGGTCGGCTCGGTGCGTGTTTCGTCGTAATTCGGGACGAAATCCACCGTGTCCTTGTCCATGTCGGACATCAGCAGGGCGCCGAGATGGGTGAGACGCGCCTCGGTATAACGCATGGCGGCCGGCGGGTCGTTTTCTACGGAGCCGAAGTTGCCCTTGCCATCCACGAGCCGCTCGCGCATGGCCCAGGGCTGGGCCATGTGCACAAGGGTTGGATAGATGACGGCTTCGCCATGCGGATGGTAGTTGCCGGAGGTGTCACCGCAGATCTTCGCGCACTTGCGGTGCTGGCGGTTCGGAAAGAGGGACAAATCGTGCATCGCAAACAGAATGCGGCGCTGGGACGGTTTGAGCCCGTCACGCACGTCGGGCAGCGCGCGGGAAATGATGACGGACATCGAGTAGTCAAGGAAGGAGTTCTTGATTTCCTCGGCGACATTGATTTTGGAAATCTTCTCGCCCTGCGAGTAGGCGCCGCCCGGCTGATTTGGCGGGGTGGGTGGATTGGATTCGTCTGGCATGTTGGTGATTCGGGGAAGTCAGGCCACGGGATTAGACATCGAGATTGCGGACGTTCAATGCGTTGTCCACGATGAAGTCACGGCGGGGTTCAACTTCTTCGCCCATGAGCTTGACAAACATTTCCTCGGCCTCGACGGCATCCGTCAATTCAATGCGGAGGAGCTTGCGTTTGATGGGATTCATCGTGGTTTCAAAGAGTTCCTTGGCGTCCATTTCACCCAATCCCTTGAAGCGAGTCATTTGAATGCCCTTCTTGCCGACGGCCTTCACGCTGGAAAGGATTTCCGGGATTGAAAAGAGGGGCGTGACGACGGCTCGCTCGCTCTCGCCCTCGATGAGCTCGAACAAGGGCTTGTCCTGGGCGGCATAATGATCCACGGCCAGGCCCTTCCGGGCGGTTTTGTCCAGCAGATCGGCGATGGCCTTGCTTTCGAGATGGAGGTTGGAGATTTTGGCGCGGCGGATCGGGCTGTCCTTCCGGCGTTCTGTTTCGGTGTCGCTGTTGAACAAATCGTTGTTGGCGGCCTTGAATACATCCACGGCTTCGCTGCTCTGGAAGTAGTGCACGGTTTCATCATTGCCGGAGCGCACCTTGATCATGAACTGTGGCAGGGTGCCGTCTGGGGCGCGTTGTTCGACGTAATTGGCGAAATCGCCGCCCAGACGTTTGAGGAAGGTGGCGTGCTTGTCGAGGGATTCGAGCAGGGAAAGGATTTCCTCGAGCTGCCGTGGGGCAAATTCGCGGCCGTCGGCGACGTTCCTCAACTTCACCTCCTCGATGCCGTTTTGGAGCAGGATGCGGTTGAGCTGGGCGTCGTCGTCGATGTAATCGGTGCGTTTTTTGCGGGTGATCGAATAGAGCGGCGGCTGGGCGATGTACACGTAGCCCTGCTTCACAAGCTGCGGCATCTGGCGGTAGAAAAAGGTCAACAGGAGCGTGCGGATGTGGGAACCGTCCACATCGGCATCAGTCATGATGATGATTTTGTGGTAGCGAAGCTTTTCCAGGTTGAACGCGCCCTCGCCCTCGCCGTTGCCGATGCCGGTGCCGATGGCGGTGATCATGGTGCGGATTTCGTTGTTCTGGAGAACTTTGTCGAGGCGGGCTTTCTCGACGTTGATGAGCTTGCCGCGAATGGGCAGGATGGCTTGGAATTTCCGGTCGCGGCCCTGCTTGGCGGAGCCGCCGGCGGAATCACCCTCGACGATGTAGAGCTCGGTGTTTTCGGGATTGCGGTCCGAACAATCCGCGAGTTTACCGGGGAGGCCGCCGCCGGTAAGGGCGGATTTCCGGACGGCTTCGCGGGCCTTGCGTGCGGCTTCGCGGGCGCGTGCGGCGTTCAGGCCCTTGTCCACGATGCGTTTCGCAATCGGGGGATTCGCGTCAAAATAGGACATCAACCCCTCGTAGGTGACGGAGCCGACGATGCGCTCAACCTCCGGCGACAGCAGCTTCACCTTGGTCTGGGATTCAAACTTCGGATCGCTGTGCTTTACGGAAATGACTGCTGTGAGCCCCTCACGGACATCGTCGCCGGTGATCTGGGGGTCCTTGTCCTTGAGCAGCTCGTTGGAGCGGGCGTATTGATTGATGGCGCGAGTGACGGCGCTGCGGAAGCCGGAAAGATGGGTCCCGCCGTCGGGATTGTGTATGGTATTCGTGTAGCAGAGGACCTGGTCGGTGTAGCTGTCGTTATATTGCATCACCACCTCGACATGGACCTCAATTTCCTTGTCGTCGAGTTTCTCGCGGGTTTCCTTGCGGAAGGCGATGGGCTTGGGATGGAGCGGCTCCTTGCTTTTGTTGAGCTGCTTGACGAATTCCTCGGTGCCGTTCCGGTAAAAGAACCGCTCCGGCTCGACGGCCGTTTTCCGCTCATCCGCGAAGATGATTTCGAGGCCGGAGTTCAGGAACGCCAGCTCCCGCAACCGCTGGGCAATGATGTCCGCCTTGAATTCGATCGTGTCCCGGAAAATCTCCCGGTCCGGCATGAAGGTGATGAGCGTGCCGGTGCCCTTGGACTTGCCGATGACTTCGAGCTTCTTGGTCGTCTTGCCGCGCTCAAATTCCATGTGGTAAACTTGGGAGTCGCGGGAGACCTCGACTTCAAACCATTCGCTGACGGCATTGACGCATTTGGCGCCGACGCCGTGAGTGCCGCCGGAGAATTTATAACCGCCCTGGCCGTATTTGCCGCCGGAATGCAAGGTGGTCAACACCATCTCGACGCCGGGAATGTTGTATTGCGGGTGGATGTCCACGGGGATGCCGCGTCCGTTGTCGCGAATGGAGATCGAGCCGTCCACATGGATGCTGACGTCGATGTGATCGCACTTGCCCGCGAGGTGTTCATCAACGGAGTTGTCCAGCACTTCGGAGACGCAATGATGCAGCGCACGCTCATCGGTGCCCCCGATATACATGCCGGGTTTCTTGCGAACGGCCTCAAGACCTTCGAGTTTGCCCAGTTTCGAAGAATCGTATTCCTCAATGTTATCCGGAACTACACTTGTCGGTGCGTCTTCCATTGACTCAGCTTTATTGGACATAAAAAACACATACATCCGCGTAAAATCGCGGCCCCAGACGGGGTAGTAAATATAGCGGAAAAATGCCTGTTCGCACAACCTTTAATTTAAGGGCAAAACACCCAAAAAACCACCATTAGTTGGGTAATTGGGATGCTACGGATGGCATATATTGGGGTTTGTAAATGTGTCCGAAAGTCGGGTTTTCGGACAAGATTTGGGAACAAAATCTACCGTGAATTTAGGATGGGGCGAGGAGGACTTTTGGCGACTCGGACGGACGCGGAAGGCGGTAAAAATCACCAGCAAACGAAAAACAAACTATTGGATGCTTTGAAGTTCCATCAAGTTTTTAATGTGGCCGTCGGCATACAAATAATTGATGGCGCGGCGGTCTCCGTGCGCGGAGTGAAACTTTTCCTTGTCGAAGACAACGAAGATTTGATGGAGCAAATAGGCGTTGGTAAGCATCTGCAGGCGATCCGCATCCTGGCCGTTGAGCAGGTCGTTCCAGGCGTAACTGGATCCCGTGAGTTCGAAGAGGCTGCGGTTGTCCGAAGGGCAATGGAAGATGTTGGACACGCCGCTGACATACGGGAGCAGGACCTGGTTGATGGCGGGGCCGGCGGGAGGCGTGTTGTTGGTGGCCCGGTCGTACATTATCGGCAACTTGTTTTGATTGTCCTGAACATAGATTTGCAGGCCGAGGCCGATCTGGTGCAGGTTGTTGAGGCAAACAGCCGAGCGTCCAAGCTCCTTCGTGCGGCTCACCGCCGGCAGCAGCAAGGCCGCCAGGATGGCGATGATGGCAATCACGATCATCAGCTCTATGAACGTAAAAGCCCGGCTTTTCATGGCAGTAGTGGCAACCATGCCATTGTGCGAAACCTCAAGGCGGAGAGCTTCCATGCTGGGTTTCGTGCTGCAGTTCCTCCAGGAACGGCGCGAGTTCCGCCTTGGTTTCCGCGGAACTCTCGGTGTAGAAGGTTTTGATGCCGATGGTCCGCGCGCGCCGTTCCAGTTCCGCGCTCAGCACCGGCGGTGAATTGGTGCCATACATGCTCGTGACCTGGCCCGGTTCACGGTCCGTCATCAATTGATGGGTGTCCCTGAGATGAGCGCTCAGTTCGTCAATGAATTGTTTGCGTTGGTCTGCCGGCAGTCCGTCGAAAGTGTTCAGCCATTGCTTGAAGCCCGAGGGCATCGTGGCCTCGATGAACTGGCCTTTTTCCACCTCCGTCATTTCATCCAGCCATTTCTTCCACGCGCCATCGTGCCGCCATTTGCGTCGTTCCTCCACCGAGAGGCGGTTGATCATGTCCTCGAGCTCGCGCAACGCCTCCGCCCGGCCCGCGCCTGACAACCCCTTCAGGTCGGTCGAGTTCGCATATTGCGTGACCTTGTCCGCGGTCACTTTCGAGTTCTCCGCGATGCCGTAGCCCACCCAGGCCACCAGCAGGATGGCCATGATGAAACTGGTGACCAGCAGCATCCAGCGCATTCTCGGATTCATGTGTTAATATTATGTAACGCGAAAATGGGAACTATGCCATGAAAAAGTCACCTCCTCATGCGGGTGTCCGCAGTTGACCCGACGCTTAAATCTATCTTGGCTTTGGCGTCAGCGCGCTTTATTTTCATGCGGTATGTTTGCCGCTGAAACTCCCGCTGCCCGCAAAAGTCCGCCCGTTTCCGGGGCAAAGCTGCCGCCGGCCGCCCCCGCGTCGCCGGGGGGTCTGGGTGAGCCGTTGGACTCATTTGCCCGGCGGCACATCGG
>Ga0210398_10005114_pt1 | contig 12206 bp, 14 predicted proteins | sample IncBWC4OmetaG_FD_161047 | JGI IMG/M metagenome (GOLD analysis project Ga0210398, IMG submission 161047) | Forest soil microbial communities from Barre Woods Harvard Forest LTER site, Petersham, Massachusetts, United States - Inc-BW-C-4-O | ecosystem: Environmental > Terrestrial > Soil >... | reverse complement strand
ACCCCAGCTTGTACACCCAGTCAGCGTACACCTGGCTATACGGCAAGTGACCTGGGAGAGCGACGAGTCGTGTACAAAAGTGTTTCGGAGAAGATACGCCATAGAAAGCAATCGGTCGTTCTTGCATGGCCAAGGGAGTGGCGCGGCTAGCAGTCTTCGAAGTTTTGATCCTAGGACTATACAAGCTTATAGAGATTGCTCCGAAGTAAGGGGTGCCCTTATCGGTCCACATCCTGAAACATACCTGAGATCCGATCAAGGTTAGCGAATCCAGATGAATATGTGTACTGTCAGGAGCACTGTGACGAACGAGTACAAGCACGGTCGGGGCCTGTTGCCAATCACCGCTAAGCACTGTCCAGTCGTTCACGAATTCCTTCGGCTTCAGTTTTCTTTGATTGGCTTCCGGAATATTGATCGTCGCATAATACACGCCATCCGCTAGGTTGTGGGGTGGGGTGATTGTCAGAGCGACGAGCCGACGTTGATGTGGTTGCAGGATCACCGTATCCGGGAGCCCATGGATCCACGGCATTGCCGTTGGGGCATCTGGGGATATCTGCCTGCTTGTCTCCGTGACAAGATTGCCTGCCGCGTCGGTATCCGTCCGCATGAACCCAAGGGTGGGGGTACTGATCGTGACAGAGTCCGTCTGATTTTCAAACACCAGGGTCAGCGCTGTTGGACGATCTCCGCTCGTTGTCAAGACATTTGGCGCAACGGTCACTGGTGATTCGTACAACGGTCGTGGCTGAAAGATTTGTGCTTCTGCCGTGTCGACAGAACGCAACGTGATCGCGATGACTAGAGCAGTCACACTCAAGACCGTGCCCCACGCGATCGTAGTCTCACGTAGGGAAACTCTTTTTCGGTACGTCGCCGTATCCAAGACCGCCTGCAAACGCTCCCGCATATGGGAGGGTCTCGCAAACGGTAAGGCCGCTAATGCAACGGCGCGGGATTGGACGAAGATGTCCGTCAGATCCAGCAAGTCAGTGGCATATACGGTTGGTCGCCTCTCCGTCACCAAGACCACATCGTCACAGGCATGCTCGCGCTCGCGCCGCAACGCGCGGGCGGCGAACCAGACGAGAGGGTGAAACCAGTAGACCGCGACGGCAAGCGAGGCGACCGCTTGGGTCAGCATATCATAGCGCGTGATGTGTGCGATCTCGTGTAAGAGCACATGCCGGAGCCGTGCTTCGGTCCACGTGAGCGCTTGCTCCGGGAGGACGATGATCGGTCGGATGAGCCCACAGACCATGGGGACCACCGACGGCTGCGTTTTGATGGCGATCTGGTGTCGCCACCCGGTTGCGGCCGCTAACTCGTCGACAAGGGCGCGGATGTGGGGATCATCGAGCGGCGCGGCTGTCGCGACGAGCGCGGCAACCTGACAGCGGCTCCGGAGGAGGGCTACGAGCACGAGCAATGTCCCTAGCCCCCAGAGTAGCACGACGACACGCGTCCACGGCACGGCACGCGGCGATGTCGTTGGGGAGACTGGGAGTGGTGCTGGCATATGCTCCTCCGTCGCCGAGGAGACCGCTTTTGCTGGCATCTTGGCGGTCTGGTGGCGAGCAGGTGGAACGACGATGTGCGTAGGCGGTACGGAGACTCGCGTTGGTACTTGTTCAACGACGGGGAGCACGCGCACTTCATACCTCGGCACGAGCCATTGGAATAGAGGAGCAAGCAGGATCCCTCCACAAGCTGCCGACCAGAGCAGATGGCGCTGGGCAGCGGATGTGTACGGCCAGAATCGGGTGATCACCGTCACGATCAGCAGCATGACTGTGGTGCAGAGGAGAAGCTTCACCGCGCCTGTCATGTCCGTCGACCCGGTGATCAACAGTATGGAGAGCCAGCGGAGACTATCGCTCATGTTCTCCTCGCTCCCAGTCGTCGATCTGTTTGCGCAGGACTTTCGTTTCTTCAGCGCTCAGCGGCTGTTCGTTGGCATCCAGGACCATCGCGGCCGCGAGTTCGGTAGCGCCCTCGAACCAGTGACGGAGGGTCTCGACCATCCTGACGGTCGTCGATCTGCCGGCAGAATTCGGCTGTTGTGGCAGAATCGTGAGTGCCGATGCTGGCCTTCCCGATCGCACTTGGGTCAAGACGGTCTCGATGGCGTCGTTGCGACGCCAATCCTGCTGGCGACGACGGCCTCGGGCGTGTAAGGCGGCCTGAATCCGTTGGATGGTCTCCCGCCAGTCGGCGTTCGCCGCGATCCAGTGCTCAATCTGCGTTCGCTCCACTGGGCTGACCGTCCCGGCGAAATAGCGTTCCAGAAGGAACCAGTCGATCATATGGTCATCGCTCATGGTAGAAGAACGTCTACCAGCGGCGATTCTACTACCGGATTTTATTCGGCGATCATAGCAGTAGAGTGAGTATCGGCTACGGCCATCGTCCACGTAGCGCCTGAACATAGACTCGCAGGCCTTTTCGGAGTTGGGTGTACACCGTACTCGGAGCCACCTGGAGCATGCTCGCGATCTCGGTCGGATCGAGGGCTTGCTCGAAATACAAGAGCAGGATTTCCCGCACACGCGGCGTTAGCGTCGCGGCGACCTGCCGGATCAGCAGCCGACATTCATCGGCTTCGAGACGAGCCATCCCGTCATTGTCAGCCTGAGGAGCACTCGCGGCATATTCAGCCATGATCTGCTGCTCGAGATTGGCGGCTCGGGCGTCCTCCCGCAAGAGATCGAGAGCCCGATTGCGGGCGACACGGGAGAGATACGGCCGGAGCGCCGTGTCGGCGCGGAGCCGGTGGCGATGGTCCCAGCAGCGGATAAACGTCTCCTGTGCAATATCCCGCGCAACATCGGGTGAACGCACGTATTGCCATGCTAACTCCGCGATATCGTCGAAGTACGCCTCCATGATTTCACGAAGGGCCCGTTCATCGTCGATGCGGAGTCGCGCAATCCATGCCGCATCGCGTGCGGTCGTGTTGGGCAAGGGCATACGGCTAGCGAATATAACTGACACTCCTCGCGCGGCAGGTGGACGTTAGGCCAATATCAAGAGGTATGGAGGATACGCTCGATCGCAACTCGCACCACGGGGAGGTCATTCGCCGCAGTGTCCCACACTTGGTCGAGATCAACCCGATGATACTCGTGTGTCATAACGTTGCGCATGTCACGCATTCCCTTCCATTCAACGTCTGGGTGCGCCTCACAAAACCCCGCGATTTTGCCCAATTGGACCGCTGCTTCGCCGATGAGGATCAAGTGGTATTGGACCCATACCTGCTGCATGGGGTCCGCGGCAAACTCCTGCTGGTCAGCAACGATTTTCTCTTCGATGCGTTCTATTGCCCCGAGGATATCCTCGAGCCATTCCTCGGCGGGTCTCACGCTCGTTTCATAACGTGATGGCTTCCCGGAGAACGCGCGCCCGGATGGCGGGACGCAGGGTTTTGTCCGTGGCCAAGTCGACCTCGCGCCCCAGCAGTTCTTTCAGTGATACACGCAACGCGCCAAAAGGGATGAGCCCACGTCCGCGGTCCATGTCGACCAGGAAGTCCACATCACTGCTGGGGCCAGCATCACCACGCGCGACTGATCCGAACACGCGGATATTCCGCGCTCCGTACCGTTCCGCCAGCGCGGTAATGGTGCTCCGGAGTCCCCGCAAACGGGCCAAGGTCGGCGGCTCCGCCGTGGCAATTGATGGTTCGGTCATGACATCGCTCCGTACGGACGTTGTTGTAATTTACGCCGAAATCCGGCTGGAAGGGAGACACGACATTTGTATGGTATAGACCTCGGTGCCGCCCAGACTAGCCCACGCCCCATCGGTGACACCGTAACGGCGGCTAGTTGCTCCAGGCACCATCGCATGTTTCGGGATGATTCAGTATCCGTATCCCCCGATCTTGATCATCATCGTTCTGGCATGTATCCCCTGGATTTCCGCCATCATCAGCCGCAATCAGGGAGCCGTTCCTAGAACGTCACTAACTCTGCCGAGCAAGAGTAGCCACAGTAAGCCGGCGCATGTAGGAGATCCGGAGTCGGATGTCCATGTCTCGTCCGCCACCATGCTCGCAATTCCACCCAGAGCATCGTCATGACAAGGATGGCGTAGAGGAAGGCGAGACCCAGCATGGGTCCAAAAAGCGGTAACTCCCGATGATGAAGCCAAATATCGATTGACCACCCAACGAGACCAACGATCAATACAGCTACGATGCCCCTGCTCATCGCTCGGCCGTTGATGGTGCCCTCAACACCTAAAAAGGCAACAATCAGGAAGAAAAGCAGAACGATCATGATCGGAATATAGGGCCTAATCGAGTAACTCACCCGGCTTCCAAACAGAACGGCCGTTCCGTGTGGTCTTCACCCCACAGATATTCTACCTAGTCTTTCGGTATACGGAGCCAACCTCGCGCTAAGCGCTCTCCAGACGATACCTTTCATTTATATGACTGCTGTTACCTTCCCCCCCTAGCACAGCAGGTGAGGAGATCCAGCAGATGGTCCATACCATCGTGGACCGCTTCGCCCCTCAGCAGGTCGTCCTGTTTGGATCCTACGCCCGTGGCCCTGACGGAAGGTGTGACCCTTTATCAACGGGCGGCGTGACGTGTCCGCGCCCTTGAGTTCGTCTGTACGAGAGGTTGCTCAACTTCCCACCGTGTCCGAACCGACATAGTACTGTCGTGGCCACGGCAACCTGTCCCAATGATAGGAATGGTGAATATGTGTAGTTCAACTGGTCAGACGCTGCTCACACGGATGCCTCCACGGCTCGGCTTGGTGATTGCTCTGATGGTTGGCCTCCAGGGCACCTCATCTGCCCAGGGCATCACTATTCCCAGATATCGAGGTCCGCTCTCACCTCCAGAGACGCTATCCCTATCCTTCCCGGGCATGCATTACGATCCGGTCGATACACCGCTGCTGTGGACACAGACAGGGGAAATCGTGATTGCTCACAGGGCACGTTATTCAAACTCAGGCGACGTGATAGGAGCTACCTGTGACGGGAGCGGAATCTTCATTCTCTCTCTACAACACAAAACCGCACATTCTCTCTCCGTCGGCAAGCCGGTCTGCTGGGCTACGCTTTCTCACGAGGGCCTCACTGTTAATTCGTCCATGCAATGGGTGCTATATACGACATATCCGTCACTGAAAGGCAATCTGGCGCGGATCGAGTTGCGCACTGGGCACAGCGATTCTCTCTCGACCGGATGCACGTACCTTGCTTACCCCGCCCTGTCACGGGACGACAAGTGGGTGGCGGGAACAGGCTGGTGTTTTGGTAATAACGAGCAGGCAAGCCTCTACATCGCGCACAGTGATGGCTCGAATCCCCATCATGTCGAGGTCACCGATTCGGGATACGCCTGGGCTCCGTCATGGAGCCCAGATGATAGATCCGTCGTCTATGAGATCGAGTATACCCCCCGTAACAAGACAGAGAGTAATGCGATCGCTATCCGAGATGTGTCGAATGGAAGAACCCGGATAGTGGCGCAAGGGCGGCAGCCGTCGTGGAGCCCAGATGGACAGTGGATCGCGTTTTTCACAACAAATGCTGGGCAGAGGGACTGGAGCGTGATTCGTATCATTCGGCCGGACGGTACGGGCGAGCGAGTCGTCTTCGATAATCATGAACGTGGAACCTATTCGCGCGGCTGGGGATCCATGCCGGAAGGGATTCCTGTAGGACCAATCGTGTGGTCACCCGATTCGCACGCGATTGCGTTCGCGCGGCGCTTCGAGAGAGGGACCATAGTCTGGCGTCTGGACGTAACGACGGGAGCACTGATGCAAGTGACCGAAGCGGCCCCACGCTGACGCGACAATAGGGCTTTTTCTGATCTCGTCCCGTACTGCTGGATCTCCAGCTCCATCACCTCACGGCCAAGAGCACGCTCCAGCTCTTTGATCCGCCTTCTTGCACGTTTGGGTCGCAGCTTGCATTGGGTCACGCAACTTGGCTTACACTTATTTGGACTCCTCCGGCTTTCGGGTCAGGGCAAAATAAATGACGTATAGCCAGCCCAGCACCCCGGCAAGAATTGCCCATAGGATAGATCGATTGCGCTGCCAAGAACAGACAATCGCGATCGCCGCACCGATCGAGATTCCAGCATCCGTGGCATCGGTGGTCGTGGTTGATGAGATATCGGCAGCCTGAGCGGCAATAAAATTCAACATAGCACCTCTTCGTGAGTGCTCTGTCTTACATTTTTGCGAGACAGTTGCAGATGATCTACAGTTGGATATCTAGTGTGGTGTCCCGTGAATAACCAGCATTAATCTTGCAGATCCTCTCGTCGTACATTTCCCCGAGAGGCCATGCGTACCGGTCGTCCGAAACACTTCGAGATTACGCTGTCGGCCACCGAGTGTGCACAGTTGACGACGCTTGCCACATCGCGCTCGTTGCCGCACTCGGTGGTGCGGCGAGCGCGCATCATTCTCCAATCTGCGGAGGGTGAGTTGAGTACGGTGATTGCGGACCAGGCCGGCGTGACCCCGCAAGTCGTTGGGCATTGGCGGCGGCGATGGCAGGCTCACGGCCTGGCGGGGCTGTACGATGCGCCACGTCCAGGTCCTCCCCGCACGTATGACGATGATCGGGTCGCGACGCTCTTGCGCACGGTGTTGCAGACGGTGCCGACCGATGGCAGTACCCACTGGAGTGTACGCACGATGGCGGCGGAGACCGGCATCAGTAAGAGTACGGTGCAGCGCTATTTTGCGCTCTTTGGCGTCCAACCACACCGCACCACGGGGTTCACACTGTCGACGGATCCATTCTTTATCGAGAAGGTGCGCGACATCGTCGGCGTGTATCTGCATCCGCCGGACGCGGCCCTGGTGCTCTGTGTCGACGAGAAGAGCCAGATCCAGGCGCTGGAGCGAACGCAGCCGATGCTGCCCTTGGGACTCGGCTATGTTGAAGGCGTCACGCATGGCTACATGCGACACGGGACGACGACGCTCTTCGCGGCGCTCGATGTCGCGACGGGGCAGGTGCTCACCCAGTGCAAGCCGCGACACCGGCATCAAGAGTTCCTGGCGTTCCTCCGGCACATTAATGCGAATGTCCCGGCGGATCTCGACGTACATCTGATCATTGATAACTACAGTACGCATAAGCATGTGAAGGTGCGCGCGTGGCTCGCACAGCGCCCACGCTACCACGTCCACTTCACGCCCACCTACGCGTCCTGGCTCAATCAAGTGGAGCGCTGGTTCGGACTGATCACACAGCGTGCTATTCGTCGCGGCTCCTTCCAAAAAGTCCGAGAACTGATTGCACGCATCGAGACCTTCGTCGAGCATTACAATACCACAGCGACTCCATTCTCGTGGACGGCCACTGCGGAGTCCATTCTGGCCAAGCTTGAACGACTTGCGACAGTTATTCACGGGACACCACACTAGAACAATCGATGATGGTCTGCATCTATGGGCGGGTGAAGGTCACCGAAGAGGGCGCAACTACCCAGAGCACTATAAAGAAAATGACGATACACACCAGTATGATGATGGGCGCGCAACCGACACCGATTGTCAGTACTCGCAGCACAGAACGCATCGCTTTCTGGACGATCGAAAGCTCCTGAACCTCCAGTCGGCGCACCCGCTGGGCGATCGTGGCCAGGGTGATGGGTTCTCCGTGCATGCGCATCTTTTCTATGGTTGTTTTGGCCTCAGGAACGCAGAGCCAGAGGGCGAGATACGCCAAGAGTCCTCCCCCTCCAACTAAGAACAGAAATAGGAAGAGTAGGCGGAATCGTGTTGGAGACAGATCGAAATAATCGCCGATGCCAGCGGCTACACCAGCAATAACGCTCTCGTCCCGATCCCGATAGAACCGTCGGTCCAAGGCGTGAGTGGCCGCGGTGGAAGCAGACCATCCTCCCCTGCCCTCACCGTCCCAGAACTCTTCAACGCTCTGGATGGAAGCGATAGCCCGTTCCACATGCGCCAATAAAACAACGCGCGATGGCCCGCCCGACTTGGCCAACTGTTCACCGAGACGCCTCTCGATGTCAACGACGATATCCTGGGCATTGGGATACCCGCCCACATAGGTCGTAACGGCCTCCAGATACGCATAGAGTTCACGGTACGCATCAGCTTCGACTTCGAAGAGGATCCCACCCATGTTTGTGCGATACGTCTTCTGTATTGGCCTCTCGGAGAGCGCTGACGGGGATCATAAATATATCCCAGCCGCTGGCCTGTGTTGGAATGTGTCACATCCCTCTGCGACTATCGCACGCGGCGCCCTGCAAGCATGAAGGCATCCTAACGTAATCCGTCAAGATACGCATACACAAGTACTGCTCGACCAGTTGACTACACGAAGGGGAAACCGCATATTACTGACAACCCGGGATAGAGGTTGGCATGGACGAGATCTACTTTCCCCCGCGCGAGCTCGAAGTCATGAGTATCCTCTGGCGGCTAGGCTCAGCGACTGTAACGGACGTGCGGGAAGCGCTCGCTGAGGAATTGGCGTACACATCGGTGCTGTCGGCCCTCCAAACCCTGGAGCAAAAGGGGTATATCGGGCATACGGTGGAGGGACGCGTCTATCACTACCACCCCTTGGTCCCAGCGGAGCGGGCCGGCGAGAGTGCCTTGGCCCGGATCAAGGCCGCCATCTTTCAGGGCTCAGCAGAGCGCATGTTCGCCCAGATGATCACCGCGCGGGGACTCTCGCGGACGGAATTGCAGCGTATGCGCCGGTTGCTCGCCGAACGCCTGCGGGAGGAACCGTAATGCTCACCTGGCTGCTCGTGAAGATCCTCTTGGGCGGCGGCATGCTGACGCTGGCGGCCCATTGTGCGGAACGCCTCTCTACTATCCAGGGAGGCCGAACACGGTGGATTTGGATAGGCGCACTCCTGCTAGTGGTGGGGCCGCTAGGCCTACAGCTCAAGGATATCAACTTCCGATCTAGTCATGCCCCTATACCTATAATCCAACCTGGCGGTACCGGGTATGTCAGTGCTGAAGAACGCGAACACACTCGGCCTTCAAACGTCTACGCCTTCGACGATCAGACCCTTGTTCCCCGACGGCCTCCCCCCATTATCACCGTTGCGGGTCATCGCGTCTTCATTCTGCCAGACATTGATCTCGCACTCGCTTGGGGAACACTGAGTGTCATCGCCACGCTGTTTTTGACGGTGATGTATCTGCAATTTCGGCGAATTCGCCGACGCTGGCCGATTGGCACCCTTGAGGGAGTTCGCGTGCGAATTGCACCGGACGGCGGCCCGGTGGTCATCGGCTTATGGCATCCGGAGATCGTGATTCCGCAATGGCTGTTAGGGCGTTCCGCCGACGAGCAGCGGGCCGTGCTCGCGCACGAACAGGAACATATCCACGCGAGAGATCATTGGGTTCTTGCCGCGGCGTGCGGGGTGGTGGCGCTGGTCCCGTGGTGCCCCTGGGTGTGGTGGATGGTCTCGCGGCTGCGGCTCGCGATCGAGCTGGACTGCGATGCCAGAGTGATGCGGCGGGGCGTCGCGCCACAGACGTACGGCTCCCTACTCATCGACGTCGCGGAACGAGGCTCCGGACTCCCCGTGCGAGTGCTCGCACTCGCCGACAGTGGTTCGCACCTCAAACGGCGACTTCGTAGGATCGGGCCGCACCGTTTACCGTTCGCCGCCCCGATGCAGGTCATTCTCTTTGGTGCGGCAGCGCTGTCCACACTGCCACTCGCAATCATTGATGTTGGCTCGGGAGGGATGCAAGGAGGAGACGAAGCGATGGTTAGCAAGGAGGGGTTGGGCAGCAGCTGTGTCCCTTTCCCGGCGAATTACAACCGTAGCGACAATCATATATACCGGGCGGCCAAAAGTCCGCAGGACTCTGCGCGCGCCTTTTTTTCGAGCCCAGCGACGACCTGGAGGAATGGGAGCGGGAGCTGGGTATTTTGGGGCCAAGGAGACATGTAAGGTCACCCGCTGCGTTGGAGTGATCTCTTAATCCCTATGCGGGGCTGCGATGTCAAAGACGTTGGTTACTGGGAGATAACTGGGAATACCATTCAACACAACTATCTGCGAGATTCCGTCCTGGTCCTAGTCGATGGCGTTCGCCGTGGAGTATTTCCTATCAACGCCCCGGTTCCATTCCATCAATTCCACCTCGATACGGCAATCTACCACCAGTATGACGTCAAGCGAGGTGGGCACTGGGCGACCGTGTTATATGGACCGGAAGCCGCGAATGGGGTCATCGATATTACGTCGGATCAGAAGATCGCCCAACTACGAGTCGCGGCCCTCCGGATCCGCGATTCGCTTGGCTTCTGGAGTTATGATACGAGAAATCCGATGACGAATTTCCAAGGCATGTCGTCGTCGGGGATCTTGGGCGCACAGATCGAATTCCATGGGAGTGCACTCCCTGCAATTCGATGGATCGATTTCTTCACCGATCCAATCGAACGGAGCCGCTTGCGAGATTCCATCCTCGTGTTAACCAACGGTACCCGTCTCGGCGTGTTCTCAGTCCGCGATCTCGTGCCAGTACGGCAATTGCACCTCGCGAACGGTGAGTTTGCCTCGTTCCGCCAAACCACGGCGCCTTGGGCGGTCCGTGTCTACGGAACTGACGCAGCCCATGGAGTCATTAACATCGTCGCCGAGAGTGATACCACACAGCCTGGCCGTTCTCGCCTCCAATCCGGCCAATGATGTTCATCGTCCTAGGAGAGCAGATGCGTGTGGTACGCAGGACCCTTCGCGATGAAAGTATCGTGTTTGCGATCCTCCTGCTGCTTGGAAGCGTCATCCTCATATACCAAGCCTGGACGAATGCACATTCGACGCCATCGGGATACGACTCACCAAGCATCTTCTTGCCAATGCTAGCAGCGCTCGTTGTCTCGCTGCGCGTCTGGCAATGTGAGGAACCAAGACGGCGGTCGTATCATTCGACTATTCCGGTATCCGCTAGCGCACTCACGCTGATCAAAGTCGCCGCAGGGTGGCTCTGGTTGCTGATTGGAGTGCTGATCTACAGCGCATGGTCGGTTGGGATGACGGCGTTCGAGCAACGTATCGCGCATCATACTTTCGCTGGTAGCTACCCGGCACTCTGGCATTGGGCAATCCCCTTTGGCGCAGCAAGTATTGTCTATTTCGCCGTTTCCATAGCAACCGTCGGGAGCAATCATCCTTGGCGTTGGCTTCTGGGGACGTTCTTCCTATACGTGATCACGCTCATAGCGGTAGGACAGACATCACGATCACCTGGCATGTTCACCAAGCACTACTGGAGTACGGTGCATGGCCCTTCGGGAATTGTAGCAGCATTATGGGGCGTGCAGGCGGCATCATTCACAGCCTCACATGTTCGGTCGGTAGATACGACAGTCGTGATTACCGACGGGGATGTGATGGCTCATGTTGTCATTGATTCCATCACACGAGTCGGATATCTGAACGGGGAAGGTGAGACGCCGGTAGATCTCCAACCTGACCCTCATAAACATTGGGTGGCGAAGTCTCCTCCGAATACGCCCAAAACTATAGGGGGAGACATGTCCTCCGTGAGTATATTCCCCGCCCCGTATGCCCGATCGGTGTGGCAATGGCTCAGGGCTCTATTAGTTTGGCTATCGATCGGGATGATCACCGTATGTCTGGTGTCGTATTACCAGGGGAGGCGCGTGTAGACGATTACAGAACATGGTGATGCGCCCCATATTCGATCGGTACTACCCGAGGGTCACTGACCGGAAAGGCTGTTCGCGTAATCCCGCCAGGAATGCCCAAACTGGGATCACAGCCACATCAGGACGCCAATCAAAGACGGTTCGAGACAACACCAACCCGCGCGCATAGGCGAGTTGGATCGCACGCCGAGCACCAGCGAGACCAGCGGCGGCATCTCCTTTCACTTCAATGGGGAATCGCGGACGAGACAGATCGCTCACTTGCGGAATCACGAAGTCAATTTCTCGATCGTTGTTGGATCGCCAGTAGGCAATGCTCCCCGGTACGGCATTCGCCTGGATCAAAGTTTGCGCCGCGGAACGAAACAGCCCACCCGCAACAGCATTCTCGATCAATCCATCTGCTGGCGGGGATGACGTTCCTGGGATCAACATCTCTGGCATGCACCCAATCAACGGATCGAGCCAGTACACTTTCCGTTGCTTGCGTGGCTCGAGGCGGTGTGTCGCGATATCCCAATAGT
>Ga0210398_10005113_pt1 | contig 12207 bp, 10 predicted proteins | sample IncBWC4OmetaG_FD_161047 | JGI IMG/M metagenome (GOLD analysis project Ga0210398, IMG submission 161047) | Forest soil microbial communities from Barre Woods Harvard Forest LTER site, Petersham, Massachusetts, United States - Inc-BW-C-4-O | ecosystem: Environmental > Terrestrial > Soil >... | reverse complement strand
CATGGCGTGGATACGCAACACCGATCATCAAGTAGGCTTGGTGGCGAACACCTTCCCAGTCCTTCACAGTTTCGTCCCCGGCGATGATCCCTTCGTAAGCATCGCTGCAATATTGCTCCGGCGGAGGGCCGATCATCTGCGGGTTCCTTACCTAACCTTCGTTCTCACCTACGGAAATGAGGTATTCCAGACCGTTCTTCCAAGTCCAGAGCGTGACACCGCCATTTCCAACCAGAAGATCAAATTCCGCTATTTCCCGACCCCCTACGAACTGCTTGAGCCAGTTGCACCCATGCGGCGCGAACTGATCGACCTCACGGGCCGTTCCCCGGTCGTGGGAGAGACGATTCAGACGGTGATGTCCTATGAATTGAGCCCACGCGACGAACGCGAGGGTCTGGTTCGAAGAGGCTCTTGAAGAATTCAGAATCCGTTTTGATGACGCTTTCCTCAGGCGCCTTACATAGGGCAACACTAGCTTTCCAGACTAAGCGTCCGCGTGCGCTTAAATTTTTCAACAACCATCGTGGCGCCGTCCTGCAGCAATTTGTCGAGCGTCGATTCCGTGAGCACGGCAATCATTTTCAATTCACGCCAGCGCTGCACTTCAAGATAGACCGCGACGGCTTTTCGGCCCTGTCGGCCTTGCTGCCTGATCGCGCCGGGTTTTGGTTTGCGCCCCATGCCGTGAGTTCGTAACGCACTGACTGCCGCAGTCAATGCGTTGCCTTCGTCTCACCAATTGAGTATAGAAGAATTACCACCTAGACGAATAGATGATGAGCTAGCATGGCACCAACAGTTGCAGCACTGTTACGACGGCGGGCATTGTTCCTGTACGCCAACCGGCTGTTGCACGAAGCGGCCGACCAGGCGTTGCACGTGAGCAACCGTCCCGAGCGGACGCGGGAGGATATTGACGACGCCGTGCGTCGAGTTCGGGAAGCTGCACGCTCGCTGTGCGGGCTGCTCCGAAAGTATAAACCGCCGCCCGGCTAAAACCGCCCTATTGACGTCGGTTATGGTCTCGGAGTGTTCTTCATGCGGAAGACAATTGGTGACCGCACGTCATGCCCGAGACGCGCCTTAGCATCCGCCTCGACCTGACCAGCGGCGATCGAATCGGCCCGGGAAAGATCGCGCTTTTGGAAGCGATCCAGGACACGGGCTCGATATCGGCGGCCGCGCGCAAGGTCGGGATGTCGTATCGCCGCGCATGGCTTTTGGTTGAACAGATCAATGCGGCTCTGCAACAGCCTGCGGTCACGTCCGCAGCAGGCGGGCGGCAGGGTGGCGGTGCAGTCGTGACATCGGTGGGACATCGGATCATCGGCATCTACCGTTCCATTGAAACGACAGCGCAGAAGTCCGCTACGGGAAAATTTCGGGCCGTAGAGAAGATCGTCCGTAAGGCCAGGCACAGGATGAAATAAGACTCAAACCTTGCTGACACTGGTGACTTCGTGCGAAACGACGCATGGAATGGACGCGTGCATTCAGGTCGAGATCAAGAAAGCAATTAGAATGGCAAACGATAGCAGTCTCCCGACACGTTCGCTGGGCTCATCAGGCATCCAAACATCCGCGATCGGCCTTGGATGCATGTCGCTGTCGGGCGTTTATGGCGCAAGTAACGACGCGGAAGGAATTGCCCTTATTCACGAGGCGCTGGATCGGGGCATAACTTTGCTCGACACCTCGGACGCCTATGGGGCCGGCCATAACGAGGATCTCGTCGGCAAGGCCATCAAGGGGCGTCGCTCCGAAGTGGTTTTAGCGACCAAGTTCGGCAACGTTGGCGGACGCGGCGGCAAGATCGCCGATGGCCGTCCCGAATATGTCATCAGCTCTTGCGAGGCCAGTCTCAAGCGGCTGGGTGTCGAGGTCATCGATCTGTACTACCAGCATCGCATCGATCCGACCGTTCCGGTCGAAGACACCGTCGGCGCGATGGCCCGGTTGGTCGAACAGGGCAAGGTCCGCGCTCTGGGCCTGAGCGAGGCTCGGCCCGAGACTATTCGCCGGGCTCACGCCGTGCACGAGATTGCGGTCGTGCAAAACGAGTTCTCGTTGCTGTATCGCACCGAGGCCGAGGAGACGCTGCGCACGACGCGCGCACTCAAGATCGGCTTTGTCGCTTATTCCCCACTTGGACGTGGCTTGCTGACCGGCGTGGTCGACGACCCGACCGGCATGTCCGACGGCGACACGCGGCGGCGACACCCGCGCTTCGCGACGGAAAACATCAATCACAACCTGTCACTGGTCCGCGGCATCGAAGAGATCGCACAGGAGAGGCACTGCACGCTTGGCCAACTCGCCTTGGCGTGGCTGCTTGCTCAGGGAAAAGACATCGTGCCGATCCCAGGCACCAAGAAAAGAGAACGGCTTGCGGAGAACATCGGAGCGCTGGCGGTTGAATTGACCGCAGATGACTTCGCGCAAATCGCCGACTCAATTCCGGTGGGAGCCGCCGCCGGGCTGCGCTACCCGGAAAGCCTCATGAAGAGCCTCTATCTCTAAGGACTTCAACGATGACGCGCGCGTTTCGGCGGCGAGAAGTTTGATCCGGCGCAGAGAAGGAAGGGGAGGAATTGGATGCGTTGGAGAAATAAGCGCTTTCAATGCGGGCTGAACAATACGTCGCGTGGTGGAGAAGCGGAGAACAATGGCGATGGGCCAAGGCGGGATTACCATACTCGTTGGCACGACGAAGGGTGCTTTCTTGATATCCGGCGGCAGCGACAGGCAGGGCTGGACCGTCAACGGGCCATTCTGCGACGGCTGGCCCATCAACCACATCATCGGTGACCCTGCCACAGGCGTGCTGTGGGCCGGCGGGGGTGGCGAATGGCACGGCGCCGGTGTGTGGCGCTCCGAAGACTCGGGCGCGACCTGGCAAGTTGCCAAGCTCACAAAGGGTTTGATCGACGACTGGGCGGCCACCAATCCGCAACTCGCGGCCACGATGAACTGGACCGCGCGGCCGATGCCATTCGCGGATCAGTTCTCGCAGATCTGGTCGCTGGGCTATGCCCATGGGGCGCTATATGCAGGAACCAAACCGGCAAGGCTGCTTTCGAGCAGAGACGGCGGCAAGAGTTGGGAAGAAGTTCAAGGGCTGCGCGACCACCCGTCTGCCGGCAGTTGGAACCCTGGCGGAGCCGGATTGGTTTTGCATACGATTTTGTCTGATCCGGCGAATGCCAAAAAGCTCTGGGTCGGGATTTCGGCCGCTGGCGTCTTTGCAACAGAGGATGGCGGCAGCACCTGGGAACGTCGCAATCGACTTTCAAATACCAAGCCCAGCACTGAACACACCCATCCCGCGGCGCCCCGCGACGGCGAAATCGGACATTGCGTCCACAACATGATGCGGGCACCAGGCACCGCTGACTTGCTTTATCAGCAAAATCATCACGGCGTCTGGCGTTCTGCCGACGGCGGCCGGAGTTGGGACGACATCACCCGCGGTCTCCCGTCAACGTTCGGCTTTCCGATCTGCGTTCATCCGCGCGACCCGGAAACTGTCTGGACCGTGCCTTTGAACGGTGACATGGCGGGACGTTTTCCGCCCGATGCCGCAGCGGCTGTCTGGCGCTCAAGAGACGGCGGCGAGACTTGGCAGGCGATGCGCGATGGATTGCCACAGGAAGCCTGCTACTTCACCGTTCTTCGGCAGGCAATGGCGCGTGATGAACACGCGCCGGTGGGCGTCTACCTCGGCACGAATAGCGGTTCAGTCTTTGCCAGTCCCGACGAGGGCGAGAACTGGCACGAGATCGCGCGGCATCTCCCGACCATCTTGAGCATTGAAGCACTCGACCGTCGATAGCCGATAACGCAAGCGGGCAGCTTGGTGATCGGGGGATGGGGATGTCCCCTATGGGCCGAAGCAGACTTTTGCGCCCATTCCGGATATCAGACCCTGGTCAGTCCCTTCGGAGATGCCGATGAGCCGAATTGTCACTTCTCTGTTCGTGATTTTTGCAATCAACGCTGCGCATGCCGACGAGCGGTTTATCACTCTTAGCTCGACCACATCGACGCAAGATTCTGGTTTGTTTGGATACATCCTGCCGATCTTCAAGGCCGCGACGGGCATTGAAGTTCACGTCGTGGCGGTCGGTACCGGACAGGCGCTTGCCATCGGCCAGCGCGGCGACGCGGACGCGCTCCTGGTCCATGATCGGCCGGGCGAGGATAAGTTCGTCGCCGAAGGCTACGGCATCGATCGGCGCGATGTGATGTACAACGATTTTGTCATTGTCGGCCCGCAGGCCGATCCGGCGGGCATTCGCGGCCTGAAGGATGCGAAAGCCGCCCTTATGAAAATCGCAGCCGCCAAAGCGCCCTTCGCCAGCCGGGGCGACGACAGCGGCACCAATCGGATGGAGCTTCGCTTATGGAAATCGACCGGCATCGCGCCGGACCCGCATAGCGGCTGGTATCGCGATCTCGGCCAGGGCATGGGGCCGACGCTGAACATCGCCGCTGGCATGAACGCCTACACGCTGACCGATCGCGCCACCTCGGCCAATTTCAAGAACCGGCAGAGCCTCGAAATTCTGGTCGAAGGCGACACGGTGCTGCTCAACCCCTACGGCAGCATCCTGGTCAATTCAGCCAAATGGCCACAGGTGAAGATCGGCGACGCGAAGATTTGGCACGAGTGGCTTACGACAAAACCCGGGCTCGATGCGATCACGTCATACAGGATCAACGGCGAGGAGCTGTTTTTTCCGCCGCTCAGCACGGCCACGCACTAACTGTCTTTCAAGCCGCGGCCGAAATAGAGGCTGATTGCGCTGACCGCCATTGAGAGGACAATCAGGATCACGCCGAGCGCAAGCGCGAGGCTCAGATCGCCCTTGCTGGTTTCGAGCGCGATGGCGGTGGTCATGGTGCGGGTGTAACCCCGGATATTTCCGCCAACGATAATGATCGCGCCGACCTCAGCGATCGCACGGCCGAAGGCCGCGAGCCATGCGGTCAAGATCCCGTCACGGCCGATCGCCATGAGCGGGCCCAGGGTACGGGCGCGTGATGCGCCATCGACCAGCATCGCATCGCCGTAAGTGCGCCAATGCCCGACCGTGTTGCGGTGAACGAGCGCGATCACAATCGGCGTGCCGAGCGCGCATTGCGCGATAACCATGGCGGTCGGCGTGAACAGAATACCGAACGAGCCGAGCGGGCCCGAGCGCGACAGAAGAAGGTAAACTACCAGTCCGACCACGACGGGCGGCAAGCCTAGAAGCGCATTGGCAACCACGATCAGCGCGCCACGACCGCGAAATCGGTAGACGGCAAGCCCCGCCCCGAGCGGTGCGCCGATGACCAGCGCGCAGAGGCTCGCCGTTAGGCTGACTTCAAGCGAGAGGATGACGATCTCGCGCAAACCGGCATCATTGCTGGCGATTAGCGCCAGTGCTTTGATTATCGCAGCGGAGAAATCGCTCATGTCCCAAATCCAGCCGAGGTAATATAAACATCTCATGCTTGCCGTGGGTACAACGGACTTGCTCTTTGCTGCCGGACTTACCGTTCTGGCGGCCGGATCGACGCTTGCGCAAATGCCTGCGATGGGCGATGCGGCGACACACACTCTGCATCAGCCCTTTGACGTTGAAACATTCGGCGCGTTTCGCAATATCATGATGGGTGGCGAGTTCGGCGCTCAGGTGCGTCTCGACACCGTGATGGCGAAGCACCCGACCGTAGGTGTCGGTGCGCTCTCTGAGGCGCGCGGCGAAATCACGATCTATGACGGCAAGCTGATCGTGAGCTACGGCAAGGCTGACACGCCCGCCGATGGGCCATCGGAATCAGCGGCGCTGCTCGCAATAGCATCGGTTGGCGGATGGCAAAGCGTCCGGGTCGAAAAGGATGTGCCACCGCGCGAGGTCGAATCCTTCATTGCCGTCGCAGCAAAAACGCACGGCATCGACCCGGAAATCTCGTTTCCGTTTGAGGTGCACGGAAGCATTGGACCCTATGTCATGCACGTCAACGCAGCACCGACCAATGGCGAGCACGGCATGGACCTGCCGATGGCAGTCACGGTTCAGGATAAAGGCGACCGTCTCGATAGCCTCGTCGCGGGCCTCTACGCGTCGCTCGATCTTATGGGAATTGCGACCCACGGCGGTGAGCGCACCCACGCGCATTGGGTCTCGCTCGATATGGCAAAGACCGCTCATCTCGACCGCTGGGGATTAAAGGCCGGCGCATTTCTTCTCTTGCCCAAGCCGCCATGATCGAATGCCGCTATTGGCCGAGAGCGTGGGTTGTCTTTCAGAAAGCGATCGTCCAGGGATACTCAGCGTGAAGCGCATCACAAAACTCTGGAAGAGCCTCCGCGCCCGCGTCAGTCATCGCCGCGTGCAGTTGGCGCTTTCCATCAGGGTGACGATTGCCGCACTGGCCGCGCTCGTGCTTGCGCAACTCTTGCACCTTCCCTTGCCGTTGTGGGCGGTCATGACCGCCGTCATCGTGACGCAGATGAGCGTCGGACGGTCGCTGAAGGCAACGCGCGATTATCTCGTGGGGACGCTCGGCGGCGCGATTTATGGCGGCGCCATCGGCGTGTTTATCCCGCATGCGAGCGCAATCGCGCTGCTCGCGGTTCTCGCCCTCGCCGTGGCTCCGCTTGCCTTCGTCGCGGCGATAAATCCCAGATTCTCTGTCGCGCCGGTCACCGCCATCATCGTGTTGTTGCTTCCGGCAATCACCCACGGGAGTCCAGCCGCTTCGGCGCTTGATCGCGTCATGGAGGTCGCGCTCGGCGGCGTCACCGGGTTGATTGTTTCGTTTTTCCTGTTGCCATCAAACGCTCATCCATTGGTCGCCGCGGCGGCTGCCCGAACGCTTGATCAGTTGGCGCGTGCTCTTGGCGAGCTCCTTGCCGGCTTGACCAACGGTCTCGACATGGATGCGCTGCACCGCATTCAGGACGGCATCGGCCAGGCTTTGGTGCAAATGAATGCGGTGGGCGCCGAAGCCGAGCACGAGCGATCGGCGGGTCTCGCCGTGGGGCCCGACACCGGGCCGCTGTTGCGCACGCTGCTCCGGTTGCGCCACGACCTAGTGATGGTCGGAAGGGCGGCGGCCACGCCGCTGCCCGAGGCCTTGGCAACCCGACTCGCATCGCCGATTGCGCGCGTCGGCGCGGCCTATGCCGATTACTTGCGGGCCAGTGGGGCAGCCCTGAAGGCGAGTCAGGGCCCGCCGTCGCTTGATGCCGTGGAAACGGCTCTTGCTGCCTTTGCCGGCGAAATGGCCACGCTCCGCCGCGAGGGTTTTACGCGAAGTCTTTCCGCCGATGCGGCGGAGCACTTCTTCGCACTCGGATTCGTGCTCGAGCAGATGCACAACAACGTCAAGGATCTCGAACGGGTCGTGGCGGAATGGGCTGGATCGCCCAAGGAAGCAGGGCGCGAGGACAACCAGTCCGACTGATCCTGACCATCAATGCCTCCTCTCGCGAGTAGCGGCGGTGGAGGTCAGGGGTTCGAATCCCATCGAGCGCGCCAATAAAATCAATAACTTAAAGGACGTGATAATTCCCGATTGACGCACTTAGTATCCCTTGGGTAGCTGGACCCACAACGTCAGCCACGTGACGATTGGCCGTTCAAACGGAGAGTGCTGGTCATGACTGATACTTTCAAGATTTATGGACCATTCGAAATAGCGAATAAACAGAAGATAGTAGATAGAGAGCATCAGAGCGACTATTGGAACGATTGCGTTGACAAGGAATTTTACGACTTGTCATACGCCAAAGGTATATATCTATTCACGCTGCGAAATGGCGAAAACTTTAATCCTCAGTATGTGGGAATGACGGAACGAGATTTTAGGACAGAGGTCTTCAACGACAGAAACACAGTTATGATATTCAAACATTTTCTGGAGGAAAGAGGCGTCCTATGCTTGCACTTGCTGGCTAAGCCTAAAGAAACCCAACGAGGATTTTCGGTCAACATCAGCGACAAGGAATTATTTTGGATTGAGGACTACATTCAGCAAACCTGTCGCATAAAAAATCCATACCTTCTCAATATCGGAAAAAGCAAATTCCTATTGAAGACAGCTATAGAAGGCATAACCGATAGCACTGCCGGCAGGGGGGATAACGTCAAGACATTCAAGAATGCTTTAGGGATCGATGCTTGATCGCCGGTACACTTGGGCGGCATCAAACGGGCCGGCAGGGAAGCGTAGTTATTCAAGTTTGAGCGGCTTTTGTCCCTTCCGCCTCGCGGCCTTCTTCGGGCGCGCCACTCGCCACCAAATGGCTCTGGCTCAAATCCCTTGACGGCGATTGCGCACGGCGCGCAATGACGCGCCGATGTATTCTGGACGCTGAAAATTCGGCCCACACGCCGGTAAAAAACCCTCTAGACACACCGCCACGCGGGCATACATCTATTGGCCGATGTATAAGGCCAATGACTGACGAACGCGTCCTGATGGCCAAGAGTGGTCTACGGCCAGGAGTGGTTTGATGGCTTATCGCTTCCTCCCGAGGGAAACCTCGATCGGCGCGCTTATTTTGGGCGTCAGTTGCGCCGCCGCCATGGCGCAGACGGCGCCGTCGCCGCCGCCGGCGGTCACCGTGAGCCCGGTGGTCAATCGTCAAGTCACCGAGACCGGCGACTTCGTCGGCCGCGTGGTGGCGATCGACAAGGTCGACGTCGTTGCCCGCGTCGCGGGCTTCATCGAGCAGCGCAATTTTACCGAAGGCCAGCAGGTCAAGACCGGCGACCTGCTGTTTCGCATCGAGCAGGACACCTACAAGGCGGCGGTCGATCAACAGAGCGCCAATCTCGCCAAGGCCAAAGCCACGGAGGTCAACGCCAATCTGCAGCTGCAACGCAGCCAGGTGCTGGTAAAAAGCCAAAACGTTCCACAAGCGACCGTCGATCAGCTCGAGGCCGCCGAGCAGGCGGCGCAGGCCGATGTGTTGCAAGCCCAGGCGCTGCTCGAACAGGCGCAGATCAATCTCGGCTACACGGAAATTCGCTCGCCGATTAACGGACGGATCGGCCTTGCCACTTTTACCGTCGGCAATCTGGTCGGTCCGTCGTCGGGACGGCTGGCGACGATCGTCAGCCAGGACCCGATCTACGTCACCTTCCCGGCGAGCGAAGCCGATATCATCGAATACCGGCACCGGGTGGCGGCCTCGGCCGACAAAAGCCCGCACGTCACCATCCACATCAAGCTGCCCGACGGCTCGATCTATCCGAATCCGGGAGTGACCAACTTTCTCGATGTCCAGGTCGAGGCCGATACCGACACCGTCGTGGTGCGGGCGCAACTGCCGAATCCGGATGGCTTGTTGATACCCAGCGGCATCGTCGGCGTCATCGTCGAACAGGGCGCGCCGCACTCATCTCTCGTCGTTGCCCAATCCGCCGTCCAGCTCGACCAAGCCGGGCACTACGTCTTGGTGGTCGATGAGGCGAAAAAAGTCGAACTGCGGCGCATCACCACCGGCAGCGAGCAGGGCCGCGACGTCGTCGTGACCAACGGGCTGAAGGAGGGCGAGCTCGTCATCGTCGAGGGAATTCAGAAAGTCCATCCCGGACAAATCGTGGCGGCGACCGTCGCGCCGGGAAATTAGCCGCGATGTTTTCCGGCATATTCATCGACCGACCGAGATTCGCCGTCGTCATTGCCATCGTGATCACGCTGGCCGGCGCCATCGCGATTTCGGCGATCCCGATCGCGCAATTCCCCGACATCGTGCCGCCGCAGGTCACGCTCACCGCCAACTATCCCGGCGCCGATGCCGAGGTGGTCGAGACCACGGTGGCGCAACCGATCGAGGAGCAGGTCAACGGCGTCGACAATGCGATCTATTACCAGTCCGCCAGCGGCTCCGACGGCAGCTATACGTTGAACGTGACGTTCGCGCTCGGCACCGATCCGGACATCGACACCGTCAATGTGCAGAACCGCGCCAGCTTGGCCATAGCGCAGCTTCCCGACGAGGTGTCGCACGCCGGCCTGTCGGTGCGCAAGAAATCCGCAGCGCTGCTTCAGGTCATCAATATTTATTCCCCGAAGAACACCTTCGACGCCGTCTATTTGAGCAACTACGCGACCATCAACGTCATCGACGCGCTGGCGCGGATCAAGGGCGTCGGCCAGGTCACCTTGTTCGGTCCGCTCGATTATTCGCTGCGGATCTGGCTCGATCCGGAACGCCTGACCCAACTCAACCTGACTCCGAACGACGTCATAACGGCGGTGCAAAATCAGAACGTCCAGGCGGCGCTCGGCCGCGTCGGCGCCGCGCCGACCGCACGCGAGGAGCAGCTTCAGATCAACATCAAGACCAAGGGCAGGCTGACGCGGCCGGAGGAGTTCGCCGGCATCATCCTGCGCTCCAATCCCGACGGTTCGGTGATCCGGGTCGACGACGTGGCGCGCGTCGAAATGGGCGCCAGATCGCAGGATCGCTACAGCCGCTTCAATGGCGCTCCGGCCGCAGCGATCGGCATCTATCAGTCGCCGGGCTCCAATGCGGTCGATGTGGCCAAACAAGTGCGCGACACCATGGATACGCTGGCGACGCGCTTTCCCGCCGATCTGGCCTACACGATATTTTTCGATTCAACCGTCTTCGTGACCACGACCATCGTCGAAGTGGTGCGCACGCTCGTCATCGCCATCATCCTCGTCGGCATCGTGGTGTTCCTGTTTCTCGGCAAGGTGCGGACCACGCTGATCCCGCTGGTCGCGGTGCCGGTGTCGATCGTCGGCACATTCGCCGTGCTGCTGCTGATCGGCTATTCGGCCAACACCGTCTCGTTGCTGGCGCTGGTGCTGGCCATCGGCATCGTCGTCGACGACGCCATCGTGGTCGTCGAAAACATCGAGCGGGTCATCGACGAAGAGCCGGAGCTCAGCGTGCCGGACGCCTGCAAGAAGGCGATGGCCGAGATCACCGGCCCGATCCTCGCCATTACCTTCGTGCTGTTGTCCGTCTTCGTCCCGGTGGCTTTCATCCCCGGCATCAGCGGCCAGTTGTTCCGCCAATTCGCGGTGGCGGTCTCGGTGGCGATGCTGATCTCCGCGCTCAACGCGCTGACCTTGAGTCCGGCGCTATGCGCGGTGCTGCTCAAGCGCGGCGAGCGCAGCCGGGGCCCGATGCGCTACGTGTTGGGCGGCATCGACAAAGTTCGCGGCGGCTACGTGGCGACGGTGCGCCGGCTGGCGCGGGTGTCCATGCTCAGCGTCGTGGTCGTTGCCGGCGTGCTGGCGGCTTCCGTGCTGCTGTTCCGCATCACGCCGCAGAGCTTTTTGCCGGACGAGGACCAGGGCGCGATCTTCGCCGCCTTGCGGCTGCCGGAAGGCGCGTCCGTCAACCGCACCGAGGCCGTGGTCAAGCAGGTCGAAGACATCGTCAAGGCGGTGCCGGGCGTCGAAGGCGTGCTGTCGGTGGTCGGGCTGAATTTCATCGACTATGTGGCGGCGTCGAACCAGGCGTTCTTTGTGGTGCGGCTCAAGCCTTACGAAGCGCGCACCGACCGGGCGCAGAGCGCCAATGCGATCATTGCGCGGCTGCGGCCGCAATTGGCGGCGATCCAGGGCGCCATCGCGTTTCCGTTCAACCTGCCGCCGATCCTTGGCTTGGGCAATACCGGCGGCTTCCAATATGTGCTGGAGGCCTTGCAGGGCCAGTCGCCCAACGACGTCGCGGCGGTGCTGCGGGGACTGCTCGTGGCGGCCAATGGCCGGCCCGAGCTTGCCGGCGTGTTCAGCACCTACGCCGCCGACACGCCGCAGATCTATCTCGATATCGATCGCGACAAGGCGCAAGTCCTCGGCGTCAAGATCAGCGATATCTTCAGCGCGCTGCAATCGACGCTGGGAAGCTTCTACGTCAACGACTTCAACGTTTTCGGCCGCACCTGGCAGGTCAATATCCAGGCCGACATCCCGTTTCGCCAGCGTGCGGAGGATATCGAGCGCATCTATGTGCGCAACGCCAAGGGCGGCATGGTGCCGATCCGCGCGCTGGCGCAGGCCAAGCTGGTGCAAGGGCCGCAGACCGTGGTGCGCTACAACGGCTACCGCGGTGCCGTCGTGAACGGCGCGCCGAAAGCGCCCTACAGTTCCGGCCAGGCGCTGGCCGCGATGGAGAGCATATCGGCCTCGACGCTGCCCGGCGGCTATACCTACGAATGG
>Ga0210398_10005112_pt1 | contig 12209 bp, 13 predicted proteins | sample IncBWC4OmetaG_FD_161047 | JGI IMG/M metagenome (GOLD analysis project Ga0210398, IMG submission 161047) | Forest soil microbial communities from Barre Woods Harvard Forest LTER site, Petersham, Massachusetts, United States - Inc-BW-C-4-O | ecosystem: Environmental > Terrestrial > Soil >... | reverse complement strand
TCTACTTCGAAACTCCCCGTCATGGCGCCGCGAGCACGGAATACGGCAACGCCCGCGATCCGCGAGAGATCTAATAGGCGGCCGGCGGGAGCGTGCTCAATATCGCTGATCGGGATGGCAATTTCGAGCCGCTCGTGCGCGGGTAGCGTGAATTCGCGATTGAAACGATCATCGAACTGAAAATTGTGTGCAAGGTCGTGCACGCGAGCGGCGAGCGGCAGATCGGTCTCGCCGGGATTGCGGAGCTCCAAAACGAGGGTATTCGCCCTGCGCCAATTGGGATAGGGCTCCTCAAGCGTGATTCCCGCGTATGGCGCGCTACCCAGGGTGACCCGCAGCGCCCTGCCGCACGGCGATGAGGTAGGCTCCGTGGACGGCACGACGTCCATATCGGCGCCCTTTACGCTGACGAAATAGCGATCGAGCACAGAGCATGACTCGAACAGGGTCGGGAAAAGGAGGTCCCGGCGCGCGTAGGCCGCGAGCGAGATCGAGATCGGCGTCATCATGATGGTGAACCCTAGGAGTGCGAACAGGGCACCGATCGCGCGCCATCCGCCTCGTCCGCGGGCATCCGCGCCCGGGACGAGCGTGGCGAATCCCGCGAGTGCCGTACTGGCGCCGAGTGTGTCGCGCAGGACGTCAAGGAGCGACGGGTCGCGGTCCACAAACCCCTGGGCCACCTCGGTGCCCGCACCACACAGCACTGTGATGATAAGAGCCACGACGTATGAGCCAAGGGGTCGCGGCGTGTCGCGCCTAATGAGCGTGAGAAAGAGAAGGGCGAGAGCGCCGAAAGTAACCGGGTGCGCCAACTTTTGCAGCGTATGAAAAAAGCGCGGCGGCTCGTGGAATTTTGCGAACACCACGAGCGACAGGAGAAAGAAAATGGCCGCGATGCGCAGGGCGTGCTGCGCCCGCTCACTCATGGAGGTGCGCGGCGCTATAGTAGCGGCCCGCGGTTACATCAACCGCCACCGAGTACCGCCCTAACCAGGCTAGAATCTGAGTCATCTGCGGCCAAATCCCCTTTGCGCGGGCGCGGAATTGCGCATTGTACATCCGAGTCATGAGCACGTTGTCGCACCACCAGAAGCTGGTCTTAACAGAAGGCAAGGGATATCGCACTTGACCCGACTCGCCAATGTAAACTCCAAGACGGTGTTGATGACGGCACGTAACCCGGTCGCTGGCGCAGTCCTTTGACATATAGTTAGCGCGGCTCCACTCCCTGGGAAAACAATACGAATGAGTTGGATGAATGTGTTTTGCGGGTTCGGCGTCGGGCTTCTGGTCGGGCTGACCGGTGTGGGCGGCGGATCGCTGATGACGCCGATATTGGTGCTGATTTTTGGAGTAGCGCCGGCCACCGCGGTGGGCACTGACCTATGGTTCGCTGGTATCACCAAAATCACGGGCGCTGCGCTGTTGCAGAGCCAACGCCGGGTCGACTGGGAGGTCGTGCGCCGCCTGTGGATGGGCAGTTTGCCGGTGTCGGTGGTCACCCTGGTGTGGATGCATTACAGCGGCGTGGGTCAGGCCAAACCTAAATTGATCCTGCTTGCGCTCGGCTGGGCGCTGCTTGTGACCTCATTTGCGATGATTTTCAAGAAGCGTACGCACGCGTTCGCTCAAACGCTGCGCAAGACTGCGCCGGAACGCTTCAAAAGCGTCCAACCCATCCTGACCGTTTTTGCCGGCGTGATTCTCGGCTTTCTGGTCACGCTCACGTCGGTCAGTGCCGGCGCACTCGGCACGGCAATGCTGTTGTATCTATACCCGTTCAGGATGACTCCCGCGCGCTTGGTGGGCACCGATATCATGCACGCCGTGCCCTTGACCTTCGTCGCGGGCATCGGGCACATGATCCTGGGCGATGTGAATTTTTCCTTGCTCGGCAATCTGCTCATCGGCTCGATCCCCGGCATACTGCTCGGGACCCTGTTCGGAGGTAAGGTGCCGGAAGCATGGCTGCGCGCCGCTATCGCCTTGGTTCTGGCAGCGGTGGCCGCGAAACTGCTGATCCCGTGAGGCCAAATCGCGACCGCTGATTGTACCCAGCCATCGGGCCGGCGCGGATCACCGCAAGGAACTGAAGTTTGACTATCGGGATTCCCGCTCGAGGCTTGATTATTGCATCGCAGCAAAATACCCCGGACATGGCACTCGCCGCGATGCGCGGTGTCCTCGCCGGTGACATCTCAATGCCGTCAGCCGGCTTTCAAGAAGCGGCGGTGACCATCCCAGGCAATCTTGCTCTGAAGCGAATCTCCGCGCCGCCTGAGTGCGCTCACCCAGTCTGCGCAATTGAGTAATCCGTCTCGGCCCGGATTGACGTGCCGGTGTCTCATTACGCCGTTGGCCATCTTAACGGCGCTCAGCGCAACGCTACGGCAGGCGCGAAGCGCGCTACACTAAATTTTGCCAATGAAGGCTCCGGGCTTCCGCCTGCGGGCAGTTACGAGGGCTTGAAGAGCATGTGTGGAATTGTCGGAGCGATCGCTGAGCGTAATATCGTACCCATTCTGATGGAAGGACTGCGGCGTCTGGAGTATCGAGGTTACGACTCCGCGGGCATCGCCATCGTCGATGATTCCCATCACCTGGCACGCCTAAGAGCGGTTGGCAAAGTTCAGGCGCTGCAAGATGCGCTCGACCGCACGCCCTGCCACGGCACGCTCGGTATCGCACACACCCGTTGGGCCACGCACGGCGTGCCGAGCGAGCGCAATGCACACCCGCACGTCTCGGGAGACGGCCTTGCGATCGTGCACAACGGCATCATCGAAAATCACGAGACGCTACGCGCCGAGCTCGAGCGCGAGGGCTACGCGTTCAGCTCGGAAACCGACACAGAGGTCATCGCGCATCGTATTCACCATTACTTAAAGCGCGGGGCCGATTTATTCAATGCGGTTCGCAGCACGGTCGCCGAGCTCCAGGGAGCCTATGCGCTCGCCGTGGTGAGCGAGCGCGATCCCGACCGCATGATTCTCGCACGCGAGGGTTGCCCGGTGGTCATCGGGCTTGGCGTTGAGGAGAACTTCGTTGCTTCGGACGTCGCGGCTCTGCTGCCCGTGACACGACGCTTCATCTTTCTCGAGGAAGGGGAAGTCGCGGAGATTCGCCGTACCTCCGTTCGCATCATCGACCGGCAAGGCAAGAGCGTCGAGCGCGCTGCCTGCGAGAGCGAGTTGTCTGCGGACGCGGCGGAGAAGGGGCAGTTTCGCCACTTCATGCTGAAAGAAATTCATGAGCAGCCGCGCGCCGTCGCCAACACGCTGCAGGAACGAGTTGCCGGCGGACGCCTGCTCGAGGCGGCGTTCGGCCCTGCCGCGTCCGAGATTTTCCGGCGCACAGAGAACGTGCATATTGTGGCCTGCGGTACCAGCCATCACGCGGGCTCGGTCGCGCGCTACTTCATCGAGCAGATCTGCCGGCTGCCATGCGCGGTGGATATCGCGAGCGAGTATCGATATCGCAATCCGCTGGTACCGCGCAATTCCCTGTTCGTGACCATATCGCAATCCGGCGAGACCGCCGACACGCTCGCGGCGCTGCGCCTCGCCAAGCAGTCCGGTTACCTGTCCACGCTCGCGATCTGCAACGTTCCGGAGAGTTCCCTGGTGCGCGAGTCAGATCTCGTGATGCTCACCCGCGCCGGCCCCGAGATCGGCGTTGCATCCACCAAGGCCTTCACCACGCAGCTCGCCGCGCTGGACATGCTTGTTATCGCCCTAGCGAAACATCACGGCGCAGATGCCGAGCGGGAGCGCGGCCTCGTCACGCGGCTGATCGAACTGCCGGGGCTCATCGAACAGACCCTCGCGCTCGACCCCGTGCTCCAAACGCTGGCAGAGCGCTTCGCCGACAAGCACCACGCGCTGTTCCTGGGTCGCGGTGCTTTGCACCCGATCGCCATGGAAGGGGCGCTGAAGCTCAAGGAGATCTCCTACATTCACGCCGAAGCGTATCCCGCGGGCGAGCTCAAACACGGTCCGCTTGCTCTGGTCGACGCCGACATGCCGGTGATCACGGTGGCGCCAAACAACGACCTACTCGACAAGCTCAAATCAAACCTGATGGAAGTGCGTGCGCGCGGCGGCGAGCTGATCGTGTTCGCGGATCCCGAGGCCGGCCTCAAGGACGACGATGGCGTGACCGTGATCACCATGCCGCGCCACGTCACATACTTTCAGGCCCCCGCCGTCTACACCATTCCGCTACAGCTGCTTGCCTATCACGTGGCAATTCTGAAGGGCACGGACGTAGATCAGCCGCGAAACCTTGCCAAGAGCGTCACCGTCGAATAGCAGGGCGCCGAAGGCTAGCGGGCACCCTTGCCCATGAGGACCACTTCCGCGGTCTGCACCAGGATGAAGATATCGAACAGTAAACTGCTGTTCTTGATGTAGTACAGGTCATATTGCAATTTCTCCAGCGCGTCCCGCTCTGAGGAACCGTAGGGATAGCATAGCTGTGCCCAGCCTGTGATCCCCGGTTTCACGCTGTGACGTTCGACGTAGTACGGTATCTTTTCGGCCAACTGCTGCACGAATTGCGGTCTCTCGGGGCGCGGTCCCACCAAGCCCATTTCGCCCTTGAGTACGTTCAGGATCTGAGGTAATTCGTCGATGCGCAGCTTGCGGATGACGGCCCCGACGCGAGTGACGCGCGAGTCTTTCTTTTGCGCCCAGATCGGCTGACCAGCCGCCTCCGCATCGACCCGCATGCTGCGAAACTTCAACAACCGGAAAACCTGCCCGCCAAATCCCACTCTTTCCTGCTGATAAAACACCGGTGAGCGCCAACCGTCTTCCAACTTGATGGCTAAGACCGTCACCACCATGAGTGGGCAGGTCAAGATGAACAGAGCCGATGCTGCGAGTAGATCGAGCACCCGAGCACTCTGCAGCCGGATCGAGCCGCGCTTGAAGCCTTCCCCGAAAATGAGCCAACTGGGATTTAGGACATCGAGTCGGACTCGGCCCGTTTCGCGCTCCAGAAACGTGGAAAGATCGGTTACATCGATGCCCGCCAGGCGGCAGTCGAGTAGCTCGCGGATCGGAAATGCTTCGCGCCGGTCGTTCATGGCGACCACGATCTCGTCCACTTCCTGACGCGCGCATAAATCCAGAAGTACCTCACCCGCGTACACTTGGCGATCCGGCGTCAGGGCGAGCTCCTCGCCGGGCGGCTGAACGAAGCCCACGAGGACAAATCCGCGTTGGTCCGAACTACGCCGTAACCCCGCGATCGGCTGCGCACGCTGACCCGTGCCGTAGACAAGTACGCGGCGTTTTAGCGTTGTATGGTCGACCAGGCGCGAAAATCCGAGCCGCAGGAGCAACATCAGGGCGATCACCAGAAGCCCAGCGATCAGTAGCACAGCGCGCCCGATCCATAAATGGGGAATCAGGTAAAAGCCCAAGGCGGCGATGGCGATTCCCGCGCCGACGGAAGCGACCACGCGCACGAGGATGCCGACTGTCCGCGCCCGTTGACGCTCGCTGTACAGCCCGAACGCCATCGTGCTGGCAAATGTCGCACTGGTAATGAGCAGACCACGCGCCCAGATCGGTCCCAGATCGTAGTCGATCGCCTCAGGACTCCAGTGGAAACGCAAGAATCTTGCCGCGATCAAGCCGCAAAACACCGCGGCAGCCTCGAGGACGGCAAGCATCGCCATGGATAGCGGAATGTGATGGCCTAACAGCCGGACGCGCATACTGCACCGCTTGGAGCCCGTCCGTGGCGTTCGGGGCATCCTTATTCAAAAAGGATAGCATAAAGAACTTCGCCCGGGGCCGGGCCAGGGACTGGAGTCGAGCGCCAGGTCTCGCTCGTCGCGCAGGAATCCGCACGCTCGCACCGCGGGCTATATGGTCTTGGATCCCACGTTGCTTGGCGCGCTCTCAGTGCCGTCTGCCGCGTCAGCAGCCACGGCAAAGTACCAGGTGCCGCTACTGAGGCCGGTGATCTCGTAGCTGGTCGTGCTCGCACCGCTTACCATAATTGATTGCGTAAGTGCGGCCGCCGAGGTGCCATAGTAAATGTGGTACCCGGTCAGCGTCGTCACCGGTGTTCCGTTGGTATTTAGCGTGGGCGGCACCCAGGTAAGGGTTGCCGTTCCATTGCTGCTCGCGGTTACGGTGACCGTCGTGCTTTGACTGGTCGTGCCGCCCGTGCCCGTACAGTTCAGCGTATACACCGTGGTCGTACTCAGGGCGCCAGTGGACTTCGATCCGCTGATCGCTTGAGCGCCGGCCCACCCGCCCGACGCGGTGCAGCTGGTAGCATTGGTGGAGGTCCAAGTCAGGGTAGATGCGCTACCACTGGCGACGCTGGAAGGAGCGGCGCTCACCGATACCGTGGGCGCGGGGGGTGCTGAGACCGTGACCGTGGCGGATTGGGATGCAGTGCCGCCGGCGCCCGTGCAGGTCAAGGTGAAATTCGTGGTCGCCGTGAGAGCCGGCGTCGTTTGTGAGCCGGTCGTCGCCTCAGCGCCGCTCCAGCCTCCGGAAGCAGTGCAGGCAGTGGCATTGCTCGATGACCAGGTTAACGCCGACGTAGCGCCGCTCTTCACCGTCGCGGGATTCGCCGTGAGGGTGACTGAAGGCGCGGGCGTAGTCACCGACACCGTGGCCGATTGCGCTGCGCTCCCGCCGCTGCCGCTGCAAGTTATCGTGTAGGTTTGGCTGGCAGTCAGTGCGCCTGTCGATTGCGAACCGCCTGTAGCCGCTTTGGCTCCAGCCCAAGCGCCGGAGGACATGCAGGATGTCGCGTTGGTCGCCGACCAGCTCAGCATGGAACTGCTGCCGCTGGGCACCGTGCTCGGGGCCGCCGATAAGCTGACGGTAGGGGCGGGGGTCGTTACGGAGACCGTGGCCGACTGGGTGGCGTTGCCACCGCTGCCCGTACAATTGAGAATGAAGGTCGCATTGGTACTCAGAGCACCGGTTGACTGCGATCCATTCACCGCTTTGGCACCGGACCAAGATCCCGAGGCAGTGCAAGCTGTCGCGTTGGTCGCCGACCACGTTAGCGTGGAACTGTTGCCGCTCGCTACCGTGCTGGGACTCGCCGCGAGGCTAATCGTTGGCACGGGTTGTGTTACAGAGACGGTTGCAGATTGCGCCGCCGCACTGCCACCGCTCCCGGTACAGCTGAGCGTATAGGTCGCGCTCGCCGTGAGCGCGCCCGTGGATTGTGAGCCGGCGAGGGCCTTGGCACCCGCCCATGCTCCCGATGCCGTGCAAGAGGTCGCATTGTTGGACGACCAGGTCAGCGTCGATGCACTGCCGCTCCCGATGGTACTGGGGCTTGCATTGAAGCTCACTGTGACCGTGGGATTTGCGCTGACGGTCACGGTTGCCGTTTGTGCAGCCGTACCTCCGGCACCGCTGCATGTCAGGGTGTAGGCGGAGGTGCTGGTAAGTGCGCCGGTGGACTGCGTGCCGGTGACCGCCTTTGCCCCTGACCAGGCACCAGAGGCTACACACGAGGTTGCGTTCGTCGCCGACCACGTTAGCGTCGCATTGCCGCCGCTTTTGATGGCACTCGGACCCACGCTCAGCGTGACCGTGGGTGCGGACGCTTTGACGGATACCGTTGCGGACTGCGCAGCACTGCCTCCGCTGCCCGTACAGGTCAGCGTGTAGGTCGCGTTGGCAGACAGCACGCCGGTGGATTGCGAACCGCTGACCGCTCTACTGCCGCTCCACGCTCCCGATGCCGAACAGGCCGTCGCATTCGTGGCAGACCAGGTGAGCGTCGAACTGGTGCCGCTCGCCACCGAGCTGGGAGCCGCGCTGATCAAGACAGTGGGTGCAGGCGAATTGACGGATACCGTGGCGGATTGAGTCGCGTTCCCGCCCGGTCCGGTGCAGGTCAACGAATAGGTCGAGTTGGTGGATATCGCGCCGGTGGCTTGCGAACCGCTGAGCCCTTTGGCGCCGCTCCAGCCGCCCGACGCCGTACAGGCGTTCGCGTTGCTGCTTGACCAAGTCAGCGTAGAGGACGCGCCTGCTTGCACGCTACTCGGAGCGGCGCTGAGCGTGATAGTCGGTGCTTTACCGGAGACGGTGACGGTCGCCGACTGCGAAGCAGGGCCGCCGGCTCCCGTGCAGGTCAATTCATACTCGGTGGTGTTGGTAAGGGCGCCGGTCGACCAAGTTCCGCTGGTCGGCACGCTGCCGTGCCAGCCGCCTGAGGCAGTGCAAGCGGTCGCTTCGGCGGACGTCCACGTGAGCGTGGAACTACCGCCGCTGCTAACCGTCGTCGGCGCGGCAGTCAATGAAACCGACGCTGCAACGGGTCTGGCAGGCGTAGCGACGGACACGGCGACGGACTGAGTCGTGCTACCGCCCGATCCGCTGCAAGTCAGCGTGTAGCTGGTTTGGGAAGACAGCGGGGGAGTGGTGGTGGTGCCGGCGGTCGGCAATGTGCCGCTCCATCCTCCCGACGCGTCGCAGGCGTTGGCGTTCGTGGCACTCCACTGCAGCGTGACCGCCGTCCCCATGGCCACGGTGCTTTCACTTGCCTTCAAGGTCACCAACGGTGGTGTAGCAACCGTGGGCGACGTTGCCGCGCTGCTGGACGTCGGCGGTGTCTGCGATGTTTCGGCGCTCGAACTTGCGCCGCATGCAGCGAGTGAGCTGAGAGCCGCCAACGCGAATATAGATTTCAACGCGAACGCAAACCTTGTGCAGCGGCTGCGACGAATTGAACTCATTACGCGTCTCCCAAGATTTATTGCGACAACTTTTTCGCGGAGCTCGATTCCTTTCATCCGCAATCTTTGAGATCACATATTCATTCGATATTTCGAAATCGCCAACGTGTCGCCATTTGCAAACTACATATGTTCAGTCACGCGATTAAGTTCATTCGCGTTTTGCAATTCAGAAAATCTGCACGTGAGAATTCTCGTCGCGCATTGGCGACAGCGAGCGAGCCAAGTCGAGATTTTATTTGGCGGCGAGTGGGCGTATTTTTATGTAGCGACAAATTGCCTACAAAACTAGGCTTTTCGTTGTAGGACAGAATTCTTCCGAAGGGTCGAGATCACCAGGCAGTCGGGCCGACGCCGCGATTTGGCGGACTAACGTAAGTTAAAATTTCAACGAAGCCATCGCAGCGCAGTGGAGACGCTAAGCGAGTCCCCTATTTGATTTGCCTCCATTGCATTCATCAAGCAGCTCGAGAGTGTCTGCATCCAGAGACAGAAATTTATTTTTTTATTCCGCGTCGAGCGCCGCGCGACCCGTTTTTTGTTTTGCGCTCCCCTTTATTATCTTTCTGTTACAACGCTAGCGCGGGCTGCGATTGCGACGCCCGAAATGAGAATCCGGTGGCGATCGCACGGATCGCCCGCTTCCTCGGGACGCCAGATGCGTGACTGTCCTAATGGGGGAGGGGTGATAACACCTTTAGTGTCATCAATGTGATCGACGATTTTAAATGGTGGGCGGTACAGGGATTGAACCTGTGACCCCTGCCGTGTGAAAGCAGTGCTCTACCGCTGAGCTAACCGCCCAAGTTCTGGCGCAAAGTATGACATCGACAAACTGCTAAAACAAACCGAAGGCGTTTGGATCTGCCTTCCCGCTGCACGGCTCTGCTAAACTCGCGTCCCGCAAATCAGACCCTAGAAACATGATTGTCCGCACGCGTTTTGCTCCCAGTCCCACCGGCTTTCTGCACATTGGCGGCCTGCGAACGGCACTCTTTTGCTGGCTGTACGCGCGTCGGCACGCCGGCCAATTCATCCTTCGAATCGAAGATACGGACCTGGAACGCTCGACTGAGGCCGCCATTCAGCAAATTCTCGACGGCATGGAATGGGCCGGCCTGATCCAAGATGAAGGTCCGTTCCTTCAGACCAAGCGCTTTGACCGTTACAAGGAAGTCGTCGACGAAATGCTGGCTGAGGGCACAGCCTATCGCTGTTATTGCACGAAGGAAGAACTCGAGCAGATGCGGGCGCAACAGGCGGCTCGCGGCGAGAAACCGCGTTACGACGGTCGTTGGCGCGAACGCACAGATTCAATCCCGGGTGCGCCCTTCGTAGTGAGGTTCAAGAATCCCCTGACCGGCGATGTAGTTGTCGACGATGTCGTGCATGGCCCGGTGGTATTTCAAAATGGCGAACTGGATGATTTGATCATCGCGCGCTCAGACGGGACGCCGACTTATAATTTTTGCGTCGTGGTTGACGACATGGACATGCAGATTACGCATGTGATTCGCGGCGACGATCATCTGAATAACACGCCGCGACAGTTAAATATGCTGCTCGCCTTGGGCGCGAAGTCGCCGGTCTATGCGCACTTGCCGATGATTCTGGGAGCGGACGGCGCCAAGCTCTCGAAGCGTCACGGTGCGGTGAGTGTGCTGGATTATCGAGACCAAGGATTTCTGCCCGAAGCCGTCCTCAACTACTTGGTCCGCTTGGGCTGGTCTCATGGCGATCAGGAAATATTTTCCATTGAGGAAATGCAGGCTCTATTTGATATAGCTGATGTCAATAAGTCGGCGGCGGCATTTAATTTCGAGAAACTGGCGTGGCTCAATCAACAACACATGATGAAGGCACCGCCGGCACGCGTGGCCCCGCTGCTGCGTTGGCATTTGGAACGTGAAGGCGTTCAGGCCGCCGATGATGCCAAACTCGAGCAAATCGTCCTCTCGCTGCGTGAACGCGCGAAGACGGTGCGCGAAATGGCGCAGAGCAGCGTTTTCTTCTTTAGGGCGCCTGCGACCTATGATGAGAAGGCCGTGCGCAAGCACATCACGGCCGAGGTTCCGGCGTTACTGGCCGAGGCTATGGAGGCCCTCGGAATGCTGGGCCACTGGAATGCGGCGGCGATTCACGAATTGATCAGCGGCGTTGCGGCAGCAAAGGGCATATCGCTCGGCAAGCTCGCGCAACCGATTCGTCTGGCCGTATGCGGTGGCACCGTCTCGCCGCCCATTGACGCCACTTTGGCCATTTTGGGCAAAAGCGAAGCGCTGTCCCGCTTGGGTCGTGCGCAGGCGCTCTGGGCTGCGTAGCTTGTTCATTTTCTTGACGAAGTCAGCCCTCTAAGGTAACGTGCCGCGCCTCCATGTGGGGCCATAGCTCAGCTGGGAGAGCGCTTGCATGGCATGCAAGAGGTCGGCGGTTCGATCCCGCCTGGCTCCACCAGACTTGTCAAGCAATTGATTGTTTTCGTCGATTGTCCCCATCGTCTAGAGGCCTAGGACACCACCCTTTCACGGTGAGAACCGGGGTTCGAATCCCCGTGGGGACGCCACTTTGTACGGGTCTGTGAAGTGGATGGACGTCACGAAGATGTCATCGATGGTTATCGGCGGGGTCGCGGCTTCGGTGCTGGGGCGGCCGCGTCTAACGCAGGATGTTGACGCCCTCGTGATTCTTCCCGAAGCAGACCGGGCTAACGCTGTATCCACTGCTGCCGGCCATGGCATCCTTCCCCGGCTTCATGCGTCGTGCTCCCTCAGAACTTGTAGCGCACGCCAACCGTCGGATTGATATTGGTCGTATGGATGTAGCCGCTGGCCACGCCGTCGTGCACGCCGCTATACATGGCGCCTAGGTAGGCATCGAAATGCTTGTTGAACCGATAGTCGGCGTCGAATGAGTAGGCTTCGGAGCTGCCGCTGCAAGTGCTGTGCGCCGCCGTCGTGCAGGCCGCCTGTGTTCCTGTGCCATAGGCGTTCTGTCGATAGCCGTAATAGGCCGCGGTCAAATCGAGGTTGGCAAGAATGCTGTAGCGAACGCCGGCCCAATAAACCTGCACAGTCTTGGAATTGTTGTAGGCGTTGTTGGTGACGAAGGCCAGAACGTAACTGCCGATGTCGTTGAATCCGGCGCTTAAGGGGTTAGCGGGATTGGCATATTTGATGTGCAGGTAGCCGGCAAGAAATTTGAGCGGATCGATTCCGTACAATCCCATGAGCGAATACGTCGTATTGTCCGAGATGGTTGCCGCCAGAGAATTCGCAGCCGAATAGCCCAACGCGGGCAACCCGGCAACTTGAGCAGAGGTCAACGAAGTTGCCGTGATGGCGCTGTTTACCTTCGAATAATACGCATCGATCGATGCACCCGCATATTCAGCGCCGACGTCTGCTTGAATGGCGGTATTGGCCGCTCCATTGGCTCCGCTGAACTTGTATAGAGCGGCGACGTGCACCAGATCGTC
>Ga0210398_10005109_pt1 | contig 12215 bp, 8 predicted proteins | sample IncBWC4OmetaG_FD_161047 | JGI IMG/M metagenome (GOLD analysis project Ga0210398, IMG submission 161047) | Forest soil microbial communities from Barre Woods Harvard Forest LTER site, Petersham, Massachusetts, United States - Inc-BW-C-4-O | ecosystem: Environmental > Terrestrial > Soil >... | reverse complement strand
CATTTGTAAGGCGGCATATAACGTTGTCGTCTTTCCAGAACCTGTTGGTCCTGTCACCAGAATGAGCCCTTCGCGGGTATCGAGCAAACGGCGGAGATCCGTCGCCACCCGGTCATCCAGACCGAGCGATTCCAGGGATTGCATAGGACCGCTGGCGTCGAGAATCCGAATCACGACCTTTTCGCCGTGCGCCGCTGGAAGCGTCGAGACACGTAAGTCGATCTGTGCACCCTTCACGGAGACCCGCGCTCGCCCTCCTTGGGGTCGCAGCCGGTCGGCGATGTCCATCTTCGCCATGATCTTGACACGCGAGACCAAGGGCATGCCAACCCCTCGTGGCAAGACCATCATCTGCCGCAATACCCCATCAATCCGGTACCGGACAGCGATTCCGTCGTTCTCTGGCTCCAAATGGATATCGCTTGCTCGTGTCGCGATCCCCTCGGCCACGATATGATCGACGAGTTGCACAAGGGGACCGCTCGAGGATGGAGCATCCGCGACCCTGAAAGTGGACTCCTCACTATCATTGTCAACCGAGTTCACGCCGTATACCGTGCGTACGCCCGCTAAGATCTGCGTCACGCGTTTTTCCGGCTGATAGGCTTCGTCGAGCCGCGCCGCGATCTGGGCTGGTGGGGCGAGTACGAGGCTCACTCGGCGACCCGTGATGAACCCTAATATCTGCTCGCAGTCCAGGTCGTATGGATTGCCAGTCGCCACTTCTAACGTGGTCTCGGAGATTGATAGGGGGAGTACCCCATACCGACGTACGATCCGCTCGGGGATCTGCTCGCAGGCTTGGGGATTGGGAGCCAATACCTCAGCTACCCGTAAACGGGTTCGGCGGCCGAGCACGCGAAGAATCTGCTCGTCAGTCACCAACCGTCCGCGAACCGCGGCGCTCCAATAACTATCACTGACTGTTCCGGCCCAAGCATCTACCGCCATGTCTGGCAGCAGCTCCCGCAACGCCGGGAGTACCCAGGCATCGAGTATCATTTGTTGTTGTATCATGTAAGATCACCTCCGCTCTAACCAAGATACGCGCAGAGTGCCTGCTCAGAGCAATCGATTCTCGATCGGTATCATCATTGTGCTGCCTTGGGACAGTACACGAAATCGGCTATCCGGGACTCACGCAGTTGCCGGATAAGGATAGGGCTGGGGAAGCGGGGCTTGACAGTAGTATCAATAAACGATGATGTTCGAGACTTCTTAATCAAGGCAGGAGTGACCTTATGATGGAGTACAAAGGCTACACAGGGATAGTCGAATTTGACGCAGACGATCACATTCTTCACGGCAGAGTCCTTGGGCTTAAGGATACGATCACGTTTGAAGGGGCAAGCGTCAAAGAGGTCGAGCGAGCCTTTCGGGCGTCTGTGGACGATTACCTATCTTGGTGTGCCGAGCGCAGCGAAGAACCAGATCGGCCATTTTCCGGAAAATTTGTCGTCCGACTCGAGCCGGATCTTCATCGAGCGATCGCGGCCGCGGCCGCACGTGCGCACGCTAGTCTCAATGCGTGGGCGGCCACACAACTAGCCCGGGCGGCAAAGCAAGCTTAGCGACACCTCGGCCAGCGGCGTGTTGGGGCTCAGTGTTTGTGCTTGATCGTGGTCAGATGGAAGACATCTGGAGGAGCGTTGGGCTTCACCCGAACACTCTTGGCTGGAATGCCAACATAGACGTGATACGGCCGAACATCTTTCGTAGCTACGGCGCTTGCCCCGACCATCGCGTTTTCTCCCACATGGACCCCCGCCAATACCGTCGCGTGGTAGGTAATCCGCACGTCATCGTCGAGCCGAGTGATCGCGTCCGTGACATCCTTTTGATCGACGATACTATGCGTATGACTGTAGACATTAGCATAATCACTCACCGATACCCGATTCCCGAGCACGATCCCCCCGCGATCGTCGAGCAGGACATGGCGATGGACGACCACATCGTCTCCAACCTCCATGTTATACCCGAACGAAAACTCCACATGCTGGAACGCCTTGAAGTTCTTACCACACCGCTTGAAGATGTACGGCGCTAGCAACCGCCGCAGCCGAACCCCCAAGTCCACATTCTGCCCGCCGAGCGGCGTCCGGTCAAACGAATACCACAGCCATAGCAGCGGCTTTACCCGAGCGAACTTCGCCTCGTCGCACTCCGCGTAATATTCCGGCTCTAACGTCACGTTGCGTGGATCGAGCCCGGCGAGGGCCAGACGGGTGACCACCGGAATCCCTTCATCATGCACCGCCGTCTCCCAGAGATTCACATACTCCGGGTACAACAACTGGCATAACGTCTCTCGGCAGAGATTGTTCCGGTCGACCGTCCCATCAGCGAGCGCTTCAGCGATCTGGCCAAGGAACGCCGTCGCCAACGCCTCTGTGGGACGTTCAGTGAGCTTACGAAGAGGGAGAATCGCCATCGTTCATACCAAAGTTATGAAGTCATTTCGCCATCGAGATCGGGCGCCACGATATTCTGCATGCTCCGTTCCCAAGTTACTTCAGCCTCCAACAAACCGACCATCGCCTCCGCCAGCTCATCCCGTCCGAGCCCGCTGACCGCGCTAAACTGGATGATCTGCTCCTCATCCACGCCCAACTCCCGGCACAGCTCCTGAACCCGCTCTACAACCGCTCGCGACGACACCTTGTCCGTCTTCGTCAGGACAACGATCGTCGGCACCCCAACGTCAGCCAGGAAGTCCAACATCTGCCGATCGTCCTCCGTCGGCTCCCGACGCACATCCAGCAGCTGCACCACCCCACGGAGCGTAGGTGACCGCCGCAGATACCCGTCCATCAACGGCCTCCACTCCGCCTGACGCGTCTTGGAGACCTTAGCATACCCATACCCCGGCAAGTCCGCCAACACAAACCTACCATTCACGCGAAAGAAGTTGATCTCCCGCGTCCGTCCCGGCGTCTTACTGACCCGGGCAAACGCTTTCCGACGCACCAGTCGATTCAACAGCGACGACTTACCGACATTGGACCGCCCCGCAAACGCAATCTCCGGCAGCCCGGACGACTCCGGCCGCCAGCCAGCCGCCGTCGCCATCCCGCCCATGAACTCCAGCGACCGAATCACCAACGGATCCACCATTATTGGTCGCCCCAGGACACTCCTCTAGTGCGTCGTAACGGCCGCATACGGCTGCTCTCCAGCCTCCCGCGGCCGCGGTAACGTCTCCCGCAACGCAAATGCCAAGACCTCGTCCATCGACTGGACCGGGTGAAACGTCACGGCTTGCTTCACCTCGTCCGGCATCTCATCCAGATCCCGCGCGTTCTGTTGGGGGATGATCACCTGATACACATGATTCCGATGCGCCGCGACGGCCTTCTCCTTCAAACCACCGATCGGCAACACCCGCCCTCGCAAGGTGATCTCCCCCGTCATCGCCACATCGCCACGCACCGCGACACCTGTCAGCGCGCTGACTACCGCAGTCGCGATGGCGATTCCCGCACTTGGACCATCCTTCGGGGTGGCTCCATCAGGAATATGGATGTGAATATCCCGCGTCTTATAGAAATCTGGTGGAATGCCAAACGCCCGCGCCCGTGTCCGCACGTAGCTAATCGCGGCCGAGGCAGACTCCTTCATCACATCGCCTAACGTTCCCGTGAGCGACAGCTTTCCTCGCCCACGGACCACCGTGACTTCGATGTCCAGTGTTTCGCCACCAGACTGCGTGTACGCCAATCCGTTGGCAACACCGACCTTATCTTCGAGCGCATTTTCAGTCAAGTCATACTGCGCTGTTCCGAGTAACTCCTTGAGATCCGACACCGCCACATGTTGATGCATGAGCAGTGTCTCACTCTCCGCTTGCCGACGCGCCAGCTTGCGTGCCAGGCGCGCGATCTTCCGTTCTAGCTCGCGCACCCCCGCCTCACGCGTATATCCTCGCATGATCGTTGGGAGGACATCCGGCTCCAGCTCCACCTCGTCCCCTTCGATCCCATTGGCCTGTAGCTGCTTGGGCACCAGGAACTGCCGCGCGATGGCGAGTTTCTCCTGATCCAGATAGCCTGGGATCCGGATGATCTCCATCCGGTCGCGCAACGGCTCCGGAATGCCGGCTAGGGAGTTCGCGGTCGTGACGAACAGCACCTGCGACAGATCATAGTCGACTTCGAGGTAATGATCGTTGAACGAGAAGTTTTGTTCTGGATCTAGCACCTCTAGCAGAGCCGCCGCTGGATCGCCGCGATAATCCTGTCCGAGTTTATCGATCTCATCCAGGAGAATCACCGGATTGACCACCTCGGCCCGTTTCATCGACTGAATGATCCGGCCTGGCATCGATCCAATGTACGTGCGCCGATGTCCACGGATCTCCGCTTCGTCACGTACGCCGCCGAGCGACATCCGTACGAACTTTCTCCCTAGCGCTCGCGCGATCGATCGCCCTAGCGACGTCTTGCCAACGCCGGGTGGTCCCACCAGACAGAGAATTGGCCCTTCCACGCGTCCCACAATCGAGAGGACCGCGATGAAGTCGAGGATGCGATCCTTGACCTCCTCCAACCCATAATGATCCGCGTCCAACACGCGGCGGGCATGCGTGAGATCCAGCGTTTCATCGGTGCGCTCGTCCCAAGGGAGCGACGTAATCCAATCGACGAAATTGCGCGTCACCGTGTATTCTGGCGACATCTGCGACATGCGCCGCAGCTTGCGAATCTCTCGATTCACGCGGGTCCGGACGACCTCGGGGAGCATCTTCTTGCGCACCAGCGCCTCGAAGTCCGCGACATCATCGGTGTCCTCTTGCCCCAGCTCGCGATGAATCGCCTTGAGCTGCTCTTGCAGGTAGAACTCGCGCTGATTCTGGAACATCGCCCCACGTGTGGCGTCGTCGATCTTGCGTTCCAGCTGCAAGACTTCTGTTTCGCCCGTGAGGAGATTGATGAGCTTAGAGAACGCCTCTTCGAGCGACTCGGCTTCGAGGAGTTGTTGCCGCACTTCTAGCTTGGTCGTGACGTGCGCCGCGATGCCGTAGACTTGGCGGTCGTGTGTCTCCGCGCTCTGGACCATCGCCACCACTTCAGGCGAGACGCGCCGGCCTAAGCCGACGTACTCCTCGAACAGTGCCAGTGCCCGTTCTGCGCCAGCCCGGATGAACTGCGGATCCGCGTTAACCGCTGACACCAGTGGGTGTGGACGATACGTCGCCGACAAGGCGCCCTTCTTGGTCGTGATATACCGCTGGACAGTGACACGTACCTGCCCTTCGAACAACACTTTAGTCGTGCCATTCGGCAGCCGTGTGATCTGTACGACTCGAGCGAGGACCCCTTCGCGATACAGGTCCGACGCTTTCGTCTCCTGTACCTCGGCGTTGGTCTGCGCGACGAGGAGAATCAACCGTTGCGGTGTTCCTAGCGCGGCTTCGACCGCTTGCAGCGACGCTTGCCGTCCGATGAGGAGCGGCATGACGACATAAGGGAAGAAGACGACATCCCGGAGTGGCAGGACCGGGACTCGGTCAGGCGGGGTGGGGAGCGAAACAGCGGTCTGCTCCCCAATCGTGGGGTCGGGCGGCGGGGGCTCGGGCTTTCGAGTCTGCGGTTTTTTTGTGGCGGCCAAGTATTCCTACGCTTCTTTCTTTCGCCGCACTGGACTCAACTCCAGGAGTGGCGGCGTTCCATTGGTAATGCACGACTCCGTGACTCGGACTTCGATAACGTCTTCACGAGCTGGGATGTCGAACATGACCTCCATCAGGACCTGCTCGAGAATCGCGCGTAAGCCGCGGGCTCCCGTGCCTCGTTTGAGCGCCTTGGTGGCGATCGCCGCCAGGGCATTCTCTTCGAAACTGATTTTGACGTCTTCCAACGCGAAGAGGCGGACGTACTGTTTGGTGAGCGCGTTCTTGGGTTCTTTGAGGATCCGCACCAACGCTTCCTCGTCCAATGCGTTGAGCGCGACCGCGACCGGCAAACGTCCCACCAGCTCGGGGATGAGCCCATAACGCAGGAGATCGTCTGGTTCGACTTCTGAAAACAAATTCTTGCTGTTCCCTACCGATTTGTCGGCGGTATTGAAGCCGATCTGCCGCTTTCCGGTGCGTGCCTCGATGATCTTCTCCAAGCCATCGAACGCGCCGCCGCAGATGAAGAGGATATCCTTGGTGTTGATCTGGATATACTCCTGCTGGGGATGCTTGCGGCCGCCTTGCGGAGGGACTGAGGCGACGGTTCCTTCGATGATTTTCAGGAGTGCTTGCTGGACGCCTTCGCCACTGACGTCGCGCGTGATGCTGGGGTTTTCGGACTTGCGCGCGATCTTATCGATTTCATCGATATAGACGATGCCGCGTTCGCAGTCGTTGACGTTGAAGTCGCCGGCTTGTAAGAGACGGACGAGGATGTTCTCGACGTCTTCGCCGACGTAGCCGGCTTCGGTGAGTGTGGTCGCGTCGGCGATAGTGAACGGGACGTCAAGGATCCGGGCCAGGGTTCTGGCTAAGAGGGTCTTTCCGGTGCCGGTTGGTCCGATCAGGAGGATGTTGGACTTGTCGAGTTCGACTTCGTCTTCTTTGCCGCTCGTCGCGTTGACGCGTTTATAGTGATTGTAGACGGAGACGGCTAACGCTTTCTTGGCTTGCTCTTGCCCAATGACATACTGGTCCAAGACATCCTTGATCTCTTGGGGGGACGGGACTTGGGTGATCGCGTCGGCGACCTCCCGCTCTTCGTCTTCCTGGAGGATCTCGTTACAGAGGGCGATGCACTCGTTGCAGATGTATACCGACGGGCCGGAGATGAATTTCCGGACCGAGTCCTTGGATTTGCCGCAGAAGGAACAGCGGAGATGTTTGTCTTGGGACATTATATAAGAAAGGAAATACCCGGCCCGGACGGGGTCAACTACTTATAGTAACGGAGTCTCGGTTTGTGAAAGATTTCACAAAGTATTGGTGTGGGGTGGGCTGGGGCCGGCTCGGCGGAGGGCAAAAGGGGGGTGGAGACGACCTACGGCTCCGCAACGGTCTTCTCCACCCCCCTTTTGCCCTCCGCCAGGCGGCGAGTAGGGCTAACAGCTTATTCTACGGACTTTAGATGGTGACTTGGGGTTGGCTGGAGGATTCGATGATCTCGCCGCGGTTGGTGATCACGTTGTCGATGAGGCCGTATTCTTTGGCTTCTTCGGCAGACATGAAGCGGTCGCGGTCGGTGTCGCGTTCGACTTGTTCGACGGGGCGGCCGGTGTGTTTGGCCATGAGGCCGTTGAGCTTTTCGCGGAGGTAGAGGATTTCCTTCGCTTGGATTTCGATGTCGGAGGCGGTGCCGCCGCCGCCGTTTTGGGACGGTTGGTGGATCATAATCCGGGCATGGGGGAGCGCGGAGCGTTTGCCGGGGCGGCCAGCGGTGAGGAGAAAGGCGCCCATGCTGGCGGCCATGCCCATGCAGATGGTGTTGACTGGGCTTTTCAGGAACTGCATGGTGTCGTAGATCGCCATCCCCGCGGAGACTGAGCCTCCTGGGGAGTTGATGTACATGTGGATGTCGCGTTCTGGGTTATCCGCTTCCAGGAAGAGGAGCTGGGCAATGATGATGTTGGCGACGTCGTCGGTCACTGGGGTTCCCAGGAAGACGATTCGGTCCATCAGGAGACGGGAGAAGACGTCGTAGGTGCGCTCGCCGCGGGAGGAGCGCTCGATGACGTAGGGGGCGTAAATGGAAGGCATGGTCGGGGTGGGTTAGACGATTTCGTTCTGAGCCATTAACCAGTGAAACACTTTTTCGTCGGTTAAGCTCCGTTCCATCTCTTTGAGGCGACCGGCTTTTTCGAGGGTCATGTAGAGTTCGCTCGCGGAGATCTTTCGGGCTTCGGCTTGTTCGCCGATCCGGTCGTCGAGGTCTTTTTCGGTGGCGGTCAGATGCTCGCGCTCGGCGAGGGTTTCGACGATGAGGTCGCGCTTGATCTGGCGTTCGGCGAGGGTCTTGAATTCGCCTTCTAGTTGGGGGCGCTGTTCTTCGGAGATTTCGTAGGTCTTGATGTAGTTCTGGACGAGCTCTTGGATCCAGCTCTTGGGGATGTCGAAGGGGTTGGCGGTGATGACTTCGTCGATCAAGCGTTGGCGAACCATGCCGTCGGCTTCTCGGTCGAGGTGTTTCTGCATGTCGTCCCGGACGGCGGCGCGTAAGGCGTCGGCGGAATCGAAGTCGCCGACTTGACGGGCAAAGGCGTCGTCGAAATCGGGGAGGGTCTTGCGTTTGACTTCGTGCAGGACGGCGCGAACGGTTTTGGTCTGGCCGCGCTGTTTCTCGTCTGGGAAGTCGTCTGGCCAACGGACGGGACGCTCGACGGTCGCGCCGGGGGCAGCTTCCATGATGAGCTCTTCGATGCCGGGGATGGCGCGGCCATCGCCTAGGACGAGGGTGACGTCGCGCCCTTCGCCCATCGTGCCGGTGTCGTCGGCGACGGTGAGTGCGACGCGGACCATATCCCCTTCAAGGGGTTTGTCGTCGATTGGGGTCAAAGCCGCCTGCTGGTCTCGCAGGTGGTCGATCTGTTCCTGGACTTGGGTGTCGGTGAGCGCCACGGCGTTTCGTTCGACACGGAAGCCGCTGGTTTTGGTCAGCTCTACGGTTGGACGGACTTCGTAGTGGAATTCGAAGGTGAGGGGTTTCCCTTCTTCGAAGCTGAGGCCGTGGATGTGCGGCTGCGAGGCGATTTTGATGTCGTCTTTGCTGACGATCTCTTTATAGGCTTCGCGAACGACCGTTTCAATAGTCTCGTTGCGGATAGCTTCGGCAAACCGTTTTTTGACGACGGCGACGGGGGCCTTGCCTGGCCGGAAGCCAGGGAGACGGACGCTGGACGCGTACCGGCGGGTGGTCTTTTCTTCGGCAGCCGCGATCTCGGCGGCGGGGACGGTGACCTCAACGGCCCGTTCGACACCGGTTGAGCTCTTTGGGGTGATCTGGATCTCCATCCCGGAAAGATAATACGCTCTACGAGCCGGTCCTGACACCGTCTGGTCGAGAGGGTATTGCGGAGCCGTAGCCCGCTCGATCAGACGGTGTCAGGACCGGCTCATACCGCAAATGCGAGGAGGGGGACTCGAACCCCCAAGGAGTTACCCAGCAGCTCCTAAGACTGCCGCGTCTACCAGTTTCGCCATCCCCGCGCTATTCCATAAAATAACGGAGGGTGGGGATCGCTCCCCACCCTCTATTGAAAGATTGGCTTAGCCGCGAGGCCGCCGAGCTGTTACTGGCCGCCGACTTGGATATTGACGACGCGGGTGACGCCGGAACCTTGCTCGGCCTGTGCGAAGACGTCCAGGCTGATGTAGCCACCCGGCTTGATCTGTCCCAAGGCTTGCTGCAGGTCTGCCTGCGAACGGACTGGCTTCCGGGGTCCTGGATAGAGGATGTCAGTGATGACATCATTCTTGAACAGCTTGCCATAGGCAGGTCCCAACGCCTCGACTTGGGCGACCATCACGCCGGAGGCGGGAAAGCCAGCGGGTTTTGGAGTCGGGATCGGGGCCAGCTCTATGCCTAGCTTAGCAGCGCTCGCGACTTCGCCAGCTGGGGCAGCGGTTGCGGTGTTCGCCGACAGCAGCGCGGCGTCCGAGGGTTGTGCCATCAGCTTGACGGTCACGGTCTTTTGTTGGCCGTAGCGCATGATGCCGAGGTTCACTGACTCGCCGGGGGCGTGGCTGCGCACGATCCGTTGGAGCGTACTGACTTTGTCGACCGATTTTCCATCGGCGCTCACAATCACGTCACCAATCTCGACGCCGGCGTGTTTGGCCGGATTGTTGTCGTTGTCTGGGACGAAGCTACTGACTAGTGCACCGTGAATGTCCTGCATCCCTGCCACGGCAGCCGCGTCGGCATCAACTTCGCCGATGGCGACACCTAGCACGCCAAAGCGGACGTGTCCATGGGCGATGAGATCGTCCATGACGCGTTTGGCTAGCGTAATCGGGATGGCGAATCCGTAGCCGGAGTAATAGCCGGTTTGGCTCGCGATCGCGCTGTTGACGCCGATCACCTGGCCTTGGCTATTCACTAGCGGGCCGCCGGAATTACCCGGGTTAATCGCGGCGTCGGTTTGGAGGAGATCTGAAATGGCGTAGCGGTTGCCGTCGCCGAGTAAGCCGGGGAGACTGCGGCCCTTGGCGCTGACAATTCCGGCGGTAACGGTAAAGTCCAGCCCTAATGGATTGCCGATTGCCAGGACCCATTCACCGACCCGCGCTTTATCATCGTCGCCGAGCGGGATGGTTGGGAGATCGTGGCCATCGATCTTGATGACAGCGATGTCCGTTGTGGGGTCGTGTCCCACGACCTGCGCCGTGAAGCGGCGGTGGTCGAGGAGTTGGACGATGATCTTATCCGCGACCGTATTGTGGTCTTCACCCGTCACGACGTGATTGTTCGTGAGGATGTATCCTTCCTTCGAGACGATGAATCCGGAGCCACTCGCTTCTTGGACGGAGGGGCGTTCTGGGACATTGTTGAAGAAGTCTTGCATGCCGGGGGGGATCATCCCGCGGGGGATCGCGGGGAGGCCACTGACTCGGCTGACGCGCGTTTTGGTCTCGACTTGAATCGAGACAACCGCTGGCGTGACTCGGTCAGCGATTTCGACGAAAGCATTGTTGACGTCCGTGATCGGCCGCAGGTCAGCTGGTGACGTCTTGGCGAAGCCGATGTGCGTCCAGTTCATCCCTGACGCGAACAGCAGACCACCCAAGAACGCCACGGCGACCACGAATGTCCAGCGGGCGCGGGAAGAAAACGATGACATAGTTCCTACGAGGCTACAAAAGTGAATGTATAGAGCAGGCCGACAGACCCGCCAGACAGATGATTCCGCATACTCGGCGCGAACGGTGTTCTAGAGCCCTGGCCCGCTCGCGGCGAGCATGTGGAATCATCCTTTAGACCCCAATCCTATGGGGAAGGTTTCGTGACGACTGCTACTACTTCTTGTCGTCGACGATTTCGTAGTCGGCTTCGACCACGTTCTCGTCGGCCGGTTTCGCGGATCCGTCCGCTTGAGGTGCACCTGAGCCGTCCGGGGACTGCCCGGCGGCGGCTTGCTGCTGATAGAACGCTTGGCCAGCCTCGCTGTACACGCGGCTCAGCTCTTCCTGAGCGGCGTTGATCGCCGACATATCGTCGCCTCGGAGCGCGGAGCGAGCCTTCTCTACCGCGGCGTCGAGTCGAGTTTTGACGTCGCCGCCCAGCTTGTCACCCCATTCCTTGGCGTTCCGTTCGACCTCGTAGGCTACGCTGTCGAGACGGTTCCGGGCATCGATCTCCTCACGCCGCTTTTTGTCATCGGCGGAGTTTTTCTCGGCGTCTTTCACCATCCGGTCGATCTCGGCGTCGCTCAAGCCGCTGGACGCCTCGATCCGGATCTTCTGCTCCTTGCCGGTCGCCTTGTCCTTGGCGGCCACGTGCAGAATCCCGTTCGCGTCGATGTCGAAGGTCACCTCGACCTGCGGCATGCCGCGAGGGGCGGGTGGGATACCGGTGAGCTGGAACTTGCCGATCGTCTTGTTATACGTCGCCAGATCCCGCTCGCCCTGGAGAACGTGGATCTCGACCGTGGTCTGGTTGTCGTCAGCGGTGCTGAACACTTCCGATTTCTTGGTCGGAATGGTCGTATTGCGGGGGATAAGAACCGTCGTCACGCCACCCAGCGTCTCTATGCCGAGCGACAGCGGCGTTACATCGAGCAGTAGCACGTCTTTCTGCTCACCCGTCAACACGGCTCCCTGCACCGCGGCGCCGATCGCTACGACTTCGTCGGGGTTCACGCCCTTGTTGGGCTCCTTGCCGAAGAACTTCTTGACTTCATCCTGGATACGCGGGATGCGGGTCGATCCACCGACCAGGAGCACCTCGTCGATTTCGCTCGGCTTGAGCCCGGCGTCCTTGAGCGCCTGTTCCATGGGTGGGATGACACGACGAATGAGGTCGTCCACCAACTGCTCGAACTTGGCGCGGGTCAACGAATAGTTGAGATGCTTCGGGCCGCTCTGATCCGCGGTGATGAATGGCAGGTTGATGTCGGTGGACTGTACGGTCGACAGCTCCATCTTGGCCTTCTCACCGGCTTCCTTGAGCCGCTGGAGCGCCATCGGGTCTTTGGAGAGGTCGATCGCCTGGTCGCGCTTGAACTCGCTGACCAGCCAGTCGATCACGCGCTGATCGAAGTCA
>Ga0210398_10005108_pt1 | contig 12218 bp, 9 predicted proteins | sample IncBWC4OmetaG_FD_161047 | JGI IMG/M metagenome (GOLD analysis project Ga0210398, IMG submission 161047) | Forest soil microbial communities from Barre Woods Harvard Forest LTER site, Petersham, Massachusetts, United States - Inc-BW-C-4-O | ecosystem: Environmental > Terrestrial > Soil >... | reverse complement strand
GCGCTCCAAATGCGCTGCCTCCGAATAAGTGTGCAGCGGTACCTCGTCGCTTTTTGCCAAACCAAATTGCTTCACGGACATCGTCACCGCGCCCGGCGTTTCGTCTTTCAATCCCACGCCGACTTCTAGCGTATCGGGGCGCAAAACTTTAAAGCTTGTTTTCAATTCCACTCCCTTGTCGTTTTTAAAACTGACTTTCTCCACACACACCGCGCATCCCGACTGCACATGCAGCACATCATCGCGTCCCACAACCAGTGCGCTCTGTTCCGCAGCCGCAATGTTCCACTTGGCAGTGCGAGCAGTCTTCAAATCAAATCGCGGCCCTTCGTAAGTTTCAAATCCCCACCACCCACGCAGGGTTCCGGTAAATTCCGGCTCCAACGCCCGCCCTTCGAGTTCCTTCGCATCAACCAAAAATCCGCCATTTACCGCATCTGCAAAGGCTGGCAACCGCACTTCCGCGCCAGTTTTATCCTTAAACTCCAATACGAAGTGATGTCCAATGTCCGTCGAAAAAACCAGCGGCGCCCCTTCCACTGCCAATACCAGCGAAGGTTTCTGCAGACACAAAACTTCGCCTGCATGCACCGGCCGCAGCGGCGGCAATTGCACCGCCTCTACCGCAGGCAAGCCCACCACCAGCACCGATTTCGGTTTGCGAAATGACGGCGGATTATTCAGCCGCAAATTCAATTGCTCCAGTTTCGGCAGCGCTAGCGACGGAAGATATTGAAAATCGGGAGTGCGAAAACTTTCCATGAGCCTTGCCAGGTCCACAATCGCTCCAACGTACGGGCTGTAAGTTCCTCCACCCGCCAAAGATGTAGTGCTCACTGCGCCGATTAAATCGGTGGACGGCCCGGAAGTCAGCGCTGCCACCATGGATTGGCTATGTCCGTCATCCAAAACTTTCTGATCGCTGTTTTGCATCAGGCATGACGGTTGCTGCTCAAGCGGCTTATCGAAGCATTGCATTTCCAACTTGATGTTCAGCGTGCGCGCCAGAAGCACCGAGCGATCATGCAATTCTTTTGCGTTCATTCCCTCGCTGTCGCGTACTTCCGTCATATACCGATCCAGCCGTGAACGATCCAAGCTCGCTTGATTCAAGTCCTGCGACGCACGGACGAAAAGCCCCGGCTTACCTCGCACGGTCGCTCGCAACGATCCATAATCGCCCCCAGTTTCTGGCGCGAGAAACAAAAGCGCCTGTTGTGCACCCTGCGGCACCGTCACAAAAAATCCTTCTTCGCGAACTTGTTTATTCCATGCCTCCGCTTTCGTAAACCAATTCTCCGGCGGTGGATTAGTAGCGCCACGCAAAAAAGCCACGACTACAAGGAAATGCACGGACTGCGAATCAGGAAAATCAGGATGAATCCACAACCGGTCGCCCGCCTGTAAATTCGGCACATTCGCGATGGGTAGCGTCTTTCCTGCGCGCATCACCTTCATCTCTACGCGCGGTCCGGACAAATCAAACGCTGGCGGCGCGTCTGCCCGCACGCTGCGCTGCCCGAAAAATGTCATCCCCGCCGCTGCGACCAGCGCCATCGTCAATGCGCTGCCCACAGCCCACCGCCTGCTTCGTTTCTCGATGCCATGCCGCATCATCTTTCCAATCTTCATTAACATTAAGCTCCCGCAATAGAGTAAATGGGCGATGCCTTAACTTTAGTCGACGCCCGAATCTCTGTGCGCTTTAGTTTTCGATTTTGCCACCGGGCTGGACGCGCGGCGTACAAAGCTGTGTTTATTGTGATGCACTCAACCGTAAAGGAGGCGCTTCTTAATCCTCGTTGGCTTTCCTAAACAACAACAGCCTTTCCTGTTCACTCAAAGCTCGAACTTCGCCCTTCGGGAGATCCCCCAACTTCAACGTCCCGATCGCCACCCGAATCAATCTCAAGACTTCTATACCTATTGTCTCAAACATCTGGCGAATATGCCTATTCCGTCCTTCATCCAACACAATCTCGAGCCAACAATTACGCTCACCCGAACGTATCACGCTGGCGCGCTTCACTCGCAAAAACTCGCCGTCCTTCACTGTAAATCCTTGTTGCAGCTTTGCCATCATCTCGGGCGCCGCTTGCCCGGCGATTTGCACATGGTAAACCTTGTCGACGTGCGTATCCGGCGCGGTAATCTTCGCCGCCCACTCTGAATCATTGGTGATCAACAAGAGACCTTCGCTTGCCTTGTCGAGTCTCCCTACTGGGGCTACCCAATTTAAAGAACCATCGTTGTATTTTTCTAGAAAAGAATAAATCGTTTCACGCCCGCGCTCATCGCTAGCGGTGGTCACTACGCCTCGCGGCTTGTTCAACATTAAATAAATGTTCTCCGCCTTCTTAATTTCGTGGCCATCAATCTCAATGCGGTCTTTGCCCAGATGTACTGGCGCTTCGACATTGCGGCGTAGCGCTCCGTTAACGCGCACGCGCCCGGCGCGAACGGCCTCCTCTGCGCGACTCCGCGAGCAGTAGCCCATCTTTGAAATCGCTCGCGCCAATCCAACCTTGCGCTGTGGGCGGAGCGGCTCGCTGGAATTCACCGCGATATGTTTTGGAGTTCCAGAATTTGCGTTCCCGATCCGTGATTTGTCCTGGCGCGGATTGTGGTTTCGTTTCATTGCGAAAAATATTAAAAAAGGATGAGCGAAATCGGCCGAGTGGCACTCAGTTATTTTTCTTTTCGGCTGGCGCTACAGACACTTCGTGCTTAACTTCGCCATATCGAGCCGCTAACCAGGAGCGCGCCTCTTCAGGATGATAATTAAATGGGCCCATGCCCCCACGATATGCGATTCGTCCCTGTTCAATAATGTAAATGCGCTCTGGCCACGCCGCATATGCATCGTTCGCGGCATTACTCATATCGTCGATTCCAAATTGCGTTGGATAGTTGAAGCGCTTAACAAAATCATTGGCAATCGCTACGCGCTGCTCTAGCGTTTTTGGCTGCGCGTAACAAACATCTTCCTTCACGTTCGATTTCATCTGCCATTCGTCGGTAGGATGAGCCTCGCGAACATACACGGTCAGAAAGTCCGCGTGATCTTTATAGTCTTTGTAAATTTGGACGACGTCGCCAACCTGGCGGCGGAATGGCGGTCAGGTGTAGCTGCCGAAGACAATGACTAGTGGCTTCGCACCGGCGCGTTCTCGAATATGAAAGCGGCTGCTGCCGTCGAGCGCCAGCAGGGAAGCGTCAGGCGCATTGTCGCCCACGCGCAGAGTGCCGCGATGCATGTGCGGCAGCGCGTAACGCACCATGCCATAAGCGCCACGGATGCCGCCGGCCATCACCGAAAGCCCGATTAACACCCCTAGAGTCAGGAGTACAACAACAGCGCCAATCCACTTCAACAATGTTCTTCCTCCAACTTCACTTATCACTGAATTTCGGCAGAGGAAATTTAATCGGCCCACGTCCATCATCATCCAGTAATTTCTCGCGGACTTTCTTATATCGCGCCAGCGCTTTCTCAATTACCGTAATCGCGGCGTATGCCGGACGGATATCTTCCACCTGCACGGTCTTGCCTTCCAGTTGTTTGTAGTCCGAAAAAAATCTTTTCAGTACCAGCAAGCGGTGTGGAGGCAAATCTCGCGCTTCGACGTAACTGTTGAACTCCGGGTCGCCAGTGGCGACCGCGATTACCTTGTCGTCGCTTGCGCCGGAATCCACCATGGTCATCAATCCAATGGCGCGCGCTTGAATTAATGCCAGCGGCTGCACCGCTTCCTGACAGAGCACCAATACATCCAGCGGATCGTCATCTTCCGCGTAAGTCTGTGGAATGAAACCGTAGTTGGCGGGGTAATACACCGCCGAATGGATGATGCGGTCGACGCGCAGCATGCCGCTGGTTTTATCCAGCTCGTACTTCACATTGGAGCCCAGCGGGATTTCGATCACCGCTTGAAAATCTCGGGGGAGATCGTCACCCGGCGAAACGTCGTGCCATGCATGCAACATACAATCCTCTTTCCTTTTTCCTGACAAACTCATTCTTTCTAATAACTACTAACTTCAAGACTCGGGTTCATAACTCAACTGCGAACCCGGGGCACCCTGCGTCTTTCTGCAAAGGTAGTAAACGACATGTCGTCGTTCCTTTAAGCGCGCGCTTTGTCGATCATCTCTTCCCAGATGCCTTTGCTCTTCAGAATTAATTCTACTACTTCGCGGGCGGCGCCTTTGCCGCCGATGGCGCGCGTTACGTGATGGGCTACGCGCTTTACTTCCGGAGCTGCGTCGCCTACCGCAACTGCCAACCCGACTCGGCGCATGATGGTAATATCGGGCAAATCGTCGCCGAGGTAGGCGACCATCGCTTCGCTGGCGCCGGTTTTCTTGAGGATTTCTTCATAGGCTGCAATCTTTTGCGCCTGGTGTTCATACACAAATTCGATTTTCAGCTCTTGCGCACGGCGCTGCAATGCCGCGCTTCCGCGCCCAGTAATCACGCCGGTACGAATTCCTGCTGTATGCGCCAGACTTAGCCCCTGTCCATCATGCGCGTCAAACGTTTTGATTTCTTGCGCTGAGCCATCCGGCAGCGAGAGCAGCGTTACACCGCCATTGGTGATGGTCCCGTCCACGTCCATCAAAAACACCGTAATCTGCTTCGCGCGCTTTGCTACTTGTGATGTTATCCCCGCGCCAATTTTTTTTGCTGCTTTTACCAATTAAAATGTCCTCCGATCTGCTCGCTGAAAATGTCTACATCAATTCCAAAGTCCACAAATCATGCAAATGCACCACGCCAAGAACGGCTTTTACTTCATCCACCACGACAATCGAGGTAATCTTGCGCTTCTCCATCAAATTCAGGGCCGCGCTGGCCAACACATGCGGGCCAATGGTTTGCGCTCCACGGGTCATGCAGTCTCCAGCACGCATTTCCAGCGTGGCGCCGCGATGCTTTTCCATCAAGCGCCGCAAATCGCCATCGGTCAAAATGCCAGCTAATGTTCCATCCGGTTCCGTTACGGTGGTCATGCCCAGGCCCTTCTTGCTCATTTCATGAAACACGTCGGGCATCATGGTGTCAGGAGAAACACGCGGTAGCGCATCGCCCGCGTGCATCAGATGTTCCACGCGCAGCAGCTTCGACCCTAATCGGCCGGCGGGATGCAGCGCTGCAAAATCATCAGGCTGAAATCCGCGCCGCTCTAGCAGCGCGACCGCCAGCGCATCGCCTACGGCCATCGCGACGGTAGTGCTCGCAGTCGGCGCGAGATTCAGAGAGCAGGCTTCTTCTTTCACGCTGACGTCCAACACCACGTCGCTTGCTTGCGCGAGCGCTGAGTCAGTTTTTCCCGTCAAGGTGACCAGCGAAATTTCCAAACGCTTCAAGGCTTCGAGCAGCCGCACAATTTCTTCTGTCTCTCCGCTGTAGGAAACTGCCAGCAGCGCGTCGCCGCGTGCCAGCATGCCCAGATCTCCGTGCAGCGCTTCCGCGGGATGCAAAAAAAACGATGGCGTACCGGTGCTCGAGAACGTTGCAGAAATTTTTCGTCCGATCAAGCCAGATTTGCCCATGCCGCTCACTACCACGCGGCCTTTGCACGCAAACAACACATCCACAGCGCGCTCAAAGCTGGCATCCAGGCGCGCCAGCACGTCCTGAATTGCTTGCGCCTCGATCCGGAGCACGCGCCGCGCACAATCGAGGCTCATCGCGGGCTCCAACTGCGCACGAGCTCCGCGACCTGTTTCAAGCGCTTCAACAGGGAAGGCAGCTGTGCAAGCGGCAACGCGTTCGGGCCATCCGAGAGCGCGGCGCTTGGATTGTCGTGGGTCTCCAGAAAAATTCCGTCCACGCCCGCGGCCACTCCGGCGCGCGCCAATGTCTCGATGAATTCCGGTTGGCCGCCGCTGGCGTGGCCTTGCCCGCCGGGTAGCTGCACCGAATGAGTCACGTCATAGACCACGGGGTAGCCAAGTTTTTGCATCACGGGAAAGGCGCGCATATCGACGACTAAATTGTTGTAGCCGAATGATGCGCCACGTTCGGTCAAAATAATTTGTTCATTTCCGGCTGCCGCAATTTTCTCGACGACGTTGTTGATGTCCCAAGGCGAAAGGAATTGCGCTTTTTTTACGTTGATGACGCGCCCGGTTTTTGCGGCGGCGACCAGCAAATCAGTTTGACGAGATAAGAATGCGGGGATCTGAAGAATGTCGCACACTTCCGCAGCTGGGGCAGCTTGGGCGCTTTCATGAATATCGGTGAGCACTGGGACGGCGAAATCCCTTTTTATTTTTTTAAGAATGCGCAAGCCTTCCGCGAGTCCCGGGCCACGAAAAGATTTCAGCGACGAGCGATTGGCCTTGTCATAGGAGGCTTTGAAAATGTAAGGCATAACGCAATCGGCGGCGATGCGAGCGATCTTCTCGGCCATGCCGCAGGCGTGCGACTCACTTTCAATCACGCAGGGCCCGGCAATCAAAAATAGCGGATTGCCAGCACCCAAGCGCAGCGCGCCCAAGGCGATTTCATACGCCGGATGCGGGCTCATGCGCCCCACAGAATTTCAGTAATTCGCGTCATGCGGAACACTGAAGATAACACGAAGGCTGCGGCCGCTGTCAGTGCCGCGTCCGCCACATTCATCTGGCCCGGCGGCGGTGTTGCTCGCGCGAAGGCATATTTATGGATCGGTGGTCCAGCCCCATGGGGGTGGAGATCCGGTTATGGGCCAATTTACAGTTGTAGGCACTCTTACCTGGTAGCGCTTTTTTGCCTGGGGGCTGGTTTGCGGGTTGGTCGCGTTTCGGTTGTGGTGTTGCTTGGGCTCGCGCTTGGTGGGGGTTGGAGCGGCGGGTTCATGTTTGGTTTTGTTGAGATTTGTGGGGTTGGGATTGGCGGATTGGAGGCTATTGATTTGAGGACTTGCGCGGCGAATTCGGCGCGGGTGGCTGGCAGGGGGCGGCCTGGGCCGCAGTCGAGGTAGTCGCCGGTGGGTGCGGCGTTGGCTGGCGGTGTGGAATGAACGGGAGGTTGGGGCGTGGGTTGTGCGGAAGGCTGCGGGACGATTTTATTGGTAAGGGCTCGGCCCGGTGTGGCAGCAGGTGTAGGAGTGGGCTGCTGCGTAGGCGCAGGCTGCTGAGCAGGCATGGGTACCTGTGTTGGCGCGGATTTAGGTGTCCAGATGAGAGAGGTAAGAACTGTACTAGTGCTGAGAAAGATTGCTTGAATATTCGCGGAGACTAGGCGTTGGGGCCAGTTGCAGCGTTTATGAGTAGCGGCGAATAAGCTCTATATGAGCAGACTCAGAGGACGGCGCGAAAATGCAAGAGCATAGAAACACATACCTAGAATCATAAGCTGCACAACCCTCCTCTTCGCCTCTAAGATTTGTTCAACTGTCCGGTCAATCGTCAGTCAGCTGCCGGGTCTGAACTTTGGATGCGGTCGATGACCAAATCTAGGACGGGCGCATAGATATGGTCCCCCATGAAATCGAGAGACAGGCCAACCCCGGGCACATCACAAGTAATCCAGAGGCGTTGCGAATTCTTCGCAGTTGCGAAGGAGAGGCAATAACCATCTTGGGATTTTAATCTAATTTTATGTTCACCTAGAAATTGATAGCCCTGCTCGCCGGCATGTTCTACAAGAGATTTTTTCCGGGTTTGATAATTCGAAATGCCAGAGAGAGTGGATCGTAGCGTAGTAATCACTACTTGAGAGAGCCCTCGGTCGACAAAATAGAATCTATGCATTCGTAGTATGTAGAGATCGTCATCTTTCGTAAAAGATCGCCATCCGGTAGGAACGGGGACATCCCACTCGTGAAACTTCGCAGAATTGCCGTGAAATAAGTGCCAACCGAGCGCAACGACCTCGGGTAGAAAGGCGCATATCATCAGTGTAAGGAATATTGCAACCCAAGCGATCTGTGCGTTCTTGCCGTGCTTAGGAGATCTGTTCACGCAGACCCGAGAGCATAACTCTCAATATCGGTATGCCAACTTTACTAGCCACAAGATTGCTCATAAAACTTCTCTCCCGGCTTTCTGTCGTAGGAGCATCAATCTAGCAAGCCGTTCCATTTGTCTGACATTGCTCCTTTGTCCTTTTCAACTCTTCCTTTTGTTTGTCCCCACGTTTTTGCTCCATCTCTCTTTGCTGTCTCAGCATTTCCAGTTGCCTGTAGTCAACTGATCAAGCCTTCTCAATTGATGGTGATTTGGGATTGCAGAAGGATGTTGCGCGAGGAGTTGCCGAGCATAATTTGGTAGGTGCCTGGGACGACCTTCCAACTCTGGCTGAGGATGTCCCAGTAGGAGAAGGAGCGTTTGTTCAGGGTTAGCTGAACGGGGAGAGTTTGGCCGGGTTGCAGCGTGATTTTTTGGAAGCCTTGTAGGGATTTGGGAGGCTCGGGTACGGCGGTAGAAGGAATGCCCAGGTAGAGTTGGACGACTTCGGCGCCACTCACTGAGCCGGTGTTAGTGACGCTGAGAGTGATTGTGACGGTTTGGGTCGGGTTGTTGGTGAAAGAGAAGGTGGCGGGAGTGACTGCCAAATTCTGGAAAGAGAAGTTGGTGTAGGAGAGGCCGAAACCGAAAGGAAACAGCGGAGTAATGTTGGCTTGATCGTAATGGCGGTAGCCTACGAAGATGCCTTCGGAATACGTGGCGGTGGGCACGCCATTCACAAGGACTCCGGGATACTGCGCCGGTGTATTGGCGGGAAGATCAGATAGCTGCAGCGGGAAAGTGAGTGGGAGTTTCCCGGAGGGATTGACATCTCCAAAGAGTACGGCGGCGACGGCGTTGCCGTCTTCTTCGCCGGGATACCAGGCTTGCAGAATCGCGGGGACACTGTTGGCCCAGGGCATGAGAATGGCGGTGCCACTCTTCATCACGACGATGGTGTTGGGATTGGCGGCTACGATCGATTCCACTAGGGAGTCCTGGGTGCCGCTTAATGAGATGGAGTCGTCGGCGCCTTCGGTCTCGCTGTCGCCTACCATCACGATGGCGACGTCGGCGGCTTGCGCAGTAGAAACGGCGGAGGAGATAACGCTGCCGTCGTTGTAACAGACGGTTACGGTGGGACCGACGCGGTTTTGGATACCGGTTACTGGTGCAACGGCATAGATGGGTGACACTTGCGAACTGCCGCCACCGCCGGTCATGGCCGCGCCCGCATAAGGACCAATAACGGCGATGTGGTGCAGGGTAGTGGCATTGAGAGGCAGGATTTTGGCGGCATTGAGAGGCAAGACTCCGGGATTGTTTTTCAGCAGCACCATTCCTGCTTCGGCGATCTGCCGCGAGATCAGACCATCCTGCTGGCTGGGGATGGCGGTGATAACCGGGGGAGTATTGAAAACACCCAAATTCATCATGGTGGAAAAGCGACGAATCAATTTATCGTTGATGACGGCTTGAGATACCTGGCCAGCGGTCACTGCGGATTCCAATAAGGTATCGAAGTAGATTCCGGTAGGCATTTCCAAATCGAGGCCAGCGTTTGCGGAGGCCGCGGTGGAGTGAGTGGCGCCGAAATCTGAAGTGACGAAACCGGTGAAGCCCCATTCTTGTTTAAGGATGCGATTGAGCAAAGTGTTGTTTTCGCACAAGTAGGAGCCGTTGACCTGGTTGTACGCGCACATGACGGCGCCAACGCCGGCTTTCACGGTGGCCTCGAAGGCGGGGAGATAGATTTCGCGTAAAGTGCGCTCGTCAATAATTTCGTTGACGGTGTCGCGGTTGGTTTCCTGATTATTGGCGGCGAAATGTTTGGATTCGGTGATGATTCCCTGGGACTGCGCGCCTGTCAAATTAGCTACGGCCATCTGGGCAACGAGGTAGGGATCCTCACCGTAGGCTTCGAAAGTGCGGCCATTCTGGGGAACTCGGGCGATGTTGATGTCGAGGCCTTCGAGGAGACCGTTGGCCCAAGCCCGGGACTCTGCTCCAACGACCTTTCCGTATTGATTGGCGAGAGTAACGTCCCAGGTGGCGGCGAGGGCGATCGGTGCGGGCAAGGCAGTGGCAGGGCCTTCGTGTCCTGGGCCACCTTTGGTAGCGCCGGCAGGTCCATTGGTGACGTTGAGTAGCGGGATGCCGAGAGTGGAAATGCCGGGGACGACGCGATAATGAGTGGCGTCCTGAATGCCGTGTAACTCCATAATGTCGTCGCTCAGGGTCATCTGGTTAATGAGTTGCGCGACGGCGGCGCTAGGAGCGACAGTGATGGTGGCGATAGCGGAGTGAGTCAGAGCGCTGCTTGTTCCGGTGATGGTGATCGGGAAAGATGCTTTAGGAGTTGAGGCGCTGGTGGTGATGGTTAGTACAGAGTTTCCGGGGGCGGTCGTGGAAGTGGGAGCGAAATTAGCGGTCGCACCGGAGGGCAAGCCGGAGGCGCTCCATGCCACGGTTCCGGTGAAACCGTTCTGCGCGGTGAGGTTCACGGTATAGGAAGCGCTCGAACCAACTCCGACGGTTTCGATGGGCGGAGCGGCGGAGAAGGAAAAATCGGGCTTGGGCATGCCAGGGATGATTTCAATTCCATTGATGAGGGCGTTGTTGACGTGGGTGGTGAACTGGATTACGAGCTGGCCGTTGGAATTGACGGGTTCGGTAAATTGCTGAATGTTGGCGATGTTCTGGCCGCCGGCCGCGGCGAAGATGTCGAAGTTGGTGAGCACCGGAGAACCGTTGATGCTGACGTTGAAGACACGCAACCCGGGCGCTGTCCAGTAAGTCTCGCAGAAGTGCAGGCGGACGAGATAATTTGTCGTGGTTTTGAAACCGCCGATGGTGTAGGTGAAATTGCCGATGCGACCTGTCTGGTAGACCGCTGCGGGGGCGGGACTGTTCACCTTGGTGGTGTTGATGATGTTGGAGTGACTGATGGTGGTGCCTCCGACATAGTCCTGATCAGCGAGAAAGGACCCTACTGCGGCGCCGCCGGCGTCGATGGCGACAACTTGCGGGGTGACAACGACGGACTGCGTGGTGGCGCTAGCCTGGCTGGAGGGTGCGGAAGAGCCGCCGGAGCCAACGGCCTCGACCAAATAATAGTAGGTAGTGGAGGGCGTAAGGCCACTGTCCGAAAATGAGGTGGAAGTTACACCACTGGCGATCTGATTGTTACTCGCAGGCGTGAAGCCGGTGGTGGTGCTGCGGAAGATGTTGTAGGTGATTGCGGAGCAGGGCGAAGAACTTGCTGACCAACTCATACTAATCTGAGTGGTGGAAGTCGCGGACGCGGTGAGAGCGGCCGGAACGGTGGGGGCGTGGCAAACACTGGAAGACAGTATCTCGATGCCGTTCACCAGCGCGTTGTTGATGAGTGTTGTGAATTGGATGACGTATTGGCCGGAGGCGTTTGCGGGGGCTGAGAATTGTTGGATGATGGCGATGTTCTGGCCGCCGGCGGCAGAGAAAATGTCAAAATTGGTTAAGACCTGATTTCCATTGATGCTTACATTGAAAGTGCGCAGCCCTGCGGCGGTCCAGTAGGTTTCCGCAAAGTGCAGGCGCACGGTTGCGGACGATCCGGGAACGAATCCACCAAGAGTGTAGGTAAAATTGCCGATGCGGCCCGTCTGATAAACGGCTACGGGCGCGGGATTGAGAACTTTGCTGGTGTCGATGGCGTTGGAGTGACTGATGACGTTGCTGGAGGTAAAGCCCTGGTCAGCTTGAAATGGGGCCATTGCGGGGCCACCGGCATTGATCTGAAGCGTAGTGCCCTGAGCTGATATGGGAGAAGAGATCAGCAGGGAAAGCGCAGAGAAACTGAAGAAACAGACAGCCGCTACAAGTGTTCTCAAGAAAAGACCCTCGAGCAGCCAAGACGTCCGGTAGAACTCGTACGCGGAGTATATACATAGTTTTATGTATGAACAATAAGGTAATTTAAGAACTCAGCATGTTATAGAATTTTAATATTCACGATAGGTGCGGGCTCCTTTCTTAAGTCGGGGGCAGTCGTATTAAGGCGCAGTGACGAGTGAGCGAATATGATTCGACGTTGTGAGAAGCGCGACTCAGAGCGGATTTGGGAAATTATTAATGATGGGGCGCAAGCTTATAGAGGTGTGCTTCCTGCGGATCAGTGGACAGAGCCGTACATGTCACGGGAAGAGATGCAGGGGGAGATGGATGATGGCGTGGTGTTCTGGGGATTCGAAGATGGCGGGGAGTTAGTGGGCGTTATGGGGATTCAGAAGGTTCAGGAT